>JGI20225J20221_1000918_pt1 | contig 38345 bp, 41 predicted proteins | sample BioMet4_FD_20221 | JGI IMG/M metagenome (IMG submission 20221)
ACCGTAGAAATACGTGCCGGTTCGAGTCCGGCCTTCGGCACCAAGTCTCATGTAAGTCATTGTTTTAAAGCAATTTAATCCATAACTTTGCTTGAAATCGCGTAGCCCCTCTTACAAAAGGGTATACGAGGCGATGTCTCAGCGATATAAACTCTATCGTCGAACCAGCGGCATTTNTGTTGTCCGCATTAGCGTTCCCCAACGTTTTCGTCGATACGCAGGACAGTGTGAGATTCACACTTCAACAGGCACTCACGATCTTCATGAAGCAAAGCAGANGTCCGCGCTCCTGTTGGCGGTCTGGTATCAGACCTTACAAGAGTATGAACAATTGGATTATCGAACTTTAAGTGACTGCGCCCCGCTGCTTGCTGGTGAGGGTATGATCTCGCTTTCTAACTTTGCTCAGTCAGTTGAGTTGCCTGTTGCGCAATTAATACAGGCGGTGATGAACCGTAATCTGCCCGTATTCTGGCTGGCGACGGGGCAGGCTGGCTTTTATGTTGCAGCGCTCTCTGAGGCTGAGCTAGACCCGCTTGATGGCAGTTACGTTCTTAATTATGGCGAAGAGAAGGGTATCGAGGGGGTTGCTAAAGGCTATCTGCAACTCACTGCGCAACCAGCACATTTACGTAACATTATTAGCGACGGTTATTCAGAAGCTTCGGTGTTCAAAACTGCCGGAAGCGANGCTAAAGGCGGTTGGTTTTTCACCTCCGGTTGGCCGGTAATTAAACCCGATACGCTTTTGATCAATAAAGTCCATGCAGAAAGCCTAAGGCTTGATTGGCTGGCTAAGACCACGCCTCCAGTCGCTAGCGTTCATCCTACCGTGCCTCTTGCCGCTCCTGCCCCTACTATCGATAACGAGTATGTTAATCGAAAGTATTACACTAAGAACCTGTCGTGGTTATGTTCTGAATATCTAAAGCATCGGCGCAAGGGCAAGGTATCGGAGTCGGCTATAAGTGATATCCGTAACTATTTCGGCTTTATGATCGAAGCGATGGGTGACATTCAGTTGGAAGATTTTGATCGCGATTTCCTCCGGGCTTATGAGAGCAAACTGCGCACGATCCCGGCAAACCGTAATTTAGTCAAAGCTAAATATGGAGTGAAAACGCTGGATCAGTTAATCGCCAAAGCGGCGGAATGCGGCGATAAATTGATGACTGAGGAATCCGTTAGGAAGTATATCAACGGCATTTATGGTGCAATGAAGTGGGCTGTTGCTGACGGTAAGCTACTGAAATCGCCATGCGAAAACTTTTTTCCATCCGATGATAAAGATGAGCGAGATCAGGATCACACTGACATATTTGAACCGCATGAAATTAAAGCGATTTTTTCGTTACCGTGGTTTGAGGCTGGAACTGTTGAACGCAATGCGCAAGGGCGATTCCATCAATATTGCCCGTTTAACTATTGGGCACCTTTGCTGGGCTTGATGACGGGGGCGCGAGTTAATGAAATCGCTCAGTTGCTGCTGAGTGATGTTCTGGCAGACGACGGCGTCTATTATTTGAACCTTGAAAGCGATAATGAAAGCGGAAAGAAACTCAAAAACGCTAATGCTCGCCGCAAGATTCCGCTCCATTCAAAGCTGATTAGTCTCGGTTTCATCGACTACGTGAACGCCTTAAAAGATGCAGGGTATGCTCGTCTCTTCCCGGAGCTTAAACCACATAAAACAAAAGGCTATGGTAGGCCAGTTTCCGCATGGTTCAATGAATCGTTGCTTGCGGGGCGGTTGAAACTCGAGAGGAACAGAAGCAAATCTTTCCATTCTTTTCGCCACTCAGTTTCGACTTTGCTCAAGGAGAAGGGCGTTAGCTCAGAATTACGAGCGCAGCTACTTGGGCATGTGCGCGGCGAAACTGAAACGGAAGTGCGATATAGCAAAGACCTCAAACCAGTTCATATGATTGAAGTCGTGGAGAAAATTGATTTTTCGTTACCTGATATAGCGGAATTCAACATTCCTGACGGGCTGGATGCTGTCAGAGATGCGTTGCGAAGAAAGCGTGGCAAACAAACAGGTTGAGTCAGTTACTATTCAGTTGAGCGATGCTTGAATGCGCTGGGACGCTTCCTGGCGCGTTTTTTTATTAAGGGGGGGATTTATAGTGCTGAATTTGGAGGCGCTCAAAACGAGTTTAGTGAGACTTGATGACCTACAATTGCACCCGCAGCCCTTCTACACATTCTGATGGTAGATTCATTACTGCTTTAATGCTGGTTTCGATGCTGCGAATAATGCCTTCGCGTGGGCCGCTGCGCCAGTCAGCGCTTGCGTAAAAAGCATTGAGAACCGCAGCCATTTTTCAGCGCTGTCAAAGGTGCGAATGAGGTAGTAGCAATCCGGGTCATGAAGCGAGTTGCCAAACGAAACAACATGGATCCCGTGGCGTTAGTGTAGGGGAACGCTGATTTCCTGCATGATGGCATGAAAAGCGGCACCGCTGCCATTGCGTAAAGTGTATTGCAGTATCTCGACGGTTCTCAAAGCGCTATCTCTTTGCTGCTACTTGTTGATAGCAATAAAGTAAACCGGGCTGGGCCATGAAGCCACAACTAATCAACGACCATCCCATCCATAAACAAAGCTGCAATATGCGACTCAGACGTGCTGGGAAGCTTTCTGGCGAGTTTTTAAAGAAGGTTGTGGAAATCCATGGTGCGGAATATACGGCGCTCTCATAGCGCAGCTGGCTAAGTCGCACGCTAATTACTTAGCTAAAATGGAAATACGCGAGCACAGCTAAAACAATGAGCACGCCAAAACCAAATAACCCCTCGCGATGCCTGGTTAGCCATTTGCGTTTATACCGTAGCGGCTCGTAGAAAGGCGTTACCCATTTAAGGAACTCTGCGTTGAGATTGTCCAAGGACTCTTTGGGTTCTTTAAGGTTGCTGCCGACAATGTATTGGCGTCTTATCAAATCTACCCGGCAGTTACCGATGCGTTCCCTCTCAGTTGTAAGCTCAGATTCATCAACGAAATCAAATGACTCTATAATCACTTGGTGTGCTGCCTGCAAATCTTTATGGGTGACAAAAGCATCACAGGTGATCAGGTNNCCTTGAGAGGTGAATGTCNGGAGATCAATNCCGTGNGTNGCNTGTAAATTATCGATTANTTGNTGNCTNATNNCTCTATNNAATGGTCGGATGTANCCCCATTTTGGATCNATATCGTCGACCANACNNNTCATAGCTGAAAAACTCNCCNTCNANAGNNTNNCCNCGNNNNTCNAAGCGCACATAACCATCCGGTTGGGGTTGGTAATAACTGGATACGGGCATACATCACCTTGAAAATTGAATGCTTTCGATTCCGCTGGCATGTTGTGTTGATACCAGATGCAAAATTATATGCTTAAGTCAATTGTTTAAGTTGTTATTAAGTTGGCTTATATTGTTGTTCAGTTGTTGTAATTGATAATTGTTTTGTGTCGCTTGCATATTGGCATCGAAGGCCGCTTGTTGCTGTATTTGCATCTGCTGTTGCTGGGCTAAGGTATTTGAAAGGTTCTGCATTCCGGAGGCAAAGCGAGCTTGCGCTAATTGATTCTCTTGGGCATCTTGTTGAGCCTGAAGTGCTCCCAGATTGCTCATCGTGCCGCATTCAGGTCCGGTAATACCTATTGTATGATTTGCATCCCTTTTCTTTCCTTCAGCTACAGCAGCGTAAAAACGTTCAGAATTACCTGTGGCGTAAGCATAGCCAGCAGCCCGACAAAGCTCATTCGAAGTCAAAAGGGATACATCTCCTTTTGGAGAACGGTCGACGTGTTTTACACATCCTGTAAGCATAACGCTAACAGAAAACATTATTACCAAGCGTGTGTTCATATCACCCTTTAAGCTGTTTTTAGTCATGAGAAAAAATACCATTAAGAATATTCTTACTCTGCCATGTCAAAAATGCAATCATGACTGACTGTTAAGTATAAGGAATGCCTTGCCGTCGCGGAAATTTTCGGACGCTATGCCTGCAAGAGTCGCTTCCAAACCTAGGAGATCCACTTTCTCTCGCCCAGCTTATCCGGCTGCATTTATACCGCGAACATGAAGAAGGTAAAAAACGTTCCGTTCGTGTTTGATGGAAGGGAACAGCAAACGACAAACACCGATAGCTAAGGTGTGTAAGCTGATAGTTGAGTTGTTATATATACAGTTATTAAGAGAACTGTATCCAGACCAGCAGGAATGCGGCTTCTTTCCTGCTGATTGTCACTTTTTTTTGGAATAACGGAACGGGCTGCGGCTCAAACGTGTAGACGACGTAACGCACCCTTGACGGCGTTTTGCAGATCGCTAACAACCGCCAGATGAGAGCTTTCTTTCCGCAGGCGCTTGTCACCGTTGACCATCATCCAGCTACGTTTATCCCTTCGTCCGATGTTATTGAAAGAATGCAATCCGCGCTCGGCTGTTGCGTCGTTCACCTTACGAGCTGCGTTGATAGCGGTAAATCTGAACATATCACCGTTAGCCATCATTTCAGGCTCAATTGGTTTGCGAAATTTGAACAGGTGAGCGAGGGTTTCAAATCGAAAGCGCTGCATGTCGCTAAGATGGTGAAGAGAGTAGTGAGTGAGCGCAGCACCTTTTAACGTGACTTCAACACGAGCGCGTTGCTCTTCTACAGGTAGTTTCTGACCGTCGTCAGTGCGTTTGTGGTAGACCTGCCACGAGATGTTGTCCCACTTGTTACCTGTCCTGAAGTTTCGATACGGAGTGATACGTGTTCCGGGGAAAAGGTAGACATTTTTCCACGAAGCGGGGTTGAATTGCCTTGGTCGGGTTCCGTTACTAAGCAGGCTTGTCTGAAGCCGATAGGTCATTGCTCGTGTCGCTGATACTGACCGTTGTTTATGCCAGAAATCGCAGAAAACTTCGACTCCCACGATTTGTGGCTCACACGCAAATGGGAAACGGTTTTGCAATTGCTTGAGTGCAGCTTCCAGCTTCCCGCCATGGTTTGCCAGTAGATCACGGAAGCAAATCCGAAAAGTATCGTTAGTGCTGCTTATCGTAGGTTTTACCCACGTTTTAACGTTGTTGTCGGGACGGGGGGCGCATGATGACAACTTTGAGATACGTAGACCGCAGGGTTTAACCCAGAGTTTTAATCCGGTGATTTTAAGTAATTCTTCCTGAACATAGCGATGCTGGGTCAGTCTGGAGAAGCTGATCTTTAAGTCCAGCCAATCGATCCCGGCTGAAACCTTAAAGGATTTGCGGTCTGCTTCAGCAGCTACGTATTTTCGACTCTTCATAGTGCGACCTTATTGAAGGGAACTTCAAACCGGCATCAGGGTAATTCGAATTGAGTAGATTTGAGAACATTTCGAACACCGTAGCACAATAGTTTTACGATAAAAACCTTAGTTATCGATGTTAACCTAACTGTATGAGAACACTTCTATTTTTCATATACAGAGGATGTTTCGGCTCACCTGTAGCGTTTAAGACGAAGCACATAGTGTTGCAGATGCGGTGACATGCGCATCCAACGCGCTGGGAAGCCCTGTGGCGCGTTTTTTATCAGGGGCAGTGGATTTATTGGTTTGAAATTTGTGGCACTATCTCAGAGCGTTTGGATAAGTCTGTCGAGATGAACATACTTAGCCGCGTATTCTTCACCAGCGTAGTGACATAATGTCAGGCAGCCATTGGGGGGGCGCATGAAGAGTAAACACTGGATAAGCATCGAAACACACAAAAAGTTCTATAGGGCTCGCAGCGAGTTTGCGGACTGGACGGATAGGGAGTGGAAACACCCGGTTTCCTGCTTTCTTTTGCAGGTCTGGGGATTCTTGATGTTTGTTATTCTTGGACTGGCCTCTCTGCTTTTGGGTGTTGGTTCACATAAAAATGCCTTCCCGGAATTATATCTGAACGATGAAAAGCGTGGACCAATTCGCTTTAAGTATTCTTTGACCTTATTCGTCGAGGGCAAGGGCTGGATTTTGTCTGGCATGTTCGCGATTTTGTTCGTCTCAGTTGCTGACGTATTCAACCCATTCTTTTTAACTTCGCCCCTTATTTACTACGTAATCAATGGCACAGCACTATTCGTTGGATGGTGGATCGGGGTATTTGTTTATCTGAGGTTAGTTAGTTGGATGAGAGAACGCACCATTTGGCTATCAGAATGGCAGCGTAGATACCCTGACGACAAGTAGTTCGGGCGCTTGGGTTTATTAACGATATCGCCATTATCTCGCACTCAGGGTAAGTATTTTCGATTCTTCAAAAAGTTGCTGCCAACAAACGACCGTTTTCCGGCACTTACCAAGCACACGCTTTCACACTGTTGGAAAAATAGCCTTGGCTTTTCTGGCAGGCTATCCTATTTTGACACCGTTTTCTGGCAGGGGCCGGATGAGGAGATGACTATGGCGATTTTTGGCTACGGGCGTGTTTCAACAACGCAGCAGGATACTGAAAACCAGCGTCTGGAACTCGGGCAGGCTGGTTGGCAAATTGATTACTGGTATGCCGATGTTGTCAGCGGTAAGGTTCCGGCGACGCACCGCAAAGCGTTCTCCGAAATGCTCAGTAAAATTCGCGACGGTGAAACGCTGGTGGTTGCGAAACTCGACCGACTGGGGCGTGATGCCATTGATGTCCTCCAGACGGTCAGGGCGCTGGCAGAGCGCAATATCAAGGTTATTGTCCACCAGCTTGGCACGACTGATCTCACCTCCCCAGCAGGTAAGTTGTTGCTGTCGATGCTGGCCGCGGTTGCGGAGATGGAGCGCGATCTTTTGATTGAGCGAACTCAAGCGGGACTGTCACGAGCAAAAGCTGAAGGCAAGAAGTTGGGCAGACCGTCGAAAATCGCGGCAGAAACCCGTAGGGCGATTGTAGAGAAAAAGAATAGCGGAATAAGTATCAGCGCGTTAGCTCGCGAATACGATGTTTCCAGAGCGACTATTACCGCTATCCGTGATTAATCGTCAGTGATTACATACCTGATTGGCAGGTTTGATAAACTAATACTTCAACTTCCTGCGGTTTTTTTTCGGCCATATCTTTGTAAACCATGCCAGCAAGGGCATGGGCAAAAATAATATTATTCTCAGTGATACCGGGTTTGCCTCTGAGGCTTTCGATTTGTTGTTGATAAACGGAAATAGGGTTGTGTTCGTCTCGCCCGATGGCAATATTTTTTGCCATCGTTGACCATGCCGTGCAGACATCATCGTTAGCATCTCTCTTCAACGAGCTTTCCAGCACTTTATCTCCACTGATAGCATGTTGCGCCCATGCTGAATTGTTGGCGATAAACTTTTTAGAGCCGGTAGTAATACCATATTCGATGCGAATGCCGTTATCGTGGTAGCTGCCGTCAGCATCTTTAGTCGCTAGCTTTAGAGATATGCGGCAACCGGGGAGCGTTTTGTGTTCTTGCACCGAGGTAATAACGGTGTCCGTATCGCAATCAGCAAAGCTGTATTCGGGGTTAACGTAGGTGTTCGTTTTAAGTAGTAACCCGGTTAAGCCGTTTTTATAGCCTTTTGCCGGCAGCGTTTTGAAGGGGCTGCGATCACCCTTTTTGATCGCTTCCCGGAAGTGATCCATACCGATACGTGTCGCCAGTTGATCAAGGCTTTCAGCTGCGTAGGAGGTTGCGGGTAAACCTGCCACCACTGACAGGACAAACAGGTTTTGAGCAAGACGTTTCATATGTGACTTATTTTTAACCATTTCATTTTCCCCCAAAGGTCAGATGTTACTGACAGTTTTGTGAGAATAATAAACCTTATATTTTAAATGTCACGATTGGTGCGTGGCTCTTTAGTGGACATCTGCGCAAATTCAGGGCATGAAAAAGACCCTGAGAAAACTATTTGGACAAAGAGTAAAAGAGCTCCGCGTAGCTACCGGATTGAGTCAGGAAGCCTTTGCCGATCGGTGTGGGTTTGCGCGTAGCTACATGAGTCGCATCGAACGTGGTGGCTCGAATGCGTCTTTGGATGCGATTGAGGTGCTGGCTAACGCTCTGAGTGTTGAGCCGTGGCAACTGTTGGTGTCTGGTTTGTTCGAAGATAGCGACCCGGAATTACTGGTTCCCTATGCGGCTGATGGCTCGTGTTTTCATCCTGGGCTGGCGAGCACCCGTGATGGCTCGTTTGCCGTAGGTGATAAAGCGGCTCAGAAGCGTTTTGGCACGTTTGCTGAAGCTCTTGAGTATCTTCGTAGCATGGAGACAGCAAAATGGCGTAGGCCTAATCCTAGCGGCAACTGGGGTATCGTATCAGCGGTTCGGTGGGACAAACTGAGAAAGTAGCTCAAGTGTAAGTTTATGAATTTTTATGCTGTATGGATGAACAGTATTCATTGGATGCTGATAGTCCTACGTTTCATCAGCCCTTTGTTTCTATAAGAGTAAATAAAACAGCAAAATACGGGTGCATTACGTATGCGTTACGGTGGCGTTTCACTTTGAGGCTAAATGGCTTAATTCATATAAATAACATTGAGTTAAATGGTTATTCTAAACAAAGTCTGCCGGGGTTTAACTGGTTTCAAATTCCGAACGCAGTGGCGTTTACTTAACGTCCACAAAACTGACAAACGTTCTTCCCTCCCGACACAGCAAACCTCCATAAACATCTATAGACAGGTATGGCTCGTTGGTGTTTTGTGACGTCACGAATATTAGGTTTGATTCCGTTCACCGGATCAAACTTAAGATATAGCCCCTAGAACAAAAAGGTCCTACGATTGTTCTTTTAAAGGCTAATAGGAACGTGATTACAGCAGGTTATGGAGACTTAGGTTCGAGTCCGGCCTTCGGCACCAATCACTTAAATTTCTTATAAAACAATGAGTTAGTGTGAAAATTCCGCCTCATTTGCATGTAAGAAATGTCAGTTTCTCATCAAGTACAAAAGCCACTGTGAATGTTAATGGCTTTGGTATGTTATCACGCAGTGGCAAGTAGTTACCAGGCTCAACCTTGTACAGCTATTCCCTTTGAAGCCGGAAGACGTGCCGCCGTCTCTAAATCCTATACCAAACACTTACAGTGAAGCGCATTTTTGCCGATGCTCCCACATGCCACACGTCGTGATGACGTTGCAGGGGATAAACAGGTTTATGGTGGTATTCGTACCTGCACACGAAATGCAGGCTCTGCCAGCGGTTCGGCCTCGCTCCTTCGGGTACATGGTCATCCTGATAAACTTCACTGTCTGACATACCCTGATGTTGTCGCCTAACGGCTCCGCACGTTGTCTTACCACCAACGGGCTTATTGGCTTCTATTGTCCAGAATCTTTGAGTTGCACATTTTCAGTGTGCTGGATAACCTGAGATTAATCCTAATCATCAGAGAAAAGAGACTATGCAGATCACTGTCACATCCCAGAACGTGGACACGCATAAGAAAAAGATAGAGCGTGACGGCCTCAAAGGCATTACCTACTTCATACAAATGGCAAACAGTGTGCGCGTTACTGCATCCCAGGATCATCAAGCAATAGTGCAAGGCGTTTTAGGGAAACCTGATAGCGATAACCACCATCAATTATCATCTTATTGGACATGGAATGATGTGGACGCCGTAAAGCTGGTTGATGTGCTGTACGCAGTCGCTAACGAATGAAGCCGTCGGAAGTTACTTGTATTAGACGGGGTATTATGGCTCGTATTGCTTCAAATCAGAGAGTTGCACAAACTATGCTCGATAGATAACCTAAGATAAATCTTAGTTGCAGGTGAGGCCAAAGATGGCAACAAAACCAAATCGTGCTTTAAAGTATGGAAACCAGCCGATAAGGATCACTACTGTTCAAGTAGTAGAGAAGTTGGGAGGGGCTGCAACAATAAAGCAAGTCGATGCTTATCTTAGGGAATTGTATCCTCACTATCGTGACAACACGCGCTCTAACTTGGTTATTAACACCGTCAATTGCAATAGAAGCCATTGGCCTTGTAATGAAGTAGCCAGAAGAACAGATGACACGACTCACCGCTACCATGAGTATGATCGCTTATTCAAGCGAGGGAACATTTTCGAGATTTATCAGCCCTCTGTGCATGGTGTATGGGAGTTGTACCAGGATTTACAAGGCAAGTGGTGTTACCGCCAGGTGAAATCAGAGTTTGAAGAGGCTGTTGAGGCTGCTGCCAAATTACCCCCATCCGAACGGAAGCTAATTTTACAGGCAGAAAGTAAAACACCAGAGCTAACAGTGGTAACAACGCGAGTTTATAAACGAAGTCCGTGCGTGGTTGCAGAGGTTCTTTTAAGGGCTAATGGTAAATGCCAAAGCTGTAACCGTGATGCTCCTTTTGTGAAGGAGGACGGCACTCCCTTTCTTGAGGTTCACCACATTGAGTGGCTTTCTAAAGGGGGGGAGGATTCCGTGGAAAATGCTATAGCATTATGTCCAAATTGCCATAGACAAGCCCATTATGGTGTTTTGGAATTAGTGGCGGTTAACCAGCAAAATTGAACACAACTCCTCATACAGGATGTCCATGAAGAAACTCGAATGGGGTAAATACGCGCTGATCTATCTTGCAGGGTTTCTGACCAGCTTTAGTGGTGCTTTAGATAGTTTAGTGAAAATTCCTTCGTCGTATAAAGAATTAAAGAAGACGTACATCTACGATAGCGAATTTTTAACAGGTCAATGGTCAACAAATGCTGAATACTTAGCTGATAGTGGCGAACTGGGATTAGATCCTTCACAACCAAAGATGACTTTGAGTATGGAGGCATCCGAGGACGGAAGCGCGAGCGGTGAAATGATGAGTGAAAAAATCTGTGACGCTCTACCGCTTACTTGGGACATTAGACTTGAAGCAGATGCGCCAACATTCCGTGATTTCTTCTTTAACCGAAAGTTTTATTTGAAGCAGTTGCATGAAGGCAGAATGCAAACTGTTGCAGCATTGGAATTAACTAACGAGGATAGAAAACGTGGTGTAATGACGTTTAAAGTTGTTGGTGATGGTACAGGTGCATTACCGAAGCAAATAACATTGGCTAAAAATCTCCCTCAGTTTAAGTCTGATTTCAAAGAGTTGTCCGATTATTGTGCAGAATCGCCGATGAAATTCTGGAAGGATTATTATCAAAGGCAAGGCAAAAAGTTTCCATGATAAAGGGGGTATTGCGCCCCCTGACGTGTTAACGACTATCCTCTCAAAGCCTGTAGCCACATCATTAACAGGTGTAGCTGGCTTCCTGTCATAGCTGGCACTTTAACCCGTCTTCCGGCTTCGACGTTGCGCAGCGCGAGCGCTAACGCCATAATGTGCTGATTCGGCATCTCTAACTCTCCGTTGGGATTGTTGAATACGGCGGGGGCTGTCTTCCGGCAAGTTGCCAGCCTTCGCCACTTCTTCATTTACTGCGTGTTGATCGTGTTGATAATCCAGTCTCTCTCCTGCTGCGTTAGCTCCAGTTTGTTAACTCACGTTAAGAATGTATTGATCACCATTCTAAAGAAAACTCCTCTGTTAAATCGTCCTGCACGTCCTGACCATACCCGATGTAATACATCGTTGACCGTGGATCTGTCTGTCCCAGGAAATGGGCGATTGTCTCTATAGCCACCCCTGCATCGAACATCACGCGGCCCCGACTCTTGCGCGGTGTATGGCATCCCACGTTAGAGAATCCCGCTCTCCTTCCCATCTTCCCAAATTCAGCAAACACGGTATTACGGGTGACAGCGTGGCCTTTGCTGCGTAGTGTGGCTGCACTGAAAATGTAATCTGTAGCTACAGGCATCTTCGCTTGCTCTGCCTTGCGTTGTGCCACGACAGAGAGCATCGCGGCTGTTACCTTTGGCCTCACCACGTTTCCGGTTTTCTCCTGCTTCACCTTGAGGTGAGATTGCCCCTCTACATCTTCAAACCGGAGTTTGAGCACGTCAGAGATACGCAAGCCCGATTCATACATAAACACCCACAAGCAATAGAACAGGTTGCTTCTGGCGTTGCGTTGTAGCTCTGCCGCTACTGCCTTAACTTCGTCTGCACTCTTGAGCGCCTGGCTAATTCCTTTCATCTTGTTACTTCTCCTCTTGTTCGTGTCGTTGAAATTATCATTGATCAGAAATTGATCATTTTCAACATGTTGCACGATACGTTTATTTAAGAAGAGCACAAAATGATCAAAATGGATGCGCGGTTGCCTGAGTCGCTTAACGGCAAAAAGCCAGGCCCCGATCTGAAATCGCCAGAATCGTCAAATATAAGTAAGTGTTTGAAAAATAAATGAAAATACGTTTGTTCTCATGTTTCATGAAACGGTGGTTCTGTCAAGAGATTTATTTTCGATGACGGGGAGTTACCCCTGTCTGCACGGTGAAGTGATGGAAAAGTGTACTGAATGATTTAAATCAACAAGTTACACAATACACTTTACCAAAGTGTATCGAAGTAGGGCGTAATTGCACTGTAGATGATAGTAATTCTCATTAGTGGCGATGAGAACTGATTTGTTGAGAATTATTCTCAAATGAAGGGGTTTTGAGCATAAAAAAGAAACATCGTTTCAATTTAGAGAACTCGTTCAACACATTGCACCTATCATGAAAGTGTACATTGTTCACAATGATCGCTGTAAGCCGCACGGCGCAAGACTTCCGTACAAGTGAGGTAATGTACATTGATAGATAGGAAGTGATTTACAGAGCGTGAGAGGTGGATTATTTAGAATGGCTTAATCCTGGATTAAGTAAGGCTTTACTATCCTTTTTGATTGGAATTACTGCGGGTTGTTGCATGGGGTAGTGTGGAGAGGGCAAAGCAACAGGCTAACCCTAAATGGTGTCAATTTGGCACTGATTCAAAGGTGATGATGCACATCAAAATGATGTATGTCTGTATGAGTAGTTAGCGGGTATACATCAAAATGATGTACATAAGCGTAATTGCATACATCAAAATGATGTACAGATCGGCAAACTACACATCAAATTGATGTTCTATACAAAGAGATTCTAAAAGCGATCTCTAAAAGAGAGCTTTTAGAAGATCTTGTGAAAGATTCGCTTTGCTGGCGTGTATCGCCTGGCAAGTGACCTGNTTCGCCTTTGGGTGGCTNCTCGGTCAGCCGCTCACGACGCAGCGTAGCGTATCTCTCTGTAATTGTGCCAGGGCTTCGCCCTCGTGAAACGAGGCACAAAAGCTGTGCGCCGTGTGCGCAAGATCTTTCGGCATAACTTCTGCCTGTCTTCCATGCTCCGCATTTCATCCATGCAAAGTTAGCCCACGGCTAAGGCTTCACCGTGCTACGGTTCATCCAGCCTCAATCCAATTCCAACACCTACAATCCTGATAACTACCGTTATCCCTCTGTAGTTGTGCAATTGGTTTCGGTAAGTGCCAGAGGTGCGCCCGTATACCGTTAGGCTTCACAGGAGGGTCATAGAGCACTTTAAAAAGGGAAGGGAATACGAATGTAGCGCATGTGTATGCAAACCTTGCATAGCTCGATACAAAGCGTTACGTGATGATTAATACAGGTTGCTCGCAATGGGGATGTGTGTTATTATCTGTAATGGGAAATTATATCAAAAATCTCTTGACTTTGAAATCATTTCATGTTAGAGTAATTAAGTAGGGTGATGAAAGCATTCATCCTGACATCTTCTTAGGCATTCTGCCTACCCAGAAAATCCAAATTACACCGCACTATCAGGCAACGTAAATAACGTTCTCCCTGGATGGTGTTTCCGTGTATCTCACGCAAGGAGAACCCACATTAAGTATTTTAATCCAGAACTTGTCTTCGAGGCTTTAAAAGCCGGAAGCCAAACACGTAAGGCAATTAACAGCCAGCGAGCAGCAGCACAGCGTCAAGGTTATTTCGAACATGCTGAACGATTACGTAAAGGGATCGAGCTTTACGATCAGTGGAAAGCTGAACAGGCTGAAACTACCACCAACAATTAAACCAGAAGGAGAAAACCACATGAGCGACATTATAAACGCAACCCCAAAGGGGAAGGCATTCACTACTCTGAAAATTGATGATTCAACGTTTCAAGCCCTTTTTAAGGCAGCGAGAGCGCAGAGAATTACCGTAAGAGAATACATTCTTTCTATTCTTGACCAACACGCGGAGAAATTAACAGAGGGCAAGTGATCCCAAACTCACCTATTAACCGCTTAAGCGGTGACGACATACAAGGAACAATTTTCTATGACCAAAATTAAGTACATCAACACCGATGTATTCAAATACGTACCGATTGAAGACGCATTTAACGAATGTACCAGAATCACCAATCTTAAAACAGGTGTTACAGAATCCCTATCTCCTGCTGATAAACAGTTTTACGTAAGAATGCGCCATCGCTATTATCTTTTTGCTATAGAGCTGGGCGGTATTTATTACGATGACATTGATCAGCTTGGTGCAAGTATTGGTGTTAGTTCTGCAACAGCAACACGTATTGTTGCAAAGTTGAAGAAAATTGGACTGATCGTCAGTAATAAGCCAAAGCGATCAAACCAATGGACTATAACGCCACTCACGCCGGAAAACTTCATCTTTGAACGTGATCGTAATGCGATGGAGCGAGATACCCCGCCGGAATGGGTAGATTGCCTAAAACATCCAGTGTTTGGCAAAGCTAAAGAAGACGTAGCGCCAGAGGCAGGGGAAGAAAAACATCAGTCAGTGCCAGAAGAGGCCAAAGCAGAGCCGAAGCCGGATAAGCCAAAGCCAACGAAGAAACCCGCCTCCATTCCAGCTAAAGAAATTAAGATAGAAGCCGTCAACCCTGTTTCTATCGGGTTGTATCGGGATGAATGGGAAAACCCAGACAAGAATTTACCTGTTTCACAACATCCAAAAATCAGATGGCTACTTATTAACGGATACCTGGACACAGAGAAGAATCCAAAACTTAAAACAATCTATGAGGAAATAAAACATCTATGCTAAAAACAGTTGCACCTAAACAATACACTGAACGCGATTTAAACATTATCCATCTTGCCAGTTTATTAAATCCAGAAGTTGAAAGAGGCGTTGCATTTGAGCAAGCGCAAGAACTTGTGGATGTATACGCTGATCGAGGTGAATCAAATTATGCCAATGCTCTTGTTACGCTATTCAATGCAGCGATGAAGCCACCTAAAGAGATAGAGTGTAAATTATCCTCCCAACATCTCCACGATAAGAATTTATCACCCTCTGAACGTCTGGTTTTAATGCACCTCGAATCACTGCCATCATTAACAAATGTGAAGCAGGAATCAATAGCAAAACTATTGGGAATAAGTGTAGCCACTGTATCCAGTGCAATACGCAAGCTACGCCGCAATGGTTATTTAACAACTACGTTAATCAAACCTGGTCGCGGTAAAGGTTGTGACATTACACTCTTATCTGAGTAAATGAATGGGACGAAAAGAACGCAGTAACATTGTCAGAATTGAAAAAGCTGTACGAGAAACAAAACGTAAATACAGCCATAAGCTAAAAGATTATTCCAGAGAATCTATTCCAGGCTCACTAAAAACAACTATTTTAGAACACCCTCCCTCTGTACCTTGCGGTGATGAATACAACGCCTTGCAAGAAATACTTAGCACTACGCCTGGCGTATTCTGGAAACCTCGAAAAAGAAAAGAATACATTATTGACAGTAGCCAGCTTAAATCCTGGCAAATTCTCGGATTTGAACATTACGCCGATTATGTCGGGTATTCACAAACTAACGGCCTGAGTGGTCACACTGCCGATTTGGACTTTTTATTTAATGACGATAAGGAAAATTATAATGACTAACGACACAATTCAATCTCTAATCCTTAGTTTCGAAGATAACTATCATCTCCCGCTACTACAGGAAGTGAATAAAACATACATTACAGCAACGCCTGAGAGCCTCCTGAACGCTGTCAGACATACAGAGCAAGCCATTACAGCCCTTGAGCATCTTCAAGCCTCAGTAGCTCGTTTGGTGGAACGTGACGGTAGCACAATAACCGCTGATCAGGCGTGGCGTGTAGCTAATGACCTTGAGGAGCTTGCTTGCTCCCTGCAATACATCACCGCTGAACTTGCTGAGCTGGCGCTCTCTATCGCAGAGGTATACGGTGTGTTTGATGTTGCATAATAATTCATTTTAAGTGCATAAATTGCTTGACAAGTGCATAACTATTATGTTACTATGTAAATAAGGGTTGAGTATTCGAATCACTTCAATCTTGTGCTTGTTTCTTGTGTGTCATGTCAATACGCACTCCTGAGAATGCCGTTTCCCATAGCGGCGCTCTCTTCAATGTCTTTCCGTAAAGAATAGGGTTATGTTCTTTAGCTACGGTTATTTCTTCTTTGTCGTTCCGAAGGTAATGCACGGTCACATTATTATGTTGTGGTAATGGTGTGAACAATCACCGTGCATCTCCTTTCTTTACGGAAAAGCATTGTGCTTTTCAAATCTCAACCCCCTTAGGGTTGAGTAGTTGTCAAACTACATAGTTCTGGAGAACTGTATAATCTCAGTGATTCAGGAATTACGTTAGGTTGGCAATCTTCTATTAATAACACTCCCGAAAGTGTCAGCGATAGATAATGAAAGCCTCATTTATTCCAGGGCGCTGCAACACGCTTTTAAATAAGGCACAATGACGGGCGATCCTACTTCTGTTATTCGTAACAGTTGCGCCCTCATTATTTTTAATTTGCTCTGCAAGAAGCCATTCTTAACTTCATTCCTCCTTAAATGATGTTAACAATGCTTTCTCTAGCAAGGGGCATTCTCTCCAGGGGCTTAATCGCCCCTTTTTAACAATCTGTGTGTAACGCTTTCGTTATTAATGCACAGACCAACGCGAAGGAACAACAACAATGTTCTTATTAAACAATCGCGACCGAATCCTAAAATACAAAGATGAAGTGATTTTGTGTAACCCTGAATTAATAGCTAAAGTGGCTGAAATGGCAGGATGCACTGTAGAAGAAATTGAAAAAGCTGTAGAGCGTTATTTCCCTTCTGAAAACACCACTCCAAATAAGTTAAGTATTCAGGAACGGATCGCCAATAAAGTAAAAAAGGAATCAACCAAACAATGATTATCACCCTATCAGACGTTTTTCCGGTTCGTAAAAGCTACACAGACATTGTGAGTGCTGCGACCGATCATTTTGCAGCAGTAGACAGTAAAGTGTTTGCTTCTCTTCCTGCTGATGTGCAGTGCGGCGATGTGCTCGATAGCACTGGCGCTCTCTACACCTCCGGCAATGATGCCTTCGTGGTCGTCAGTGAATTTGTCACTGCTGGCAGTAATAAGCCTGTGAACGTCCTACGCGCTCCCAACGTTGGATCATACGTTGCCCTCAAGAGCGACAATCTCAACGCAGCTAACCACGCAGCAGCGATCAGCGCATTACAGGCGCAAGGCTTCGCCACTCGTGAATTTTTCACCTCTTAAGCAAGGAAGATAAATAATGATTATCGGAAATGAAGTTGTGGATCTTAGTCCACTATTCGGGCTAACCAGTACCCGCAATTTTTTACTGTCGTCACTAAACATTTTTGATGGCGACGGAGTTACATCTCATAAAGTGAGTGTTTCTCGTCTGCTGGAAGATAACACCAGCCTTTATAACCAGCCTACGGCGCGTTTCTCGAATGAGCATAACGTAACAGCACGTCAGAGCGGTAAAGAATGGCTTATTGAGCTTCCGTATTTCCTACGCGAAGACGTGATCACTCCGGCAGACATTCAGGGCAAACGTAAGCCTGGAAGCGACATCCAAGAAACAGTGACGGACATTTACAGCGATTACATGAATAAACACGCTGTAGCGTTTATGCGCACTCGTGAGAGTTATCTCGCACGATCTCTCTTCTCTGGTCAGGTGTATACGCCTAAGACAGACGATCTGTTAATCGACTTTGGCGACCTGTTCGGCGTAGCCCCGATGAATGCCACTCTTGATCTGTCAGCTACCGATAGCAGCACTCTACGTGCCATTGACGACATGGTGAGCCAGATTACCGAAGCGGCACAAAGACAGGCGGCGGCAGTGGAGCGAATCATTGTCTTTGCTAAGTCCTCGTTCTTTAGCGATCTGCGTTTCAGCCCTGCAATGGAAGCGGCTTTCCGCTATGTCAGCCCACTTGATGAAGGGAACGTAGTGTTCCAGCGTCGTGACCTCTTGCCAGGCGTGAGCACTTTCTCGATCCCTGGTTCAAATGTAGATGTGATCAAAGTAACTGATCCGCTGTTACTTGCACAAATGGGTGATTCTGACGCTATCGCTATCCCACAATTCGCTAAAGGAAGTGGTATTTACACCAACATTTACGGCGCGGCTTCGTCAACGTTCGAACTTCTTAATGCAGCACCTGCGGAAGTTTATAGCTGGAGCTTCGAAAGCGAGCGCGGAAACGCGATTAANGTGATNTCNGAAAACTCAGCACTGCCAGTTAACCACGGCCTGAACTTCTCCGTTCACATTAAAGCCTCAGAATAATGAGCAAGCGGGAGCCTGACCCGCTGGAAACAATCAGGCTTTGAATAGGGCGTGTGAACGTTGGGAACTATGAGAGCGCAAATCTCCCCAGTGTTCCCGCCCTTTATTTATTTCCAACGTGAGGAAAGATAGATGCAAGTGATTGTAAAAAGCGCGGGGCTTCACCTCGCCGTAAATGCTGAAACAGCAGAGGAATTGTTAAATCTGGCGGGAGTGTGTCGTGTGCTTGAAATAGATCACGGTCATCTGCGTCAGTTATTACACCGTGGGCGTAGTGTATCTGATGCACTCAACTACCTTGTGAGTAAAAAAGGTGGTGAATAATCATGCTTGAGATCCACACAAGTTCTATCAAGAACACGGTGACATTCAGCGTTGACCGTAATTCTATGAAGACAGCCCTTGATGCTTTTGACCAGATTCAGAAGAAAGCGAAAGGTATTAAAGACCCCACAATAAACATGAAGAGATTCAGCCAGGGGCTAAAGTCTGCTGAAAGAGAATTAGATAAGCTGAATAAGAAAGCCTCTAAGCCACGTAATAGCGATGAACGAGAAAAGGCAAGGGCAGCTAAGGCGCAAGCCCGTGTAGAGGCTCAGGCAGCGAAAGAGGCCGCAAGAAACGCACAGCGCCGTGAACGCGCGGAGCTAAAACTCCTCGACACTGCCAGCAGCTTTAAGAGTATGCAGCACCTTACCAATGTTGAGCTAACCCAGGCTGCATTACAGGCCAGCAAAATAACCCGCAGTTATGCTGATGGAACGATCAGCCTACAGCGTCAGAACAGTGAGATTAAGCGCTTACAGCAGGGTTACAGACGCATTAACGCTGAACGTAGGCAAGCAGCTAAACGAGGCGCTACGGCTCCCGCTGGCGGCTCTGGAGCGATTACAGGCGGCTTGATGGGATTAGGCACTGGTGCGCTTGCTGGCGCTGGTATCGGTGCGGCTGCGTATGGTGCTTATTCATGGGGGAAAGACGCTGTAACAGCCCAGGAAGAGCGTAGCGAGATTGTACAGCGTGCCAGATTAGGGAACGTTGATTACAACGCGCTACAAGCACAAAGCCAGTATGCGACGGCTAACGGGATTGATTCCGGCATGGGCTTGCAGGGAATGAGAAAACTCCTTGATAACTATAAGGACATTCAGGATCGCATTGGTCAAACCCTCAACCAGGCTAAATACGATAAGAAGTCTGGAGAGTGGAAAGGTGGCGATCAGGGGATTCTGTCAGCAGTGAACACTGCCGGATTCACGATGGACGATTTACGCCGTTACCAAACAAGCCCGATGGGCTTCGTCTCTGCCTATACCAACACGTTAGAGAAACAGGGCAAATCACCAGAGCAAATCCTCGCATCGTTGGAACAGTTAGGTGATGACCTGGGCCTATACCATAAAGCGTTTATGAATGGTGGTAAGGCGCTCACTGATCAGGTGGATGTGCTCAAGCGTAACGGGCAATGGTTGAACCAGGAACAGCAAGATCAGCTTGTAGCCTATCGCAAATTCAATCAGGAAATAGACATTCTCAACGATAGCCAGAAGTTAGCATTCTTTGAAGGGTTTATGGAGTCTCTCGACCCTGCGACGGTTAAAGAGTTTAAGGAAGCTATGCAGGAGGCGTTACCCTTCTTCAAGGGGATCGGACGAGCAGCGGGGGATGCTGCCGTAGGATTGCTTAAACTCACCAACTGGATCACAGGCAAGCTGAACCTTCTTAACGGTGACAACACCAGTAAAGAAGCGGTGAGCCAGCATTACGGCACTACCTCCACACCTGCACAGCCTGGTGATAATGCTGTAGCTAACGCCTATGGAGCCAGCCAGCCTAACCAGGACGGCACACACCCGCATAACGTGTTTGATACGCTTCGCGGTTGGTGGAACGGCACGAGCGGGGCGCAGGATGTTACCAGCTACGCACAGAGCGCCAACGGTGATTATTCTCCTGTTTCTATGCTGAAACAATCAGCAGCGGCTACAGCTTCGCCACCAATAAATAATACAGTGGTGCAGCCAGTGGTATTACAAAATAATCTACCGGAAGGAATGATCTCTCTCACTATTGCCCCTGATCCGACATTTGGAAACATGCTTAATGCGAGCGTAGATCAGCGTATTAATCAGAACAATCAGCGCATGGTGCTGGCTGTTTCATCTGGACAAGGGACGGGGGGCTAATTGCCCCTCTTCATAAGGAATAAAATAAAATGGCAACACCAGGAAGTTTAACAATCGGGGGCGATTCTTCCCAAATTAATTCAACCTCAAATAGTAATAACAGCAGTGCTACACGTAATAAAGGTGAAAACGGATTCACTATTCTTGCATCTGTTTATAATCCAGCTTCTGATAGCTACATTCAAAACTATCAGGCTATTGTGTTTGATGCTGTCACCGATACCGGAATACGCAGACAGGCAGACATTACAAGCTATCCCGTTGAGAGCGGGGCAGAAGTGAGCGATCACGTTCAGATTAAGAATAATACATTCAAGCTATCTGGGATTATTACCGAAACTCCGGTAAGGCTTGAGAAGGATTTATTATACAGTGCAGGCGTTAATGGTACTCGTATTTCTCAGGCTATCCAGTATCTTGATAAAATCTTTGATAGTCGTCAGCCTATTACATTAGTGACAGAGCACAAAGTGTACGAGAATGTTATTCTCTCGGGCATCTCCTACGATTATAAATCTGAATACGCGATGCAATTCGATCTTGAATTTGAACAGGTCAGGCTTGTCAGTAAATCTACTGTTAATGTGATTGCAACTAAAACGCAGGGAAATAAATCTGTAGGCGGGACTGTTAAGCAGAAGGTAGTGAACAATGCACCTAAGAAAACTGAATCTGACACTGTTACTACGGAGTTTAAAAAATAAGGGGCTTGCGCCCCTTTTTTATTGGTTCTCGATCTCTGGATAACGTAGCAATTCGATGTATTGGCGAAGTTCTACCGGAGAGGCGGCATTCTTGCTATAAGTCTTGAAACTCTCTGTATTGCCACGCTCATGACCGAGTAGCAGCGCAACGCGATCCTCTGGGACGGGCTTTAATCTCCTGCCTATGCCGCCCCTGTCCATAAGCTGGGCCACCTGGTGCCGTAGCGAGTGGAAAACCTTCCTTTCTGATCCCACTTCCCCCAAAGCCTTACGTTTAGCCCTCGTAAAACGCTGTGAATGCCACGTTGAGCGCTTTCCGTCTGCACGGTCAATGATTGACGCACGATAGAATAAAAAGCCGTTGTGAGGCTTCTCACGCAGTGACAACACCAACGGAGTGATCAGGCTATGCACCGGAATAATACGAGCGGCTGATTTGCTCTTACCCTCCGTCACTTCGAAGCATAACACCCCCTCGATCTCCTTGATGTTACTGGAGCATAGCGAACAGATTTCATTAAGGCGCATCCCGCTGTACATGCCGATCAGCGTTACATTCTGCATCTCTTCATCATCTGCCATCACCGCGAACACTTTCGCCAATTCGCCAGGCTCAAACACTTCGTAGCTCACTTTGCTACTTTTGCTTTCTAAACCATGACCACGCCAGATGTTTTCTTGTGGTGCATCGTGGTAGCGGTTACGAGCAAGATCCCAGATTTGAGCCAATGCACTAACGTAGTTTTGTATCGTCTGAGGAGCTTTCTCCGTTTTGAGCTGATCAAGCCAGCCTGTAACGGTGGTTCGGTTAATGTCACGAAGCTGAACATCACGTTTTTTCAGATGTTCTAAGAGCACTTCTACGGCCTTATTAGTCTTGGATAGTGTGGTGAGCTTGCGCTTCTCGCTAAACTGGAGAATGTACTGATCCCGCATCCTCAAAAGGGAAGGGCAACTCATTACAGGGGCGCTTAAAGGTTCCGGCGCTTCGTGTGCATACGTTCCGATCCGGCGTAGCTCATTGAGTATTTGCTCAACCTTCGAGCCTCGATCACGCTGTGGCTTTAGCTGACTGCGTATCTTCACCCATTCCAGGGCCACCGCATCACGAAAGAGACGGGCTTCGCGCACATCGCGTGTGCCTGTGCTCTTCACATAGTTGTGTCGCCCCCCGAACAGATGGCGCATGTACTTTGGTATGGCGATCCTCACCAGATAGTTTCCGCAAGGATCTAAAACCAGATAACGATCTCTCTTGTAAATCATGCAAACCCCGGCTATTTTGTCAGGGCTTTTGCACTTGAATTTGAATAGTGTGAAATGTCGAAGTCTTTACCTGTTTTTGCAGTTGATTCAAAGCATTACAGGAGCTTGCCAGACAAGCGAACGACCGTAGAAATACGTGCCGGTTCGAGTCCGGCCTTCGGCACCAAAAGATGCAAAAGAAAGTCGCTTAAGGGCGGCTTTTTTTGTGCCTGGCATTTAGTGTCTGTACAATTATCTCCCTTCATTTACAGCAAGCTAGATAAACTTTGTTAACTCTGCTGATGATCAGATTTTCAATTCCATTGTTCATTTCTTTGTCCTCTATCGTTTGAGATAACCCTCGTAGCGGTTATTATTTTGCGAACTGAATTCCAAAACTGAATATTTGCCTGAGCACATTTGCACTAAGGCCGCGATCTCCCCGAGGGTTTCATGACTAACACTAACTTTTCTCAAATGGCTGCGTTTATCTGGTCGGTGGCTGACCTGCTGCGCGGTGATTTTAAACAGTCTCAGTACGGACGCGTGATCCTGCCCTTTACGCTGCTGCGCCGCCTTGAGTGTGTGTTGGCGGAGACCAAAGACGCGGTTGTGGCGAAATATGATGAATTAAAAACCAGCCCACTGCCGGAAGATGCCAAAGAGAAGTTTCTGCTGCGCGCCAGCGGGCTTTCCTTCTTCAATACCTCGAAGATGGATCTGGGCAAGATGGGGCAGAACGACATCAAAGCCAACCTGGAAAGCTACGTACAGGCGTTCTCCCCGGACGCGCGTGAGATCTTCGAACACTTCAAATTCAGTGAGTTTGTCGGCCTGCTGGAAGATGCCAACCTGCTGTTTAAAGTAGTGAAGAAATTCGCCACCACCGATCTCAGCCCGAAAGCGATTTCCAACTATGAAATGGGTCTGGTGTTTGAAGAACTTATCCGTCGTTTCGCGGAAAGCTCTAACGAGACAGCCGGTGAGCACTTCACCCCACGCGATATCGTGCGCCTGACAACTTCACTGGTATTTATGGAAGATGATAAAGCGCTGACACAGGACGGTATCATCCGCACCATTTATGACCCAACGGCCGGGACCGGCGGTTTCCTCTCTTCAGGCATGGAGTATGTGCACGAGCTGAACCCTAATGCGGTGATGCGAGCCTTTGGTCAGGAGCTGAACCCGGAATCCTACGCTATCTGTAAAGCCGACATGCTGATCAAAGGTCAGGACGTCAGCCGTATTAAGCTGGGTAACACCCTCTCTAACGACCAGTTACCGCAGGACCAGTTCGACTACATGCTCTCTAACCCACCGTTTGGCGTGGACTGGAAGAAGATTGAGGGTGAGATTAACGACGAACATACGCAGAAAGGCTTTAACGGCCGCTTTGGCCCGGGCCTGCCGCGTGTTTCCGACGGCTCGCTGCTGTTCCTGATGCACCTGATCAGCAAAATGCGCGACAACCACAATGTGGATGGCTCCGTGAGCAACGGCGGGCGTATCGGGATTATCCTTAACGGTTCGCCACTGTTTACCGGTGGTGCGGGCAGCGGTGAGAGTGAAATCCGCCGCTACATTCTGGAAGCCGATTTGCTGGAAGGCATCGTCGCGCTGCCATCGGACATGTTCTATAACACCGGCATTGCCACCTACGTATGGATCCTCTCCAACAAGAAAGCGCCTGAGCGTAAAGGTAAAGTGCAGCTGATTGATGGCACTAACCTGTGCGGCAAGATGCGTAAATCGCTGGGTTCCAAGCGTAACCTGATGGGCGAAGACGATATCAAACTGATCACGCAGACCTTTGGTGATTTTGAGGTGGTGGATGTCACAACTCTGGAAGAACTGGGTCTGGAAAAAGCCGCTGAACAAAAATCCAGCCGCGGCCGTCAGCCTGCCACCGCCAGAACCGAAGCGCCGAAAACCTTCGCCAGCAAAATCTTTAACAGCACCGACTTTGGCTATCGTCGCCTGACCATTGAGCGTCCGCTGCGGTTATCCGCTCAGGTTACGGATGACGCGATTGCGACGCTGCGCTTTGCGCCGAAGCCGTTTAACGCGCCAATGGAACGCTTGTATGAAGAATTCGCATCCCAATGGCAGGCGGATAATTACGGTGATTTCTCCGAACTGGAAGCCGAAGCGCGCGCCATCATCAAAGCCGAATTTGCTGAGCTGAAAGAGAAGCAGATTAAAGACCTGCTCGACAGCAAACTGTGGCTGGCGCAGCGCACGTTGCTGGAAAAAGCGCAGCAGATTCAGACGGCTCTGGGTGCGCAGGCGGGTGGAAAAATGCTGGTGAGCAATGACTTCAACCAGTTCCAGTTGACCCTGAAAGGGGCCATCAAAACGGCTGGCGTGAAGCTGGACGCGAAAGAGAACAAGCAGTTTATCGATGCCATCACCACCAAAAACCCGGATGCCGAGCCGGTGGTGAAGAAAGCGCTGAAAGAAGCCGCTCAGCCGCTCTATGGCGCGTTTGAATACAAAGGCAAAGTTGTTGAGTTTGAGCAGGACGGCGAGCTGCGTGATAACGAGAATGTACCGCTGAATCCGGCAGTATCTACCAGCGATCTGATTGAAAACTATTTCGAGTCTGAAGTGCTGCCGCATGTTAGTGACGCATGGATCAACGCCGATAAGCGTGATGCGAAAGATGGCGAGGTAGGGATTGTGGGTTATGAGATTCCGTTTAACCGCCATTTCTATGTCTATCAGCCACCGCGTCCACTGGAAGAGATTGATGCCGATCTGGATGCAGTCAGCGCCGAGATTATGAAGCTGCTGCAGGAGGTACATTCCTGATGGCTAAGTATAAGGCGTATCCGGAATATAAGGATTCTGGGGTTGAGTGGATCGGTAATATTCCACCCCACTGGGAGGTTGCATCATTATCAAAGTTGTTTAGCATTAAAGCAGGCGGAGATGTACAGCAAAGTCTCTTTAGCGAGGTTTGTTCGGATGACTACCCTTATCCTATTTATACAAATGCTAATGATGAATTCGCAGTATATGGGTATACCAAAAAGGCTAATTATCAAAGCAATACTATAACTGTAAGTGGTCGTGGAGATGTTGGCTTCGCCGTTTATAGAAATCATGCATATGATGCAATAATTAGATTGCTAGTTTTAGCTCCACTGAAGCGGCTTGAGTGTAAGTTTTACTCTTATTTTATTAACTCTGTAATTGATTTCAAAGTTGAAAGTTCAGCTATTGGTCAACTCTCGACTCAGCAGATTTCGCCTTATAAATCGGTTATTCCATCTAGAGTAGAGCAAAGAAATATAACTATCTTTCTCGATCACGAAACTGCAAAAATTGACAACCTGATCGAGAAGCAACAGCAACTGATTGAACTGCTGAAAGAAAAACGTCAGGCAGTAATTAGCCATGCCGTCACCAAAGGGCTAAACCCTGATGTGCCGATGAAAGATTCTGGTGTAGAGTGGTTGGGGGAAGTGCCTCAGAACTGGAATGTGGTCAAAGGTGGTTATATCGGCAGGCTATTTGGTTCTGAAAGCGTTTCTGAAAGTAGTGTTTCAGACTTTGGGCAGCTACCATTTATTAAGGTGTCTACTCTTTCGTTAGATTCATTTGTTCTGAATCAACCTGAGTGGTTTATAAAAACACCACAAGATAAAAATTATAAACCAGAATCTAATTATATTGTATTTCCGAAAAGAGGTGCTGCAATTTTCACTAACAAAGTGAATCTCGTTAGAGAATCTTCGATTATAGACCCTAACTTAATGGGATGGAAAATTAAAGAAGGTATATCAGACGAGTATGTCGCTTTTGTATTAAAGAAAAGAGGGTTGAGTGATATTGCTGATGTTTCTACGGTTCCGCAAATTAATAACAAACATATAGCACCTGAAAAATTTCCATTACCTCCTTATGAAGAGCAACTTGATATTGTGTTTCATTTGCAAAAATCACTTTCTACTATAGATGATCTTATTGCAATCACACAAAAAGGCATTGAGCTTTCTCAGGAACGCCGCACCGCCCTTATCTCCGCCGCCGTCACCGGAAAAATCGACGTCCGCGACTGGGTTGCCCCTGACACGCAGGATATTGAGGAGCCACAGGAGGCTACCGTATGAGCATGGACAGCACCAAAGAGCTGATTTTCCAGGATGAAATGATCGCTCAGATGATCGATCGAGGCTGGGTCCGTGGCAAAACGGACGGCTACGATCGCGAACGTGCGCTGTACTCGCAGGATGCATTGACCTTTGTGCAAACCACGCAGCCGCAGGAGTGGGAGAAGTTTGCCAAAATTTACCCTACTGATACCGAGCGTCATTTCCTCGATGCGCTGGTGGCGCAGCTGAAAAAGGCGGATATCAACGCCACCGATGTGTTGTCTCGCACTTACGGCACACTCGGCGTGCTGCGTCACGGTATCAAAAGCCATAACGCGCGTTTTTCGCTGTGCCAGTTCAAGCCGGAACATAACCTCAATCCGGAAACCCTGACGCGCTACAAGCAGAATATCTGCCGCATTGTGCCGGAGCTGGTTTACAGCCCACATGCATCGAACGCCGCATTTGAAGAAACGGGCGTTAAGGCAAAGAAATGGCGTATCGATCTGGTGTTGTTCGTCAATGGCCTGCCGATAGCGACCCTGGAACTGAAGTCTGAATTTAAGCAGACGGTGCAAAACGCCATTACGCAATATAAGAAAACGCGTTTGCCGAAGGACCCTGGCACCAACAAACCCGAGCCGCTGCTGACCTTTAAACGCGGGGCGCTGGTGCACTTTGCCGTCAGCCAGTACGAAGTGTTTATGGCGACCAAACTCGAGGGCGATAAAACCTTCTTCCTGCCGTTTAACAAAGGGACTCATGACGGCGGTGCGGGGAACGACATCCCGGAAGATGCCAACGACTACGCCACCAGCTACCTGTGGAATGAGGTGCTGTTGCCGGACAATCTGCTGAAAATTCTCGCCAGTTTTGTGCATCTGCAAATCGTCGAAAAAGAAAATGCCATTGGCCTGAAGTACAAAAGCGAGAGCCTGATTTTCCCGCGCTATCACCAGTGGGATGTGGTGAACAAACTGATCACCGCCGCGACGGTTGAAGGAACCGGCAATAAATACCTGATTCAGCACAGTGCGGGGTCGGGCAAATCGAACTCTATCGCCTGGACGGCCCACCAGCTTTCCCGCCTGTACGATGAAAATGGCGAGAAGCAGTTCCACTCGGTGATTGTGGTGACGGACCGCACCGTGCTGGACGATCAGCTGCAGGACACTATCTATCAGTTTGAACATCAGGATGGCGTTGTCGGGCGTATCAATAACAAAGAGGGTGATGGTTCAAAATCGGAGAAGCTGGCCAGCGCGCTGGAAAACTCTCAGCCAATTATTATCGTCACCATTCAGACCTTCCCGTTTGTCCTGAAGGCGATTGAAAACAGCGTCAGCCTCAAGCAGCGTAAATACGCGGTGATTGCCGATGAAGCACACTCCTCGCAGAGCGGTTCTACGGCGCGTCAGCTGAAAGAAGTGCTGATGATCGAAGAAACGGATGATGACGTGGAGATGTCGTCAGAAGATATTCTGGATGCCACCGTCGCCGCGCGTAAAGGCAGCAACAACCTCAACTATTACGCCTTCACCGCTACGCCGAAAGCCAAAACCCTGGAGCTGTTCGGCCGTCGTCCTAATCCGCAGGAACCGGCTTCAAAAACCAATAAGCCAGAAGCGTTCCACGTTTACTCCATGCGTCAGGCCATCGAAGAAGGCTTTATTCTTGATGTGCTGAAGAATTACACCAACTACAAGGTGGCGTATAAACTGCTGCAAAAGCTGGACGATCCTGACCGGGAAGTGGACAGCAAGAAAGCGAAGATCAGACTGAACCAGTGGGTCTCGCTGCACGACCATAACGTGTCGCAGAAAGTGAAAGTGATTGTTGAGCACTTCCGCAAGCATGTGATGCACTTGCTGGCCGGTCAGGCCAAAGCGATGGTAGTGACCAGCTCGCGTAAGGCTGCGGTGCGCTACAAGCTGGCGTTCGATAAATACATTGCCGAGCAAAAGTACGACAAGATAAGCGCAATGGTGGCGTTCTCCGGGGAAGTGGAATTCCACGAAGATGACCACAACAGCCTTGCGCTGCTTAACCAGAAGTTCACCGAAATCAATATGAACCCAGGCCTGAAGGGCCGGGATATGCGCAAAGCGTTTGATACCGACGACTACCAGGTGATGCTGGTGGCTAACAAATTCCAGACCGGTTTTGACCAGCCTAAGCTCTGCGCCATGTATGTGGATAAAAAGCTGGGGGGCGTGGAGTGTGTGCAGACGCTGTCCCGACTGAACCGTACCTATCCCGGGAAGGCGCAGTCCGGCACGTTTGTGCTCGATTTCTACAACGAGCCCGACGAGATTTTGGGGGCTTTCCAGCCGTACTACCAGACAGCGGAACTGACGGATGTTAGCGATCCGCAGCTCGTCTTTGAGCTGTTTGAAAAGCTGCGTACCAGCGGTATTTTCCTGTGGAACGAAGTGGAGCAGTTCTGCGAGGCGTTCTTCAGTAAAAACAAATCCAACGCGGCCATTAGCAATATCTGCAAACCAGCAATGGAGCGCTGGAAACAGCGCTATACATCAGCGATTGATGCGTATGTGATTGCTAAAGAGATGTTTGAGCGCACCAGGAAGACCGGCGATGTTGTGCTAATCACCAATGCGGAAAACACCTTCAAAGAGTGTGAGAAAGAAAAAAGTAAGCTGGATATCTTCAAGAAAGATCTCGGTAGCTTTGTCCGTTTTTACGAGTTTATGTCGCAAATCGTCGATTACGATGACAAGAACCTGGAAAAGCTGAGCCTGTTTGCCCGCCATCTGCGTCCGTTGCTGCATGAACAGCGTATCGAAGAAGATGAGATTGATTTAAGCAATGTCGAGATGAGCCATTATCGTCTGTCGAAGCTTCACGAACAGCATCTGAAACTACAGGAAGATGCAACGGACTGCAAAATCAAACCGGGTAATGATGTCGGCACGGCGAAGCCGAAGGACAAGAAAGAAGAGTTTCTGTCGAATATCCTGGCTCGCCTTAATGAGCTGTTCGTCACCGATAATCTCACCGATAAAGACATGATTAATTATGCCTTTGCGGTGCGCGACAAGTTGTCAGAAAACCAGGCGGTGATGACTCAGATTGCGAACAATACGCGCGAACAGGCCATGCTGGGCGATTTCCCGAAAGCCATTGATGATGCCGTGATGGACAGCAACGACGCCCAGCAGGAGATGATGGTGCAATACCTCTCTAATCCTGAACTGGCGAAGGGCTTTGCTCGGGTGGTGTTTGATATGTTGAAAGGGGCTTGATTTACGATTCCCCGATAAAAAATGGGATGTTTTGTCAGGAATAAAACCCAAAACATGACATCCCCATCAGTTTACTCAAAAAGGATGGTATCTGCGCTCTCAGGACACGTTCTACGTGGGCAGCCTGAAAGGTGTCGGACGCATTTATCAGCAGACGTTCGTTGATACGTACTCGAAGGTTGCACACTGCAAGCTGTATGTCACTAAAACGCCGATTACAGCGGCTGACCTGTTGAATAATCGCGTGTTGCCATTTTACGCGTCCCAGGGACTGCCAATGCTGAGAATACTGACCGACAGGGGCACGGAGTACTGCGGCAAAGTGGAGCAGCATGATTACCAGCTTTATCTGGCAATAAATGATATCGACCACACGAAAACCAAAGCAATGTCGCCGCAGACAAACGGCATCTGCGAACGGTTCCACAGGACGATATTGCAGGAATTTTATCAGGTAGCGTTCCGCAAAAAACTGTATGGCGAACTCGATACATTACAATCAGATCTTGATGCATGGCTGGCTCACTATAATAATGAGCGAACCCATCAGGGGAAAATGTGCTGTGGCCGGACGCCAATGGAAACATTACTTGATGGAAAACGCATCTGGGTTGAGAAAAATTTAAGCCAGATGCAATCTGACAGATACCTGTATAAATAACTAGTAACTGTCAGATCAGGTCTGAGCTAATATAAATTAACCACATGACGAGATTACAAATGGTGCATTCGAGGTGAAAAATCCTTTATAAGCGTCATATAAGCCATTCGCACGAGCATAGGCTTCAGCTTCTCGTAACTTAGAATTTGCCATGTTGTATCTTTTCCATTTTTCTTCTCCATCATCACATTTTGGAGAATGACCCAAATCAACACCAAAACTTGAAAACTCAGACATCATTACCTGAAGTTTTTCACTGGCAAGACGTTTTTGATTTGCGTCAGTCAATTCCTTTTCTTTTGTTGCGAGCGCTGTGTATTCACTATTTATATTTTTTCTAGTGTTTTCTAATTCAGCAAGCTTGTTTTCATATTCTTTTTTTATTTGCTCGAGATAAACTTCTTTTTTATAGTTCTCTCCTTGTTTTTTTATTATTTCATTCTCCTTTGCTGAGGTTTTTTCATAAAAGGCATTTACCTCTTTATTATGTGCATCTTTTAACGTCTGAAGTGATTTGTACTCACTGATGAAAAAGAGAGCGATGGGTATGCATATAACAATGACGATAAGCGACTGTATAGAGTATTTTTTTACTATTTCAAGTGCACTATCTACTGTCATGTTTTTTACCCCCTGTTTGGTTTGACCTTATTCTAATTAGCTAAAGGTAATTTTGCAATATAGCAACTCACTAAGTCATGATTGATATAATCATATCAACACCTTCTTTCTCAATACTATTAAAATCATGTATGAACATCGACGAAAAATGTTTTTATAGATCGTTTTACCGTTCCTACCGGACAGAAAAGTTGTATTTTTATTGTTACTCAACAGAATATAATGTTCTTCATCAATCCCGCTTGCGGCCTTATGCTTCATAACTCTTTAACAGTTGTCTGGACTGTCAAAAAAATCGTCTATAACATAGCCAGTTAGACTACATATGGAGATGTAAACATGAGCACCAGAAGAGAGATTAAGGATGGGGCTCTGTTTGACGTTCTCGACAGAGGAATCGTCTACACAGAGGTGTTGGGCTGGATTGATATGGGACATGCCCGTGGCAATGATGTGGCGGCGCTTAAACGTCAATTCGTTGAGGGAGAGCGTAGCGGCAAACCATCTTATTTCGTCATGTATCGGCAAGATATGGGCGTCTTAAAATTCCAATCGCGGCTTGGCGTCGGGAAGTTCTCTCACTGGGAAATTAAGCGTGGCCGGAGTACCGAAGACATTAACAGAATCATGCTGGCGATGATGATGATGACCGCATCCAGATTTGAAGGCCTGCAAAGCCTGCGGTTCTTCTCCTGGTATACAGACAGCGGCTTTAGCGGTGAGGATTTGGTGTCTGACTTGTTCGGGTTCTATCGGGCTATCATACCGGGTCGGTATGGCTATCGTCTCAAGCCCGTGAGTTATGATTCAGCCGTGCGTCGCTGGGATTATTACGGCGCTATCGGTTCCCATAAAAATCGTGGGTTCCGTCCGATTCTTTTTCCCGATCCTGTTGACCAGTGTGTGCGGCACCAGCCGTATACGGTTAATCTTCCGCATTTTATGACATGGCTCAGGCCGTGGGATGATTTCACATCCGGAGTGGTGAAGGTCATTACAAATGATGGGACATCGCTCTCGTTCATGGGGGCTAAGCTATGACAATCCTTTTAAAAATCCTGAAGTGGTGCGCACTCTCGGTTGCCACAGTCTTTATCCTTGGATGGCTGTTTGTCTGGCTCGTGGCATCGGGTTCTGAGGAAACGACGGTTTACACAGAACATGATTTTTTCCACTACCACACGCTGACTGACAAGGATATTGAACACGCCCCGCGTGTAACGGACGACTACTATTTCGAGGCGCATCCCGGCGATGGTTATGCCCCTTCAAATAGTATCGTTTTTAAAGGGGCTACCGGGGTCGCACCGTTGCGCGCGTATCTCGAAACGCTGGGATACGCGAAGGAAAAGCGTCGCCTGGGGGAAAAGGAGATCTGGTCAAAACCCGAACAGGTAAAAGGGGACATTTTCTATCTGTACTTTAATGCCGCTACGGGTGAAGTTGAGCTGACCAAAGTGATGAATTACTGAGTTAACTCACTCTGTGTTGATTCATCTACTTTTTGTGCTTTGGTCATCAAGGCTTTCAATTCTTCAATAGTGAGTGAGGGTTTTTGTCTGTGGAGCATTGCATGGCAATTAGGACAGACAGGGCGAAGATCTTTCACGGGGTCGAGTTTGTAGCGCTCCCCAATCTCAGAGAGAGGCGTGATATGGTGGACGTGAATATAGTCCTTACCGGTTTCACCATACGTTTTCTCAAAGTCCATATTGCACACGCTACATTGACAGCCGTAATGATCTATACATTTATCTCTTGCTGTTTTGCTACGTTCGTATTTGTTAACTTTGATCTGCTTAACAGCCCCCTCATAAAAGGTTTCGGGCACATCATCTGGATAGTCGATATCTAACCTTGTAGAAAGCGACTCTGCTTTTTTGATGCCATCTTGCGTGAGTTTCCAGATGCCAAGGCCTGATTCTTTAGCATTATGAAGGTACTTGTAATCAACTAGCTTTTTTCGTGCCCATTGGACCATGTTATTCCATTGAGGACGATTGCTATCATCAGGAAGTAAGATGCTCATTTCTTCATCTGTAAGGCCAAACTCCTTCCCCAGCGGTTCATAACATGAGGAAGAGCTTACTTCTCCGCCACGATTATAAATATTTAAAAGTAAAGGGATTTCAATCTCTTTGTAGCCAGGGAACGACATCTTTATGCTCTCCAAATTGTATGAATTACTTCCTGAAAATTTCTCGTATATGCCACTCAATAAAACTAGCTTGCGGATAATTTTCTTTCTGTAGTGGGAGGTGAATTTGAGATCCTGCGAAGTCCCAAAAGAATCTGGATACAACGCTATTGCCATTTACAGCGGAAGATATTTGAACACGCATGTTTTCATCCACTCCAAGAGATCCTTTATCAAAGGCTTTATGATGGATTGCACAGAGGGCTAAGCCATTCACGACCTCACATGGTCCTCCATGTTGCTTCCATTTGATATGAGCGGCTTCAAGTGCGACAGAGGTATTATCATGTCGCATATTGAAACCGCAAATGGCGCACTGATAGTTATAAGCACGCAATACCTGCTGTCGGAACAAGGGATCGCGCTGTTTACGAATTTGCAGGAAATTAAATCCCAACTCGTCGGCGATTTCTTCCTGAATGCTTTCGGTAAAGTGTGCTTCGAGGATTTGCTGAGCGATAGCGTTAATCAGGTTCTTACTGTTGATCAAACGAGTGTAATGCTGCTCGTCAAAACCACCTGCAACATGATGTTCAACTAATTCTCCCGCAGGTGGTTGTCTGCTGGTACCTGATGTGGAACAGCGCGCCGCATTTTGTAGTTCCCAAAAGCCATCACCTTGTAAACGCCAGAACGGCATATCAGGACGGTACTGTGCACGCTGTGGCCCAAAACGTTCCAGCAGGCTGTGCAGCTGATCGCGTACTTCCGTACCATAATCAAACAAACGCGCATGCCCCTGCTGGTAGTTCGCCAGCACGTACAGAAGCAATAGAGGCTTATGCGGCGCACGTTGTTCGCCTTTGCGCCAGATGGTGATGTCGGCAATTGCCTGTTCGAGAGTTTTGCTGGAAGCCATCGCGTTACGGAAGAAGGTAAATAATTGCGATGATGCTCGCAAAACTGAGGTCAATCAACCCACAACCAGCAAAAACATGACCTTACTCCACCCATCTCTATTTCCTGAACCCTCCTCGCATTTCTCAAATTTACCCCACCCAAAACCGCTGTATTTATATTCAGCACGGTATGATAGCCACAAGAAATTACGCCGAACGGCAAAAGGAAGTATCACAGGAAATTAACGAAGAATTCGCGATATGAAGGTGCTGCAACACCCCCATACCGCTAACCACAAACAACTNAAAAGGAGTTGAAAATGGCTGCGACGAATTTTAAGCCAGAGTTTACTGTTTGCAAAACAGAATCAGACGCTTTTACCGGCATGATTGAAAACCGCGAGCTGGTACGCAAAAACAGCGCCCGCCGTTTACATGGCAACCAGNCCAACGCCGCACCCGTCCATCCCCGTGCGGAAACGCCGCAAGACAGTGCCGCCTGCTGCGAACTGTATGCGCGCATAGACATGAAATACCTTCTTCTGGGCGGCGACTGGTTAAAACGGGCGGGCTTTATTAACGGTATGCCCGTGAAAATCCAGCGTCGAATGAAAGACTGCATTGTGATTACCCCACAGCATACAAGAGAATTATGGGGATGCCTGGAAGGTATGAGCGTGGTGAATATTAATAAGCAGAAAGTCGCGCAGTGGCTGAAGACGTTTCCGGGGGCGTTGAATGATACTGGAGATATCCCGGTAGTTAAGCGCAACATAGGGCAGGCGAAATAATATCTCATTGGAACACCCTCGATCCTGAATCGGGGGTGTTTATATTAGTTGAAGATGTAATCTGGTTCTTAAATAATATTATTGAACTGAATGTCACAGCTGTATTTTTATCATTGTAGTTATATAAGGAGGTTTTTCAGAAGTATGTTGGAGATCTCAATTTAATTATTGTCCGACATTTATGATTCTTTCTGGGACAACTCAATGGAATGAACTATGGACACAACTGAAGAACTAAATGGAACGTATTTTTATGCTGGCAGAACAAATCTTACCGCGGCAGGACTTTTCTTTATGATTTACTGTGAATCAATTGCCGATCATTTTGGTATTGACGATGTGGCTGGTATTGCCGCGTTATACAGCGGTGCTAATAATCAGAAGACCAGAAAGAAACCCGCGGGAGCGAAGGAAGGAACATCCCGAGCCTCAAAAGCCATGAGGCGCTATTTCAAACAAGCAAAGTTCCCGTATGGCATTAGACTACCAACATGGATTGGCGGCTACACACCATGGACTGTACGCTGTCGAATGGTTTCACAAATCAGTACGTTTATCGGAAGGACGATTCCATTAGTTGGTATGGCGATATTAGTCGCTGATGTATCACTAATCACCTATGCTGCTATACGTGATTATAATCGAATCGCGCGGGGCAGCGACAAGCTATGGTAGAGGATATTGAGCAGCGCATCTACGCCTTAGCCAGACGCTATAACGGCGTTTATCTGATGAATAACGAAGAGAAGCAAAAATTACTGAATGAAAATGCTGATTTGGATACTGACATGTTGCTTGATGTCACTGAAGCAGAAGATTTAATGGAAGAGTTTTTTAAAGAATTTAATGTTGATAGAGGGAATTTTAACATAAAAACTTACTATCCTGATGAGCCTTTTTCATGGAATCCATTCAAGAAATTCCCTGTGGTAATGGTTCCAGATTTCACCATCGGTATGCTTATCGAGTCTGCAAAAGCAGGAAAATGGTTATACGACTAAAAATGCAAGGAGCAATAAAATGGCCGTACCTGTACATCTCTTTTTAACCAATGACGGCGGTACAATGATTTGTGGTTCCTGTGACGTTGCACACAGGGAAGGAAGTATTGAGCTAAGAGGATTACAACATAACCTCAGTCTGCCAACCGACTCGGCAACGGGCAAGGTCACCGGCACTCGCCTGCATTCACCGTTTCAGTTTACTAAGGAACTAGACAGTTCTTCCCCTTATCTTTTCAAAGCGGCAGCGACGGGGCAGACCCTTAAAACGGCTGAATTCAGGTTTTACCATATTAACTATTCCGGGCAAGAGGAGGAGTATTATCGAATCACGCTCGAGAACGTTAAGGTCATTTCTGTGAGTCCCGTAATGTACGACACACGAGGCTGTCCGGGGACGGGGCATATGGAAGAGGTGGCTTTTAATTACGAGAAGATTACCCATTTGTACAAGAACGGTAACTTATTAGCGCACGATGCGTGGAATGAACGCCCAACATCTGGCCCTGCTTCATAATGCTATATTGAACTTGCCCGCCAGCGTTTCGTTTGTGCGGGTAAGGAATATCATTCTTTATCCCTTGCAGTAAACGATGGTCGAAACAACATAAAAACAACCCACGCAAACATCCCAATGATCTTCATCGGCCAGGGTTCGAGTATATCCATGCATATAATTGCCGCAATAACTAATAATGGTCCTTCTACCAGTTCAACTATTCCACCTAAAATATGTAACTTATGAGGCAGTACCCGATTCAGCAAAACGGCAATAAGGTGCGCACTCCCTAAGATAACAAGGGTTGCGATAGTGCGATCCTTCCAGTTATCAAAATCACCCCAACTAATGATACATACAACGAGGACAAAAGCACAAAACAACGTATTCAGCATGGAAATAATAAATTTGCTCATGTCATTTGTCTCAATCGTTGAGAAATAGTAAAAGGCAATAAATAAAATGTTCTTCAACGGATAACAAACGACATTGGCTAAAAATGTAATTTAGAATTTTGAGTGCCTGTTATTTAATAAGACAATCAGCGGCTTCATGCTAATACTGCACACTCCACCGCCCAATCTCAATCAACTCACGTAATCAAAACACCGGCACCCCCAGCCCCATCTTCACTTCCCTTAACGTCCCCTGCGTCACTCCCTGCGCCCGTTCTGTTCCGTGCTTCAGCATCGCCATCAGCTCCCCTTTATCCTGCATATACATCGCCCGTCGTTCCCGCATCGGCGCAATCAGCTCCTGCAAACACANCTCCAGCTCGTTCTTACACACCCGGTCTCCCAGCCCGCCTGCCTGATAGTGCGCCTTCATCGCCGCCACNTTGGCTTTGTCCGGGTGGAACGCGTCGAGATACGTAAACACCACGTTCCCCTCAATTTGCCCCGGGTCGCTTACCTTCAGGTGATTCGGGTCGGTGTACATGGCGCTCACCGCGCGGTGGATGGTCTCTTCGCTTGCGGAGAGGTGCAGCGTGTTGCCCAGCGATTTCGACATCTTGGCGCTGCCGTCGATACCCGGCAGGCGGCTGGTGTCGCTCAGCATCGCCTTGCAGTGGTGCAGCACCGGGGCGGGCAGCAGGCTGTTCATCTTGTGTACAATCTCGTTGGTCTGCTCAATCATCGGCAACTGATCGTCGCCGACGGGTACGCATCCGGCTTTGAACGCGGTGATGTCCGCCGCCTGGCTGATGGGGTAGGCCATAAACCCGACCGGCAGCGAGCGGGCGAAACCTTTCTGCGCAATCTCGTTTTTCACCGTCGGGTTACGCTCCACGCGGGCGACGGTGACGATGTTCATATACAGCATCGTCAGCTCGGCGAGGGCGGGCAGGGCGGACTGCAGGCAGATTGTGGTCAGGTTCGGGTCGATACCGGCGGCGAGATAGTCGGCCAGCACTTCGGGGATGTTGTCGCGAATTTTTTGCGGGTTACTGCCGTTGTCGGTCAGCCCTTGCAGGTCGGCAATCAGCACAAACTGATTGTGCGTCTGTTGCAGGGCCACGCGCTGGCGCAGGGAACCGACGTAGTGACCAAGATGCAGTGGGCCAGTCGGACGGTCGCCGGTGAGGATAGTGGTTGGGGTGTTCATAAAGACTCCTTAATGTGCAAATGCCGAAAGGGGTCTTAAATGTGTGAAAGCCGCCTTTCGGCGGCTATCTGAATGTAGGGTGAACTACGCTATGCCGCCTTTAAGAAGGCAGCCACCAACGGTTTACGGTGAGCACGGCGTGATTTATGTTCATT
>JGI20225J20221_1000922_pt2 | contig 38291 bp, 35 predicted proteins | sample BioMet4_FD_20221 | JGI IMG/M metagenome (IMG submission 20221)
TAAATCCCTTTTATTTTTAGCCAAATTCATTAAAGTTCGGCAACCACTTTCATTCCGAAACGGATAATGGGTTTTAGCGCTTCCATAAATATTTCATGGCATCGTGCCAGAAAAACCCGCGTGGAAAACTGGCTGGTTTCCATATTTTTAATCAGCTTTAAAAAGATATTTTGCAAGTTCCTTCAAAAAGGTTTTGGAGAATATCTTTCCTGTTTCAACAAACGACATTTCGCAGTCAATCTGGGTTGAATCCGGCTGACGGTCGGCGCGAAGATCTTCGTCGCGGAAACATTTTTACCAAACTGAAAATAACGGTCAAAAACGCGGAAACCATCAGCAACTGTTTGAATTGTTGTGGCGATTGAGGCAAAGCATAGAATTCGCCAGAGTTCATGCGGCTGGGGAACTACCAAAATCGCGGGCACCCTTCGGGCGTTGATTTGATAAGATAAGGTGTTTCTATTTCGATAAATCCGATAGAATTCATGTAGTTGCGCGTTGCAATAGCCATCTGATGACGTAAAATCAGGTTGTTTTTATTGATATTCCGTCGCAGGTCGAGGTAGCGGTATTTCATACGAAGTTCATCGCCTCCGTCGGTATTATCTTCTATGGTAAAGGGAGGAAGTTTGGATTCATTGAAAATTTCGAAGTTTTCGACAATAATTTCGATGTCGCCAGTGGACATTTTGGGGTTTTTATTGCTGCGTTCGGCAACTATTCCGGTGGCTTTCAGTACAAATTCGCGGTTCAGCTTACGGGCTGATTCGCAAAGGGAAGCATTGGTTTCCATGTTGAAAACCAATTGGGTGATGCCGTAACGGTCGCGAAGATCAATAAAGGTCATTCCGCCAAGGTCTCTTGATTTTTGTATCCATCCGCAAAGGCTAACCTGTTGGTTAACATTGCTTATATTCAATTCGCCGCAAGTGTGTGTCCGTAACATATCGTTCAATTTTTGAAGTTGCGAAATTACAAAAATATAAGCCTGAATTATTCCTCTGAACTTTTTTCCGTATTCTGACGTTTTTATACTTATTTTGCATCCTAACTTTTCTGGAACTATAGCCGGGAGTGTGGAGCAAAAATGTCGGAAAATGAAAATAATTCAAAAAATAACAGTACGAATAGCTAAGATCATTCTGTGGTTTGTGCTATGCCTGTTGTTTGTGATTTTATCCGCTTATATGCTTTGCCCGGTTTACCATTTTCCGGAAACACAACCATTTTCCGGCAATAAGATTTTTAATCCCTATCAGGAGGTAAGCGGTAACTACTGGAAGAAATGCAATTTTCATGTTCATTCCCGGGCCTGGGGAGGCATTACGGCCGGAAGCGAAAATTCCAGCCAAAAGATTTTTGGCGTTTACCATCAATTAGGCTACGACCATCTTTCCATTTCCGATTACATGCGCATCAACACTTACCAAAGTGGCGACAGCCATTATCTTCCCGGATATGAACATGGCTTTGGAATGGGTAAAAATCACCAGTTGATTATCGGAGCTAAAAACGTTTTGTGGTTCGATTTTCCCTTTTTGCAAAACAGGCATAACAAGCAGTTTGTACTTAATCATCTCAAAGGCAGAAGCCAGCTTTATTTTATTGCTCATCCCGAATTTAATCATTCCTATTCCCCTGATGATTTCCGTTACCTGACCAATTATGACGGAGTGGAGGTTTTGAATCATTTCCGTATCTCTGACCGGCAATGGGATGCTGCGCTTTCGGTTGGGCATTATCTCCCATTGATTGCCGATGATGATGGTCATGATATTTCCAATCCCAACGAAGCCGGACGTTGTTTTACGATGATCGATGCGCCTTCGGGTAATCCGTCGCAATTAGTTGCTTCGCTCAAAGCTGGCCGGACTTACGGAGTTGCTGATGAAAAATATGCCGGACTTTCGTACGAGCAAAAAGCCGAGCGATTTAAAAACATTCCTTTTGTAAAAAAAATAAGTATAAATAACGACAGTCTGATCGTGGAGGTGAGCGAACCTGCGAGTGAAATACGATTTATCGGGCAAAACGGCGTTAAAAAAATGACCATTGCCGGAAGTCGTCGTGCCGCTTATTTTATTTCGCCTGCCGATACGTATATTCGTACGGAAGTGCTCTGCAATAGCGGTTTTCATCTTTATCTGAACCCGGTGTTCCGTTATTCCGGCGATCAGCCTAAAGCGTATCCGTTGGCTACGGTAGACTGGCTATGGACATCTGTTTTACGGCTATTGTTCGTTTTGATAGTGATAATCATTGTTAGTTATTTTAAGCAAAAAAGAAGAAAACATTCCAAACATGAAATTTAAATCCGGCTTTGGGTATCCACTGATTTTTCTCATCCTTATTTCCACTTTGGTGAGAGGTTTTCTTGCGTTTACACTCGAGTTTAATAATGATGAGGTTTATTATTGGACCTATGCTTTGTATCCTGACTGGAGCCATTTTGATCATCCGCCCATGGTAGGATTGGTTATCCAGCTTTTCAGCGGTAATTTGTATTTCGATAGTGAATTTTTTATTCGTTTAGGATCGGTTGTCTTCGGAGCGGTAAATACTTGGCTTGTCTTTTTGATCGGACGCAGGATAAAAGATGAACTCACGGGCTGGTACGCAGCTTTGTTATATACGGCTTCGTTGTATTGCTTTATCATTGCCGGGGTATTTATTCTGCCCGATACGCCCCAGGTATTTTTCTGGCTGTTGAGCCTCTACCTGCTAATCCGGCTTTTGCCCGACAAGGAATTGATGGCAAAAAACCGGCATTATCTCCTGCTTGCCGGATTTACCATCGGATTGGCCATGGCTTTCCGCAAAATACACTTCTCTGTTTTATTATTGGGTGGGGAGCATTAGCAGCCAATTACATGCTGGTTTATAACCGGAAATGGGTTCCGGGACAAAGGAACTTATCGGGCCAGCCCGATTTCTTTTGTCCGTGTTTCCTTCCGGTCATTTACTGGAATATTCATAAGCCAGTTTATTCAGTTTATATACCTACCAAGAGCGAAAGGGTTGGTGTTGCCAAGGCTTTACTCCGTCCCCGATTTTTTTTGGTAACAGAATTGTTTGGTCAGTTTTTCTTATAAGATCAATCCCGGTGCAATTTTATCCCTGATTGTTGGTAACGCCTGAAATTCGCGGTACCGTAAGAAAAGATTAACCGCTTGAAACAATCCTATGTCCTTCGGGGTTTTGTTATGGCATGAAGGCCTTCCCATCGGTCATTTCTTTGTCCCTTACCTTTTCAATGGTTTTCGAAAGCACTCTCCCGCCAATTGGAACAGGGACCAGGCTTACACCTCAAGTCCTGAATTTTTTATTGGGACAGCTATCGTATCTNGGNTCCTGTTCGTCCGCGGAAAGAATATCNTTTTTCCCGCGATGGATTCAATNGCCTCGCTGGGATTTTNATTNCTCGTCATCGTTTTGGTGTTACGGGCAGATTAAAATCATGGATGGTTTAANCCCGAATAAAAANNATGCCCGGAGAATGCACAGCAGATGGGAGGACCGACGANATTTCACTCGACCTTTACGGATGGAAACAGAAATGGGCCCATAAAATTTCTTTCAAAAGATAGCCCGAAAGCGACCATTTTTTCAATCGGATGAAACCCGNNGCCGTANTGATTAGTTTATCGCTGGTTCCCGGCTGCCAATCTCGATNATTATATGCTGCCCCGTCCTGCCGGATTGAAAATGTTTTGCCGTTGGCAACCCCTNGAACGTATACACAAATACTATTGGATAAATCAATCCCGGGGAGGCTTGAAGCAAGGTATGGATGCCCTATTTCATTACTACCAGCCACGATTATAAAGAATCCTGTTCNTTTGTATAAAGAAAATTTCGACACTATACTTCCTTCCCGATGACCATTGCCTATTTTCCGCGTGGGAGGCTAATAAAGGCGATGAAATGGCCTTTGTTTTTTCGAATGAAGAATCTNAAAAAATATGCCCGGAANATAATTAAACTGGCCGGGCAGCACCGCTAAAGCATTCCGCTTCCTTGGTTTTTTGCTGTTTTTCACTTCGTTTTTTCCCCGGTAAAGGGAACCCGGAGAAAATCCTTCAGTTGGAAGAAACGGGGAAAAAATAAAAGGAGCGACGCTGGCAACAGGTTTAAACAACAGGGATTCGGTTTTGGATTTGGGTGTGATGATGCGTTGCCCCGAAATCAATGCTGGTGATCAAAAAACAGGATNACGCTAAGNACAAAGGCGGTTTTGAGAATGCTAAAATACAGCTCGGCGGCCTATCGCGGCTTGAAAAAACCTAAAGCCACCATTTCCACTAACTTTTTCGATGACTTTGCCAAGAGCAGAATGAATGGAAATGAAGGACAACGGCAAGAGGTGAATGATAAAGGATAGCAAAAAAGCAACATATCGGCCATTCCATCCGAAAAACATCGGTGGNAAAAAATCCGCCGTAAACCACGAAAAATGCCGAGGCAAGATAAATACCTAAAATCAGTCCGGCGAAGCGAAGCGATTTTCAATGCACGAATCCCTTGGTAAATCCTTTATAGAGCTGCCCATATCAGCGGTATTCCAAGAATAATAATCTAAAACATTCATCGTTTTTGCCTAATAAAAAATCTTTAATCAGTGGAGCCCTAAAGTTCTGGAATGCCTAAACCAATTTAGCAATTAAACTTCTTATTTTAACCCTCCGGGTAAGTTCGGTAGCAAACACAAAATCGTTGAGTTTCTTTGTTTATCCGTATGCAAAATCTGAGTCTTATCGCCCGACCACCATAGTTCACCATGGTTGATAAAAGCTATATTATCGCCGATTTCAATCACCGAGTTCATGTCGTGAGTGTTTATGACGGTAGTGATGTCGTATTCCTGGGTGATTTCGCTGATAAGGTTATCAATCACATTGGCTGTATGCGGATCGAGACCGGAATTGGGTTCATCGCAGAAAAGATATTTCGGGTTCATGGCGATGGCGCGGGCAATAGCAACCCTTTTTTTCATGCCGCCGCTGAGTTCCGAAGGCATTACTTTATTGGAATTAACCAAGTTTACCCTCGACAGACAGAAGTTGGCCCGTTCGAGTTTTTCTTCCGGTTTCATCTTAGCGAACATCGTCAACGGGAACATCACATTTTCTTCCACATTCATCGAGTCGAACAAAGCTCCGCCCTGGAACAGCATTCCTATTTCCTGACGTATGTGTTTCATCTCGGCAAACGACATCTTGGAAAACTGCCGGTTGTCATAAAAAACCTGTCCAGCATCAATTTCATACAGTCCTACAAGACACTTCATCAATACCGTTTTTCCCGAACCACTTTCACCAATAATCAGGTTTGTTTTTCCCTTTTCGAAGGTAAAAGAGATATTTTTTAAAACCTGTTTGTCGCCGAAGGATTTGGATATGTTTCGTGCCTCAATCATGCTAATAACAGTTTGGTTAGGACAAGGTTGAACAGAATAATGATAATACTGCTTTGCACCACGCCTTTGGTACTGGCTTCGCCCACTTCGAGGGCTCCGCCTTTGGTATAATAACCGGCAAATCCCGATATAGAAGCGATGATAAAGGCAAAAACAATGGTCTTGATCAGTGCATAAATAACGTCGTAAGTATGGAAGGCGTATGTAACGCCGTAAACAAATTCGTAGGATGAAACAACCTGGCTAAGTGTGCCCGCTGCCCAACCCCCGCCTATAGCCAGGAACATGCTTAGCATAATCAGGAAGGGATTGATGAACATGGAAGCGACAATTTTAGGTAATATCAGGTAGCTTGCCGGATTGATTCCCATAATTTCGAGGGCATCTATCTGCTCGGTTACCCGCATGGTTCCTATCTCGGAAGCAATACGGGATCCGACTTTTCCCGCAAGGATAAGGCTGATGATGGTAGGTGAAAATTCAAGAATAATGCTCTGACGCGTTGCAAAACCGACGGAATACATCGGAATTAGCGGGTTGTCGATATTAAAAGCCGTTTGTATGGTAACTACCGCTCCCATAAACACCGAAATAATGGCTACGATGCCCAGCGAATCGATACCCAGATGGTCAATCTCAAGCAAAATCTGTTTGAAATATATGGATTTTTTTTCCGGTTTCTTAAAAACCTGTTTCAGTAACAGAAAATACCTGCCTATATCGTAAAGAAAACGCATACGCGAATTTTTTTGGCTAAAGTACGCAAAAATTAAAAATAATTACATCAAGGGGAAAAATTATGAATAGGGTAGGTCGTACTTTTTTGAATGTCCGTAAACCATTAAAAATAAAAGTAGCACAAGGTTGCTCAAGGCTTTTAATAACAGCCACTTTTAACTTTCCGGCTCTTTCGGTCCTACCCATCCGGCAAGGATTTGAATGTTAGGCTTGCAGGATTAAATTCTGGGAAACATACGACGATTATGATACGACGAATGCTGAAACTATTTGACTAAGGAACATAAAGTAATTGAAGGCCGAAGAAGATTGAGGGTAAGCGTTAAAAAAACCTGAATTAATTTTCGATTCCGAACAGGGAACTGTTTGGCAAGTTTGGCTTCAATTTTTGATTAGTTAAAAAAAATAATACCTTTGCCGCTAAAATAACTTCAAGCCTAATGATCCGTTTCCGGAGAGCTATTTGTTTGTTCTGTTTTTGTTTAACTGCCATGATAATTTTTGATTCATGTAGCGCTAACCGTCCGAAATATCATAAATTCCATAAAAAACATAAGCATTACCGCAGTTACGATTGCGGTTGTACAATGATACCCGATCGCACGAAGAACATTACCGCAGGATAATGGATAAGGAAATAGAAAATTTAAACCGCTATTTGCCGGGTCCCGCCGTGGATATTATCTATGGATGGCTTAAAGCAGACAGGATTCAGTTAACGATTACCCGTAACCGCAAGACCAAGTTAGGCGATTACCGAGCCCCGATTGACGGTAAACCTCACCGTATTTCGGTAAATCATGATTTAAACAGCTACAGCTTCCTGATTACCTTGGTTCATGAAATTGCCCATGCGAGGGTATGGGAAAAGTATAAACGCAAGGCCAACCCACATGGCAAGGAATGGAAAATGGTGTATAAGGAATTGATGGATAATTTCCTGAATGAGGATATTTTTCCACCGGAAATACTGCAGGCACTGAACCATTATTTCCAAAACACCTTTGCTTCAAGCAGTACCGACCTCCAGCTTACCCGCATGCTAAAGAAATACGATCATAAAACGTCGGGTATTATGCTCGAAGAAATTCCCTATAATACCGTTTTCAGCATAGCCGATGGCCGGACATTCCGCAAACAGGATAAACTGCGCAAACGCTACCGTTGCATCTGTTTAAACAATAAACGGCTCTATCTTTTTAACCCGCTTACACAAATTACACCGGTGGAACCGGAAGAATAACCCCAGGATTCTAATTTTACGTTTCTCTATTGACTACTTATCGTATCCGATAATTCCGGACAACGATACATAATATATGGATAAACCCCCAGGGTTTACAAAACCCTGGGGGTTTTGAATGGTTATGGTAAAACTTTGACAGAGTATGGTAAATGTCTTGACAGACTATGGTAAAACTTTTGCAGGCTATGGTAAGTATTCTGACAGGCTATGATAGAGATTTTGCAGATTGTGTAAGCAATGAATGATTGGTAGATAGTATTTGTAGAAGCAGTATGAATGAATTGTGGAGCCGGAGGTCGATTTGGTGTTTTTGTGCGTTGGTGGAAAGAATATTTTCGGAGCGGACTTAAATCTTGTGTGCAAAAACATGATGGGTTTTATAAAAATTATGTAAGTTTGGGTTTTATTTTAAAACACCATTTTATGAACGAAAATAATTACTGCATTATTATGGCAGGCGGCATAGGAGCAAGGTTTTGGCCCATGAGCCGTACAGCCCACCCCAAACAATTTATCGATATTCTGGATACAGGTGAAACCCTTATCCAGCAAACCTTTCGCCGTTTCGAGCATTTCTGTCAGCGCGATCATATCTATATTGTTACCAACGAACTTTACCGGCAGTTGACCCGCGACCAGTTGCCCGGCATTAGCGACGACCAGATTCTTTGCGAGCCTGCCCGTCGTAATACCGCTCCCTGTGTGGCGTATGCCTGCTATAAAATATTGGAGAAGAATCCCAACGCCAACATGATTGTTGCTCCTTCCGACCATATCATCCTGAGAGAAGATATTTTTAATGAAGTGGTGGAATCGGCTCTCCGGACAACTGCTGCCGACGACTGGCTGCTGACGCTTGGGATAAAACCGAGCCGCCCCGATACCGGTTACGGATATATTCAGTTTAACGAAGAAATCAGATGCCCGGAGGACGACCGCATTTTCAAAGTGAAGACGTTTACCGAAAAACCGCAGTTGGAGATGGCAAAGTCGTTTCTTGCCAGTGGCGATTTCCTGTGGAATTCCGGAATCTTTATCTGGTCGCTGAAAAGCATATTGAAAGCTTTCGGCGAATATTTGCCAGAGGTAGATGCTATTTTTAAGGAAGGGTTAGGCAAATATGGCACACCTGCCGAAAAAGAATTTATTGACCAGGCGTATGCCGTTTGCCGTAACATCTCGCTCGACTATGGCATCATGGAAAAAGCGGATAATGTGTACGTGCTTTCGTCCGACTTCGGCTGGTCCGACCTGGGAACCTGGGGATCGCTTTACGATATCCGTATGAAAAATGAAGACAGAAATGCCATCATGGGCAATAATGTATTCACTTACGACACGTCGAACTGCATTATCAACATGCCTAAGGAGAAACTGGTAGTGTTGCAGGGGCTGAAAGATTATATTGTGGTGGAAGAAGATAATACCCTGCTGGTTTGCCGCAAAGGCGACGAACAACAAATTCGCAAGTTTGTCAACGATGTAAAATCGAAAAAAGGAGAAAAGTTTGTTTAAAAGGGACAAGTGACAAGGGAAAAGTGACAAGAGAAAGGGACAAGGGAATAGTAGCGAAGGACGAGTGAAAGGAGACGAGTGAAAGTAATTAGGGATACTTAAAAAGATAGATTATGGGTGATAGGTTGGATGCTTTGTTGTTTTATCAATTGTCCTTACAGTTGTGGGATAACTTTTGGCAAGATTCCGAACTGATGATGAATGATATTCGCGGTAAAGAATTAGTTAAACAAATGACGAGGTCTGTCGGGTCAATTTCAGCAAATATTGAAGAAGGATATGGAAGAGGTTTTGGTAAAGAATATCCTCACTTTTTAAGAATTTCCCGGGGTTCTGCCCGTGAATCTAAGGGCTGGTATACCCGGGCAAAGTTTTTTCTTCCCAGTAGTACAATTGAACAATGAATTAAAATGATTAACGAAATTATAGCAATGGAAACCAAAACCATAGAAACACTTGAAAATCGTAATTTGCAAAAGGGACAAGTGAAAAGTGACGAAGGACGGGTAACAAGAGATAAGTGAAAAGGGATGAGAGATGAAGGCGGGTGAAAAGAGACGAGTAGTGAGTGTCCCTCGTCCTTTGCCCTTCGTCCCTCGTCCCTAAGAAAAAGAAAACAACAAAAGAGAAAATAATATAAAAATGAAACGACTATTAATTATTGCTTTATTAATTCTGGGAATGTTTCCTGTTCTGCGTGCCGACGAAGGTATGTGGCTGCCTTTGTTTGTGAGCCGGCTCAATTATGTGGATATGCAAAAGATGGGCTTGCACCTTACGGCAGAAGAAATTTATAGTATCAACCATTCAAGCATGAAGGATGCCATTATACAGTTTGGCAACGGATGCACGGCGGAAGTCGTATCGGCAGAAGGCCTGGTGCTTACCAATCATCATTGCGGTTATGGATCTATACAATCGCATAGCTCGGTTGAACACGATTATCTGACCGATGGCTTTTGGGCGATGAATAAAAATGAAGAACTGTCCAACCCCGGCTTAACGGCTAAGTTCCTGGTGAGGATAGAAGATGTTTCAGCCAGAGTGTTACATGAAATCACTTCTTCGATGACCGAAAAAGAACGGAGCGATAAAGTATTCGCGATAGCCAAAAAAATTCAGGATGAAGCCATCAAAGGCACACATTATGAAGCCAACGTCAGGAGCTTTTTTAATGGAAATGAATATTACCTGTTTGTTTATGAAATTTTCAAAGACGTGCGTCTGGTCGGAGCGCCACCTTCATCCATTGGAAAGTTCGGAGCCGATACCGACAACTGGATGTGGCCCCGCCATACCTGCGATTTCTCTATGTTCAGGATTTATACTGCACCCGACGGCACACCGGCAGAATATTCCAAAGCCAATGTCCCGCTGAAACCCAAACAATTTCTTCCTGTTTCACTTAATGGTGTTCATAAGGACGACTTTGCCATGATCATGGGATATCCCGGCACTACCGACCGTTACCTTACTTCCTATGGAGTAAAGCTTGCTGTTGACCAGACCGGACCAACCATTGTTTCGATCCGTGCCAAAAAATTAGATATTATGCGTCAGGATATGGATGCCGATGCCGCTGTCCGTATTAAATATGCTTCCAAATATGCGGGAATTGCCAATTACTGGAAATTCTTTATCGGGCAAACCAAAGGATTGAAACGACTGGATGTTTACGATCAGAAAAAACAAATTGAAGCCAATTTTACCCAATGGGTCAATGAAGATCAGGGTAGAAAAGAAAAATACGGCGAGGCGCTGAGTGATATTTCCCAGGCGTATGCCGAACTGGAGAAATACAATATTTCGCGCATTTATTTCTCAGAAGCTATCCGCGGAATGGAAGTAGTGGCTTTTTCAAGGAATTTTGAAAACCTGTATAATGAATTGAAAAATAAAACTCCCGATCAGGCAAAAGTTGCTGATCTGGTGAAGAAACTTCACGAGACAGCCGATAAATTTTTTAAGGATTACAACGAATCCACCGACCGGAAGCTGATGGCTGCCATGCTTGAGATGTATTATAAAAATGTGCCTTCCGACCAACAACCAGCCCAGATGGCAGATATTGTGAAACGTTGTAATGACGATTTCGGCAAATACGCTGAATGGACATTCAAAAAAACTTTTCTTGCTTGCCCGGTGATGGTCAATGTTTTTTTGGATAAACCTTCGTTAAAAACCCTGGAAAAAGACCCGGTATTTTCTCTATGGCTTGCTTTTTCGGCTAACAATAAAAAGTTTAGCGATATAAGCGATAAAGCCAACGAGCAGCTCGACCGTGGCAATCGTTTGTTTGTAGCCGGCTTACGCGAAATGCAACCCGAAAAAAAGTTTTATCCCAATGCTAATTCCACGATGAGGCTGACTTACGGACAGGTGCTTGATTATTATCCTGCCGATGCTGTTCATTATGATTATAAAACAACATTGAAGGGCGTGATGGAAAAAGAAGATTCCACCAACTGGGAATTTGTGGTCCCGGCCAAGTTAAAACAACTTTATAAAACAAAAGATTTTGGTCCTTATGCCGAAAATGGCGAGCTGATGACCTGTTTCCTGACCAACAACGACATCACCGGCGGCAATTCTGGAAGTCCGGTTATTAATGCTGATGGTCAATTGATAGGCCTTGCGTTCGATGGAAACTGGGAAGCCATGAGCGGCAATATTGCCTTTGAACCGGCATTGCAGCGTACCATCTGCGTGGATATCCGTTATGTGATGTTCATCATTGATAAATATGCGGGAGCTCGCAACCTGGTGGACGAATTGGTTCCTAAGGTGAATCAGAATTAGTTAAGAGTAAAACCCCAAGGGTTTAACAAACCATTGGGGTTTTTTCATTTCATTTTTTTCAGAATTGCTCCCGATAGCGTAGCAAGCCGCATTTTGTTTCCTTTCACCTTTGAATTATCGAGAAGATTGATAAAAGTACCCTTTTCGGGAAGCGTAAAATCTTTGCCGGAAGGTTCCAGATTAAATATCACATAGATACAGTCGTTTTTATCATACCTTTTATACATCAGCATTTTGCCTTCGGTAATTATAAATTCCATTTCGCCGGTACTCAGCACAGGGTTGCTGCTACGGATATGAACCAGTTTTTTATAAAAATCGAAACATTCCTGATTGAAACCTACCGAGTCGTAGGTTTTGATTCCTGGCTGGATGTTGTTACGGGTTTCCGGCTGAAATGTATATTCCTTCCACCACAAAGGCTTGCGGTTGTCAGGGTCAACGCTGCCCCACATGCCCATTTCTTCTCCATTCCAGATATTAGGCGTACCGACATTGGTAAACTGATGGATGAGATACAATTTTACCCTCTGATAAGTCTCTGCATCGGGTTTGCCGGTTTTATAAGCAGGATTTTCGTAAGGATTTGCTTTGTCTTTGTATTTGCCATGATTATAAAAACAGCTCAATAATCTTGGCGTGTCGTGAGTTGACGACACATTCATCATCGAATAACGAAATGGTGTTTCCAATCCAGACCATTGGTAGCGAAGGCTGTCGGCTAACTGATGCGCATTGATGGCATTGTCGGCATGTGAAAAAAAACTACGAGCCGGACGGTACAGGTGATAAAACATAACTGCATCAAACACCTCGCTATTAGCATAATATTCCGGTGGCATCATTTTATCCATCCACCATTGAATTTCGCCTACAAGATAGGCATCTGGTTTAATGTTTTTTACGAAAGTGCGATAATCGCGCCAAAATCCCAGGGGAATAAAATCGGCAACATCGAGCCGATAACCGTCAATTCCTTTGGAAACATCCCCATCGGGAGCCAGCCAGCGTTTAGTTACGGCAAAAATATGTTGTTTGGCTCCGTCATCCATATTGCCTTCATACGGATGGAAAAAGTCTTTAGCTGACGATAAATTGGTCTTCCGGATTTCGGGCATATATTTATTATTGAACCAGCCTAAATAGTCAAATTCATTTTTCTCCGTAACCGGATCATCATAAGCATAAATAGTATACCAGTTTTTGTATGCCGATTTTTCCCGGTTTTTAATGATATCGCGGAAGGCCCAGAATTCCACACCCGTGTGGTTCCACGAATAATCCATGATGATCCGGATATTCCTTTTGTGTGCTTCATTTATCAGTTTCAGAAAAAGTTTATCGGCAGCAGTCCATTGCCAGGTAGCCGGATCACCGGGATTTTCCAAAGCGATAATCTTATTGTCGCCCACCGGATCCGGACCAAAATTTACATCAATATGATGGTAATTCCGGGCATCGTATTTATGAAGCGTTGGCGCATCGTTCACCGGATTAAGATAAATGGCATTGATGCCAAGGTCGGCAAGATAATCCAGCTTATCTAATACTCCTTGCAGGTCGCCGCCAAAACGCCTGTCCTGAAGATTATCGGCAAACGATTTCCCGTTTTTAGCAGCCCATGGTTCTATTCCATACCAGTCCTGCGTCCAGGGAGTAATTGTCCAGTCTTTTGCCACCATTCCCGACAAGGCATTATACATATTTTCCGGTTTGGGATCGTTGGAAGAATCGCCGTTGTAAAAACGTTCCACAAAAATCTGATACCAAACGGCTTTCTTTGCCCAGTCGGGAGGTAGTTTTGAATTTTGCGCCATGCTGTTCCAGGGTAAAAGCAGTGCAGTAAAAAGCAGGATAAGAAAGTTCTTTTTCATGTGTTAATGGTTTTTTATCAAAAATTCAGAATAATAATCCTGAATGCCGGTTAAAACTCTAATTTTAATTGACCTTTGAAATGAAACGAAAGGCGATGGTATGGTGTAATTCCATGGATATTTATAGCCTGGCGGTGTTTCAAGGTAGGGTAGCCTTTGTTTTTTGCCCAATCGTAAATGGGAAATTTTGTATGAAGGTTTTCCATAAAATCATCGCGATAAGTTTTGGCAAGCACCGAAGCGGCAGCGATGGACAGGTAAGTGCTGTCGCCTTTTACGATACAATGATGTGGAATTCCGCTTTCGTTTTTGAACCGGTTGCCATCGATCAATAATAATTGAGGTGTAAACGCCAGGTTTTTAATTGCCCTTCCCATTGCCCGGAAGGAAGCGTTAAGAATATTTATTTCATCTATTTCTGTATTGCTTACGCTTGCCACCGCCCAGGTAAGCGCTTCGTTTTCGATGGTGGGTCTCAGCGATTCACGTTGCTTGCGTGTGAGCTGTTTGGAATCAGTAAGTAGTTCGTTTCGGAAATCTTTGGGTAAAACCACGGCTGCAGCATACACCGGTCCGGCAAGGCAACCACGGCCCGCTTCGTCGCAGCCTGCCTCTGTCAAATCATCGGTGTAATAAGGTAAAAGCATCGTTAAAAGGTAAAGGAAAGGTATCGTTCAATCAAAACGGAAAGTATCAAACCGATAAAAAGTATTTCCGGAATAAGTGGTTTTTTTACCGAGGTTAGAAATATGGCTATGTAGACCGATAACGGAATAAAAAGGATACATATCTGAATCTCAAAATTTTCACCCGAAAATATCAGAGAAACAATACCTGCAAACAAAAAATTGAATAATATGGTAAACCGTTTACGAATGCTTATTATTTTATCCCTGACCTCCGACATGGCTCTGGGAAATGAAATCAAAAAAATCAGGCCAAGCAAAGCATAAAAAATGATAAGTATTGTATCTGGATGAAAAACAATCTGTCTGAAATGTCTGAAAAAATACAAATAATCGTCTGGTAATAATGGCTTGTCGAACCAGAAGTTATAGACAATCAGAAAAAGGTAGGGCGTAATAATGCCCAAAAGCGAAATTGCCCATTCGCGCCACGAAAGCAGCCGATAGGTAATATAGCTGAACCATATAAACACAAGAAAAAATATGGCCGACAGATTAAAAAGGGAAGCTATTCCGACCCAAAAGACCGAACTGTATATTTCGGTAGAAGCATCATCTTTATTGAATGCTTTGAAAAAATCTCGTATCGAAAAGAGTAAGAAAAAATTAGATAATAAAACCGGATGAAATGTCAGGAGGTTTCCCGAATGGCTCATTAAAATCAGATAAATAAAAGCTACGAAAAAAGTTGAACGCGGCAGTATCCCGTTTTCAGAAATAATCAGGTTTAAATAGATGGCTTCAAATAAAATAAGCAATAAGGCGACTAATTTACTGAACCAAACCATCCCGGAAAACCAATCGGGAGAAAAGTGGATAATCGAAATTATTTTGGGATAAACCGCTTGCGGAGTCTGGGGCAAAAAAGCTTCAACCCAAAGAATAAAAGCGGCTAAAAAGAGTATGAAAAACTGAAGCGCAAGATTTGACTTAAATATCCGTGTAAACATCAGGGTCGAGTTTTTAAGGTAACTGCAAAAGTATAATAAAATTATCATACTTTTTGTTCGCTTTCGTACAAAATCAAGCACGGAACTGAACAAGTTAAAACAGGAAGATAATCCATTGAATTTATAATATTCTCATAATCCGTTTTTTATATTTGTGGCACAATATTAGTAAGTTATAAATTTACTAAAAGAATATTTCCATGGACCGAATCATAGAAAAAAAGAAATGGACGACAAAGAAAATTATAACGATTGCAGCTATAGCAGTTTTTGTGTTGTTTGTTATTTATTTGGTGTTTTTCCGCGATAATTACAGTCGCTTGTACGTCAATCAGAATGAGATAACTATTGCCACTGTTGAAAAAGGTAAGTTTCAGGAATTCATACCGGTGGATGGAATAGTATATCCTAAAAATACCATTTATATCGATGCCGTTCAGGGGGGCATTGTAGAACAGGTATATGTGGAAGATGGCGCTATGCTTAAAAAAGGTGACCCGATTTTAAAATTGTCCAACGCCGACATGGAATTGAATTATATGGATCAGGAAACCCGTATGTACGATGCTATCAATAATCTGGCAAATACAAAAATCAGTCTCGAACAAAATAAATATAACCGGCAAAAGGACATTACAAGCATTCAGTACGATATTGATAAATTGAAACTCGATTTTCAGCGGAAACAAGGTTTTTATAAACAGGATATGATTTCAAAAAAGGAATTTGAAGATGCCCAACGCGATTATGAATATGCCTTGAAACAACTGAACATTTCCTTACGGCTTCAACGTCTTGATTCTATTTCAAATATTACACAAGGCTCCCAGATTGCCTCCTCCATGGATCGCATGCACAATAACCTGGGATTGCTGCGAAAAAACCTGGAAAACCTGATTGTGAAGGCTCCAGCCGATGGCCAGTTGTCTTCGTTTCTGGTTGAAATAGGTCAGACCAAAGGTGCTGGTGAACATCTTGGCGAACTGAATATCCAAGGTGGCTATAAACTCCGGGCCAACGTTGATGAACGTTATATCTCCAGGGTTTTCAACGGTCAGGAAGCCGAATTCGACCTTTCGGGAAAAACCTACGAAATGCAGGTTTTTAAAATCTACAGCAATGTTACCAATGGCTCGTTCCAGATTGACCTTAAATTTAAAAATGAAGAACCACAGGATATTAAACGTGGGCAGACTTTGCAACTGCGACTCAAATTCAGCAGCCCTACCGATGCTTTCATCCTGAAACGTGGAGGATTTTTCCAGGAAACTGGTGGCAATTGGGTCTATCTTCTTGATGCTTCCGGAAAAACGGCAGTAAAACATACAATCAAAATCGGACGTCAGAATACCGACTATTACGAAGTGCTGGAAGGTCTGCAACCCGGCGACAAAGTTATTGTTTCGTCCTACGATTCCTTTGGAAATAAAGATAAATTAATTTTAAAATAACTCATAACGGACGAAAAGAGGATAATTAGCCTTTTCGTTTTTTTCAAAATAAATTTCAAAAATCAATCAATAATTATGATCAGGACCGTTAATTTATCAAAAATCTTTCGGACGGATGAGGTGGAAACCACCGCTTTAAATAAAGTATCGTTTGAAATTCAGGAAGGCGAATTTGTAGCCATCATGGGGCCTTCGGGATGTGGAAAATCAACATTGCTCAATATCATAGGAATGCTCGATAATCCTTCGGGCGGCGAATATTATTTTCTGGACAAGGAAATATCTCATTTTACCGAAAAGCAACGGGCAAACCTCCGCAAACAAAATATCGGGTTTGTTTTTCAGAACTTTAATCTTATTGATGAACTTAATGTCTTTGAAAATGTTGAGCTTCCATTGATTTACCTCGGTTATAACACCAGCGAACGCAAAAAACGCGTGGAAGAAGTGCTGGAGCAAATGCAGATTATTCACCGGAAAAAGCATTTTCCGCTGCAATTGTCAGGTGGTCAGCAACAACGGGTAGCAGTTGCTCGTGCTGTGATTTCCAAACCACATCTTATCCTTGCCGACGAACCTACCGGAAACCTTGATTCGGCTAATGGCGAGGAGGTGATGAATCTGCTGGAAACCCTAAATAAAAACGGAACAACCATCATCATGGTAACCCATTCCCAACGCGATGCTGAATATGCCGGACGTATTATTCGTCTGTTCGACGGACAAATCATCAACGAAAACATAAATGCTTCGAAAATGGCAGTATAAAGCTGGATAAATGAATTCGAAATCAGGAAAAAGATACGATGCTTAAAAATTATTTCAAAATAGCCATTCGTAATTTGACCCGCCAACAGGCATATTCGTTAATTAACATTATCGGACTTACTTTCGGCATTACCTCGTTTTTGCTGATAATGATGTATGTGCAGTACGAGAGTAGTTTCGATAAACAGATTCCTGATTATGGGCAGATTTACCGTATGGTGGAAATTCAGATTGAAGAAGGTGTCGGCGAGCAACATGTTGCCATTACCATGGGGCCATTGGCTCCTGCATTAAAAGCAGATTTCCCGGAAGTGAAAGATGCCGTGAGACTTCTGATGCATGGAAGAGTTCCGGTAAGGTATGAAAATAAACAGTTTAACGAAGATAACTGCTTCATAGCCGATCCTTCGGTGCTTGGTTTTTTTGGCATTCGGATGTTGTCGGGTAATCCCCAGACTGCACTCCTGGAAAAGCAATCGGTTGTGATTTCGGAAGATATGGCGAAACGCTATTTTGGCTCGGTGGAAAATGCTATTGGCAGAACCCTGGAAATAAGCAAACGACCGGGAATGAAAGTATCCGGTGTAATGGAAAATTTTCCCAAAAACATGCATCTGCAATGCGGCATGTTTATTTCGATAGCAACTTTCGAAAATCAATGGGATTGGCTGAAAAATGATTGGGGCAACAATTCGGTTGTAACTTACATTTCACTTAAAAAAGGTGCGGATTACAAACAATTGGAAGCAAAACTTCCTGACTTCATAAAGCGTCATATCGACCGTAAAAAAGCGGAATACGGCTATCTTTCCATGTATTTGCAGCCATTGTCCGACATTCACCTAAAATCAAACCATATAAAATTTCAGATACAATTTTACCAGGGTAGCATCATTTTGTTTTACCTTTTTTTGGCCATCGCCATTATTATTTTATTGATTGCCTGCGTAAATTTTATCAATTTAGCTATTGCGCAATCCGTTAAAAGAGCCAAGGAAGTCGGGATACGAAAAACACTGGGTGCCAACAGTTCCAACCTTATTTACCAGTTTATAGGCGAATCGTTTATTGTTACATTTGTTTCTTTGATATTGGCTGTTGGCTTTGTAGAATTGCTTTTGCCCCTTTTCAATTCCATTTTGGAAACCAATCTACGAATCGATTTTATGGGAAATCCGCTATTCAATGTTGGGCTTTTTATTATTTTATTGGTAGTAAGCTTGTTGTCGGGAAGCTATCCGGCGTTTTACCTTTCCAGGTTTCAGCCGGTGGTAGTTTTAAAAGGAAAATTAAACGGTAAAAGCAAACAGGTAAGCTTACGCAAAACGCTGGTTGTATTCCAGTTTACCATCTCGGTAATAATGATATTTTCGGTAATGATCGTGTTTGCTCAGATAAAATATGTGGTAAACAAAAATCTGGGGTATAATTATGATAATCTTATCTGTATTCCGGTGTATGATAAGGAGACACTTAAAAAATCGGAAGTCCTGAAAAATGAATTGCTGAAAATCCCTTTGGTAAACGATGTTGTTTTCTCTTCCGGCGCTAACGGTGCAAGCGGTTCGCAGGGCGGAATATGCGCATTTGATTCTACCCGAAAACGTTGTATGGTACGTTACGGTTTTGTGGATTACAATTTTTTCAAAATAATGGAAATACCGTTAGTGGAAGGAAGATATTTTGACAAAAAAAATGGTACCGACAGCACAGCAGCGGTGATTCTTAATCAGGCTGCCGTAAGGGAATTCGGCTGGAAGCAGCCCTTGGGGGAAAAAATACAGTTTATTGGTGATACTAAAGTGTTTACGGTGGTTGGTGTTATTCGCGATTATCATTATTATTCCCTGCATTCCAAAATCGAACCGGCAGCATTTTTTTTATTTCCTGAAAATTATAACACGTTATTGATTAAAATAAAAGCATCTACCGGTAAGCAAATTATTCCGGAAATAGAAAAAGTTTGGCAATCGGTTTTTCCGAAATCGCCCTTTGAATATGAGTTTGTTAAACAGCAGATAAAAAATCAGTATCGTACCGAAGAAAACGTTTTGATTATTTTCATCTATTTTACCATACTCTCGCTGGTGATATCATGCCTGGGTTTATATGGGCTTACGTCATTAATTGTGGAACAACGAACCAAGGAAATTGGCCTCCGTAAAGTGATGGGCGGATCCAATTTAAGAATAATAAAAATGTTGAATAAAGAATTTATTCGCCTGGTGTTTTGGGCCGGAATTATTTCTATACCCTTAACCTGGTATTTTTCAGGGGTGCTTCTGAATAATTTTGCATATCATATTTCTGTAGGATGGTATTATTTTGCTGTTTCCATTTTGACGGCTCTTTTCATTGCAATATTTACGGTAAGTTTTAAATCGTTGAAAGCAGCCAATGCAAGCCCTGTAAAATCGCTCAAGTACGAATAATTGAATTTAAAATGGATGCTTAAAAATTATTTTAAAACGGCTTTTCGTAACCTTTGGAGAAATAAAGGCTATGCATCCATCAATCTGCTGGGGCTTGCTATCGGGTTGGCAGCATTCATTCTTATTTCTTTGTATATCAATGATGAACTAAGTTACGACCGGTACAACATTAAGGCAGACCGTATTTTTATGATGGAAGAAAATGCGAACTGGACCGGCAAATGGGAAATATGCAGCATGACTTCGGCACCTATGGGGCCAGCTTTGGTTCGCGACTATCCAGAGGTGGAAAACCAGGTACGCATTGTACCTTCATTTAAAGCCACGTTGAAATATAAAGATAAGGCTTTCAGCGAATACCCCAATTTTGCTGATGCCAGCATCTTCGATATTTTTACCCTTCCGCTGGTGTACGGACAACCGGCAAACATGCTGAAAGACATCAATACCGTTGCTCTTTCCCAAACCATGTCCCGAAAACTTTTTGGAAATGAAAATCCTGTTGGAAAAGTTATTTCGTTTAATGGCAATATTGATCTGAGGGTGGACGGAGTGTTTGAAGATGTACCACACAATTCATATATTCAGTTTGACATACTAATTTCCTTTGAAACGCTTACCAATGAGAGTATTGGTTGGAAAGAAGAAATTAATAATTGGGGTCCACATAATAATTACACTTATCTTTTGCTTCGCAGTGCTGGACAAGCTAAACAACTTGAAAAGCAGTTTCCTGCATTTATTAAAAAGTACATGGACAAGGAAGACCAGGCGAAGTTCCGTCCCTTTCTTGAGCCATTGACTTCTCTCCATCTGAAGACGGCTTCCACTTCATTAAAAATATTTACGATTGTAAGTATTTTTATCTTATTACTCGCCTGCATCAATTATATGAACCTTGCCACTGCCCGTTCAGGAAAAAGGGCAAGGGAAGTGGGAATGCGCAAAGTAGTTGGTGCCAACCGGCGACAAATCATCGGACAATTTCTCGGTGAATCTGTAATTCTGACATTTATTGCTTTTTTGATTGCTCTTTCGCTGGCTGAAATTTTTCTTCCTCTTTTTCGGAATATTACGCAAAAGCCTCTTTTTATGGCTTCCATTTTTCAATGGAAGTTTTTACTTTTTTTAATTGGTACTACCATACTTGTTGGCTTGTTATCCGGATTTTACTCGGCATTTTACCTTTCCTTTGTTCAGCCGGCAATTGTATTGAAAGGCAAAATATTATCGCCCAAAGGTCAAAATGTTTTACGAAAATCGCTGGTAATTTTTCAGTTTATTGTTTCTATTTTTCTGGTTATTGCTTCCATTACGATTTACCGCCAGGTGAATTATCTGAAGAATTTCGATCTGGGTTTTGATAAAGAAAATGTTATTTATCTGGAACTTAATTCTCCCAACATTCAGGAAAAAGTACAGGTTCTGAAGCGGGAGCTACTTCAAAACCCGGAAATTTCAAATGTTTCGGCAAGTTTTTATATCATCGGCAAAGGCGGTGGTGGCTGGGGTGTTAAAACCGATCAGATGACAGAAGAAACTACAATGACGGCTTACCTGGTGGATCCGGATTTTTTATCAACTTTCAACATTAAACTTAAATCCGGAAGAGATTTTCTGAAAAACAGTCCGTTAGAATATCAAACGGCATTTTTACTGAACGAACTGGCAGTTAAAAAATTAGAATTAGGAGAAGGCGTTGGCAAACAAGTGGAACTGCAGGGTAAACGGGGAATTGTTGTCGGGGTGGTGAAAGATTTTAATTTTGCTTCGTTGCACAATGAAAAAGAACCGCTGATTATCTCTCTCGACGATCGCCCGTTTATGTTTCATTTCCTTAATCTGAAAATCAGAACTAATGATTTCAATAAAACCATTTCATTTATTGAAAAAACCTGGAAAGAGATGGAACCGGTTCAGCCATTTAACTATCGCTTTTTGGATGAAACCCTCGACAAACAGTATGCACAGGACAGCAGGATGGCAAAAATCATTTTTATTTTTACTGTACTTGCCGTAATTATTGCTTGCCTTGGACTCTTTGGACTTACCATGTTTACCATCGAACAGAAAAACAAAGAAATAGGGATACGTAAAGTTTTTGGAGGCTCCATTTCTTCCATTTCGCGTTTGCTGGCCGGTGATTTTTTGAAATGGGTGATTATTTCGTTTGTCGTTGTCGGTCCGGTTGCATGGTTTGTAATGGATAAATGGTTGCAGAACTTTCCTTACCGGGAAAAAGTTTCTATTGGCATATATCTTATCTCTTTTTTAATCATCGTAGCTATAGCGATGGCAACTGTTTTTGTTCAGATCCATCGTGCAGCCCGGATGAATCCGGTGGAAGCCCTGAAATATGAATAACAATTTAAAAACCGTAGCAATCGTTGATTTTTTATACTTTTGATAACAAAAAACGCACCTATTATGGAACCAGAAAACAATGATAATTACCGTCGGATGCCCCGGTGGGCTGCAAAAATAAACGACTGGGATAAATGGCCTCACAAACATGAACATCGCCACCGCAAAAAAAGCGATTTTGGTGGCGCAATAGTGACTAATCTTATCGTGCTTTATCTCATCAATAAAATTCCGGGCTGGAACCTGTGTTTTATTTCCGACGGCTTTCTGGCACTTTTATGGATAATAAACCTGAATCTTGTCATCAGGATTGCAGGAAACATCATCCTTCTGATTCATGATCAGCGGGCGGTTTACCGGTTTATTCAACTGGTTTTTCATGTGGCTGAATTTATTACACTTCTGTCGGTTTATTATATCTATCCGTTTCAATTTTCGGTATGTTATCACCATTGGGTCGACGTACTGATAAAATTAGGACTGATTCTTTCGGTAATCTTTACCGGAATTTCGGTAATCGGTCTTTTTTTCAAACTTGTTTTCGGAAATACTAAATAACGTTATGGTAACAGCAAAGCAAATAGAACAATTTCTGGCTCAGCCCGATTTTGCCGTGGTAGGCGTTTCGCGCAATCCCAAACAATTTGGGCACATTGTTTATAAAAAGCTTAAGGAAAACGGATTAAAGGTAATTCCTGTAAATCCGAATGCTACGGAAATTATGGGCGATGTTTGTTATCCCAACCTCAAATCGTTGCCTCAACCACCGGCTGCCGTGATTGTGCTTACTCCTTCTAAATTTACCGACAGTATTGTTAATGAAACCGTTTCGGCAGGTATCAAGCATTTGTGGATACAACAAACATCGCAAACTCCCGCTGCCCTCGAAATGGCTAAAAAAAATAATATTGATGTCATTTCTAAGCAATGTATCTTGAAATTTGCCAGACCTGACGGGATTCATAAATTTCATCAGAATATCAATAAATTTTTCGGGCTCCTGCCAAAATAATTTTCAATTAATCAAAGCAATGGAAGAAATAGTTAAAAACATCCGGGATTACTGCATCGCAAACGCCAACCCGGAATTGGTTAAAAAATACAGTCGCTATTTTAAAGAAGACTACGATGCCTATGGCCTGAGTTCNGAACAAATGCAAACNAAAACGGCCAGCCTGCTTTCGGAATATAAGTTATCGGCCAAACAGGTTTTGGAATTAGGCAATATTCTTTTTCAAAGNGGCAAATACGAAGAAGGCACTTTTGCCATCGTGCTTTTGCAGAAACTNAAGAAAGAATTACAATCGGAAGCTTTAAACGGCATAGGAAANTGGTATGAAAATGGCATCAATAACTGGGCGCATAACGATGTAATTTGCGGCGAACTGATTTCGTTTCTGTTGATCAAAGGCATCGTTTCCATGGATGATTTATCTGCCTGGCGGTCGTCAACCTTTCGTTTTAAAAGGCGGGCGGTCCCTGTAAGTTTGATAAAATTAGCCAAAACCAACAAAAAAATCATAGAAATGCTCGCTTTTATCGAACCCATGATGAAGGACGACGAACGGGTAGTTCATCAGGGATTGGGCTGGTTTCTGCGTGAAGCATGGAAAATTGACCCTGAACCGGTAGAAGTCTTTTTGCTGAAATGGAAAGATATCTCAGCAAGGCTTATTTTCCAGTATGCCACCGAAAAGATGACCAAAGAAAACAAGGAACGTTTTAGAAAAAGCAAATAAAATCCGGGAAATAGGTTGTGTCCGGCAGTGAATTTTATTGTTCGGTAAACAATAACAAAATCAATAAAATAGAGCATGGAATATTGTAATAATCCTTCAGGTATTAGCGATTCGGATTTGATTTCCGTTTATGATGAACTTCCCTTGTGGTCGGCACCATTTGGTTTGTTGTTGCTTGATACCGTCAGATTGAAAAAAGACATTAAAATTCTTGACATTGGTTGCGGTACGGGGTTTCCGTTGCTTGAGCTGGCACAACGGTTCGGAAAGGGAAGCCATGCCTGGGGTATAGATCCTTGGGAAGAAGCTGCAGAAAGAATAGCGTTGAAAAAAAAGGTAATGAACGTCGAGAATGTAACTATGGTTAAAGGAGTTGCCGAAAAATTGCCCTTTAAGGATAACTTTTTTCAACTGATTGTTTCCAACAATGGATTGAATAATGTAGAAGATTTAAACCGGGTTTTGTCGGAATGCTACCGGACAGCAAGCAACAATGCACAGTTCGTATTCACCGTTAACCTGCCCGAAACCATGATCGAATTTTATCAGGTATTTGAAGAAACGCTTTTTGCTTTGGGCAAGAAATCGGAAATCGAACGACTTCATGAACACATTTTTTCAAAAAGAAAGCTTCTGGCCGATTGGGTCGATGTCGTTAATGATGCTGGATTTTCGGTTATCGACATCAGGAAAAATAAATTTGACTACCGTTTTGCCGATGGCACTGCAATGTTTTCCTATTATTTTATACGCCTTGCCTTTCGGGATTGCTGGCTGAAAATTGTATCCGAAAAGGATATTCCCGAAGTTTTTGGGATAATTGAAAAAAAATTAAATAAAATAGCCGAACAACAAGGCGAACTACGGTTATCGGTTCCGTTTGCCTGTTTCGATTGCATCAAAGTATAAAATGGTTAATATAAATATAATCGAATGCAGCAAATCCCGATTTTCGGGACGCGTTTCATCCGGCTTTTAAAAAACAAATGAGTTAAAAATGAAGAAGGAAATAGTATCGGACAAAGGAATGGTTGCTTTTTGCGGATTGTACTGCGGAGCCTGCCGTTCGTACCTGAAAGGCAAATGCCCGGGTTGTGCTAAAAACGAAAAAGCAAGCTGGTGCAGCGTACGCAGTTGTTGCCTTCAACATCAATATCAAAGCTGTGCCGATTGCAAGGAATTTTCCAATGCAATGGATTGTAGCAAATACAACAACTTTATGTCGAAACTAATGGGTTTTATCTTCCGTTCCGACCGCAATGCATGCATCGAAATGATTAAGCGCGTAGGTTATGATGCTTTTGCATCCGAAATGGCAGCCAGAAAACAGCAAACGATCAAAAAATAGTACCGGAAAGTACGTTACAAAATACCATTGGTTTATTTTTCCTTTATCAGAAAAATATACACCGGGAAATGATCGCTGTAGCCTCCTGTCCAGGCACCGCCGGAAAAAGTACGCCACGGATAACCGGCATACTGACCGTCGGGCTGGATAAGAAACCGGCGGTTAAAAACTTTTGTTTTATATAGCTTATAGGTTGACTTATCGTCGCCTAACAATGGCTGACTGACAATTATCTGATCGAAAAGGTTCCATGCATCTTTATAGGCCAGCGAACCGATACCATCTTTAGACATCTGCCACATAGGGTTGTATAAATCTCCTGGTTTTACGTCTTTGATTTTTCCCTTAGCCCCCAGAAATTGGGTAAGGCTGGGATCAATGGGATCGTCGTTAAGGTCGCCCATGATAATGATTTTAGCTTTGGCGTCGAGCTGCATCAGCGAATCGGCAAGATGACGTGTAAGTTTGGCGGCTTCGGCACGGTATTCCGGACCCTGTCCACGGGATGGCCAATGGTTCACAATCACGCTCATCGGTTCGCCGTCGAAAAGACCGGAGACCACCAGTTGATCGCGGGTACGAAAATCCTTTCTCCACGGCACATGCAATGGTGTGGCTTTGCTTGCAATAACTTTAAAAACCGATGGTTTATAGAGCAATGCCACATCAACTCCCCGTTTATCGGGCGAATCGTAGTGAACAATGTCGTAACCGGCATTTTTCAAGGCTGGCTGATGAATCAGGTCAACCAGCACCTGCTTGTTTTCCATTTCTGACAATCCGATGATGGTAGGACCGCCCTTTACCATTTCGTCGCCTATCTGGGAAATGGCTTCCGACATGTGTTGTAATTTCAGGTTATACCGTTCGGTATTCCATTTACTTGGCCCGTTGGGAAGATATTCCGCATCGTCCGTCTGCGGATCATCAATGGTGTCAAAAAGATTTTCAAGATTATAGAAAGCAATACATCCGGCTTTATATTGCTTTTGCTGAGCATAAACATGGTTAATTCCGGAAAGGAAAATAATGATGATAATGCAAGTAAACCAACGGTTTAAAGAAGAAATTGGGAAATTCATAGGCTAAAATTTGCTGGCAAAGATAGATGGAAAATTGAAAGCTAAAAGGGTATCAAGATTAAAATAATCAAAAATTTATGACAAAAATGCAAAACCCAACGAAAAAAGTCGTTTTTTTGTACCCCCTTTTTAAAAAAACAATAACAAACAAATAAATAATTATTCACACAAATTACAGTTTAATGAAACAAATTCTATTGCTGATTGCATTAATCTGGTTTACGACAACGGGAGCTATTGCTCAGAATGTTAAAGTTACCGGTTCGGTTACCGAATCGGAAGCGGGCGGTCCTCTTCCCAATGTTACCGTAAACATTAATTCATTTCAGGTATTGACGAATGAGAAAGGTTTTTTTGAATTTAATAATCTTAAACCCGGGAAAAGCATTATTTATTTTTCGGCCGAAGGTTACGAATCATTCTCACTTCCGGTGAATATTGGTAAAACTAATATTGATCTGGGAAAAATTAAATTAAAATTTTCCAAACCAATCGAAGCAGTTGAAAATGGTTTGGCGGAAGTTAGCCTTTCGTCAGACGATATGGAAACTGAAGACCAGGATATTTCGGGTTTGCTGAATGCATCTTCCGATATTTTTGTCTCTACGGCTTCTTACACCTTAGGTTCGGCTTATTTTCGCATCCGGGGCTATGATGGTGAAAACCAATCGGTATATATGAGCGGCATACCCGTGAATGATCCCGAAAACGGCCGTGCTTCGTGGAGCGAATGGGGCGGATTGAACGATGCCATGCGTAATAAAGTAGTTACCAATGGCACCGAACCCTCAGATTTTTCCTTTGGAAATGTGGGTGGCGCTTCCGACATCATTACCCGCGCTTCGATGCAGAGGAAACAAACCAAGCTTTCCTATTCCTTATCCAACCGCACATATACCAATCGTTTGATGCTTACCTACAGTACGGGTATGCAAAAAAATGGATGGGCTTTCACGGTAAGCGGTTCGCGTCGCTGGGGTCAGGAAGGGTATGTAGATGGCACTTTCTACGATGCCTGGGGGTATTTCCTTGGTGTGGAAAAGAAACTGAGTGCTAAGCACAGCCTTGCACTTACTGTATATGGAGCGCCAACTCGTCGGGGAATGCAAGGCGGAGCCGTTCAGGAAGCCGATGATGCTGTTGGTAGCAATTACTACAATCCCAACTGGGGCTATCAGGATGGCGAAAAACGCAACGCCAAGGTTAAGCATTTTCATGAACCCATGTTTATCCTGAACGACTATTACAAATTAAACGATAAAACCAAAATTACCACTTCGGTTGGCTATACCTTTGGAACAACGGGAACTACCGCCCTCAACTGGTACAATGCCGCTGATCCCCGGCCTGATTATTACCGCTACCTTCCCGACTATAATGTTGATCCTGCCAGTCCAAAAGCAGAATGGCTCACCGCTAAAATAGCACAGAAATGGAAAACGGACCCGAATACCAGCCAGATTAACTGGGATAAATTGTATCAGATGAATCTTTTGGGCAATCTTTTTGGAAAACAGGCAAGCTATATCGTGGAAGACCGGCGGATGGATCATAAACAATTTGATTTCAATTCGCATATCAACCATGATGTAAACGAACACATTGCACTGTCTGGAGGGTTAGAATACCAAAACTACACGGCCAATTATTATAAAACTATTGATGATCTCCTTGGCGGAAAATACTGGGTGGACATTGATCAGTTCTCCCAACGCGATTTTAAAGTGGATCTCATTAAATGTCAGAACGACCTTCACCATCCCAACCGGGTGGTAAAACAAGGCGACCGTTTTGGTTACGATTACGACCTTCACAAGAATTCAGGACAGTTGTGGATGAATTCCCAATATAAATTTAGTAAGTTTGATTTTTATTTTGGAGCTTCGGTTTCGCATACCACGATCTGGCGTGATGGAAAAATGTTGAATGGGCGCGATACGGTTACCTCCTACGGAGAATCAAAAAAACTCGATTTTACCAACTTCGGAATAAAAGGTGGGCTAACTTACAAGCTCACCGGACGAAACTTTATTGAAGGTAATATCTCATATATCACCCGGGCTCCGTTTATTCGCAACGTTTATGTCTCGCCACGCATCAGCGCCAAATCCATAGCCGGGCTGGAGAGCGAAGAGGTATTCAGTACCGACCTGAGTTATGTTTATCGTGGTCCTATTGTTAAAGCCCGCGTTACGGTATATAACACCAATTTTACCAACGGAAGCGAAGTAACCAGTTTTTATCTGGATTATGGGGATAGTAAGACCTTCGTGAATTATGCCATGAAAAACATCAATAAAACGCATCAGGGATTGGAAATAGGGCTGGAAGGTAAGGCGACCTCGCGACTGACCCTTTTTGGTGTGGCCGGTATTGGCAATTTCCGCTATACCAATCGCCCAACCGTAACCATTTCGTATGAAAACGGTTCACAACCCGATGTTACCGATAAAGTTTACCAGAAAAACTTTTACGTGCCGGGAACTCCACAGACAGCCCTTTCGGGTGGATTTAAATATGCCGCGCCTCATTACTGGTTTTTTGATGCCAACGTAAACTACTTCGACAATATTTACCTCGATTTTAATTCCGACCGTCGTACGGAAAAAGCCATTGAAAACCTCGGTGAAGGAGATCCTCTTATCAAAAAGATTACCGAACAGCAAAAACTGAAATCAGGTTTAACCATGGATGCTTCCATCGGGAAGTCGTGGAAAATAAAACAGTATTTCCTTAATTTTAACCTTGGCGTTAGCAACATCCTGGATAATAAAGATCTTATTACCGGAGGTTACGAGCAAAGTAGGTTTGACTATAAAGACCATGACGTTTCTTCGTTTCCGCCCAAGTATTTTTACTATTATGGCCGGACATTTTTCATGAATATTGGTTTCCGTTTCTAATTAAATAATTTGATCATAAATAATAAAATACAAATATGAAAAGAATAAATAAACTCAATTTAGGATTAACCCTTATCCTTTTGGCAGGCATGATGGCCGCTTGCGTTAAAGGTGATTATGATACGCCACCCATTAATGTTCCTACGGTGGATTTTAGCGCTAATTATACCATTTTAAAACTAAAGCAAACCTATACAACCCTCGATTCCATCGAAGGGGATACCATTATCAAAGGAGTAATCATTGGTAATGATGAATCAGGAAATATCTATAAAAAACTCATCATTCAGGACGGAACCAGCGGCATTGAAGTAAATATTGACCGTACCAATATGTACACCGAATACAGATTAGGACAACGGGTTTTAATCAAATGCAAGGGAATGTATATAGGCGATTATAATGGCCTTATTCAAATTGGCTATAAATACAACGGTGGTATAGGCCAATTGCCTTCCATCTTGGTGGCGGACCATATTTTCAAGGACAGCCTTCCCGGAAAAACTCCCGAACCGGTTACCATGTCAATTCCGACAACCATTAACTCTTCTAATACAGCAAAAGTAAGCACATTAGTAAAATTTGAAAATGTACAATTTGTTGAAGCCGGACAGGAATATTGCCCGCAAAGCGTTACTTCAGCCATAAACCGTACCATAAAAGATGCTAATGGAAAAACCCTTGTGGTACGCAACAGCAAGTATGCATCCTTTGCCGGAGTATTGATGCCTTCGGGCACAGGTACTGTTGTTGGTATACTGAGCGTTTTTGGAAGTACTCCCCAGCTTACCCTGCGCGATACCAGCGATGTTCAGGGATTTACTAATGGTGGCGGTGGTCAGCCTACCGGAGATTATGTATATCCTAATGCCGGACTTACCACATTAACATCATTAAACGAAAACTTTGCATCCGTTACCACCAATGCTGACATTTCGTTAACCGGCTGGACGGCTAATTATTCCAAAGGAACCCGTAACTGGCAGGGAAAAGTATTTACAGGAACTCCTCCCGAACAATATGCTCAGGCAACTTCGTATGGAAGCACTAATACCGACGCCGAGAATTCGATGTGGCTGATTACACCACCAATCACATATTCATCCAATTTAAGCTTAGCTTTCAAAACAGCTACAACTTATTGGACTCATGATGGATTAAGTGTTTGGATTTTAACAAATTTTAATGGAACAAGCGGAACATGGACTCAAATCGACGGTTTAACTCTTGCAAATCAAGCCTCGTCCACCAATAATGGTACAAGCAACTGGATTAGCACTTCAAAAGCTATTTCCAGCATAGTTCCCAGCGGTTATACCGGAACATTTTATATTGGATTTAGATACGAAGGCTCAAAGCCCCAGTCAAAAACTACTACCTATCGTTTGGATGACGTAAGTATTCAATAAAACAGGTAACCGAATAAAAAAAGCCTCTTCATTTTCATGGAGAGGCTTTTTTTTTGAAGGAATAATGTCTGGCTGCTGAGCCGAAGGCTTAGTCCTCCCGAGTACTCGGGATCGGGATTGGCTGCTGAGCCGAAGGCTTAGTCCCGATCTTTTCGGGATTGGCCATTAGCTAATAGCTAATAGCCAATAGCAATTTACGCCCCTGCAAAGCCAGAAGCGATGCCTCGTTTTCTCTAAAAATACCCGGCCATGGACTTTTTTTAGGGAAAGTTCCCTCTTTTAGAAGCAAAGGTTCTTCTTTTAGAGGGAACGTTCCTTCTTTTGGAGGCAATGATTCCTCTTTTGGAGGAAACGTTCCTCCTTTTTGAGGGAACATTCCTTCTCAGGAAGGCATTAATTCCTCTTTTAGAAGGAATATTGCTCCTCGCTGAAGCAATGCCGGACTTTTTGGATGGAAATTCACTTCTTTTTCAGGGAAGGCTGCAAAAAATAACCTGCCGGACTTAAACAATCCCGGCAGGTTATAAAAACCGGAATCACCGTTTTTACTTCGATGGCTCTTCGCCTTCGTCTTTAGGATTGGCCTTACGACCCGGGAAACGTTCCTTCAGGTCATCGGAAGCCGGTTTTGCACCCGGGACATTCCGTACTACCGGAATTGATGATGCTTTCGGCAGATTCCTCCTTTCAGTCGGAATGACGGCCACAAGATGATGGTAATGGAGGGAGTGTGGGCGGCGCAGCCGCCCACACTCCCTCCCATTCTTTTCTTTAAGGATGCCTGTCATTCCGACTGAAAGGAGGAATCTAAAGCGGTCTTTTACTGCGGTTCTCTTTTTCCTTTTTAAGGATGCCTGTCATTCCGGGAGTCTACCCCAAGAAAAAGGGGCATAATGCGAAAATGACAGTGAACCTACCAGAAAATGTACTAATTGTGTAAATCTGTCATTGGTAGCGGAATTGCAAATGCCGCTCAGCCGGGGAATTGCAAATGCCGCTCAGCTGGGTTCAAGGTAAGGATATTGCCGTTGGCATCGTAAGTAAAACCATTTTCGTCAAAGGAATTTTCATTTACCAGGCTTTAATGTTTCTTTTTCGCTTAAAATTAACCCGTGTAGGGTTTATAGTCTAATCCATCGTCTAAGATTTCAAACATAAATTTCTTATTACGAATATCAGTAACGTCAAACATAAATTTTGGCTCATCATGAGAGTTTGTAATAAAAATCTTATCGTTTTCTACAATAACATCTTTAAATAAGTGAGCAAAACAAACTTCATTCGATAAAGTTCTGATAACAGTGCCTGAAACAAGCTCCGTTTTACTTTTAATATCGCTCACTGACATTACCAACTGAAAATCAAAAGATGTAAAAAAACAGTTTAGAGTTACTTCTATTCCTTGTTCTTTAAACTTTTTCTTTTTATGTAGCCATTCATTTTTATAACCATTATTTCTAAAGTCTTGATGCAATTTTAATAATTGTTCTAAAGGGATTTTTTTATGCTTGGCACAAACTTTATAACCTTCTTCTAATAATTGCAGGTAATATTCATACTTTTCTATTTCACCCATTCGCTCATAAGCATCTCTGTTAAACGAAACCCTAGCTCTCAAAGCTTTTTCACCTACAATTTTACAGCTATCTTTAATGTCTATTGTTGGTATTATAGAAATCATATTAAATGCCCCATCTGTCTCAGTTTTGAGCTTTCTAATTTGAATGGATAAATAATTGCTTATAAACCTTGAGTTCAGATTAAAATTGTCTCTGAATGGTTCTTGATATCCAGAGTCATAGTCCATGTGTAGTGCAATGTATTTTAAATTCATATTAAGGTCTTTTATGCTTTTCAGGGTCTAATTGGTCTCTAACTTGATTAGCTCTATTTTGTTCGTATTTTAAAGCTTTTTCTCTGGCACCCTGTCCAGCAGGTACTTTATTTGTAGTGACTGATTTATATTTACCGGGTGTCCCTTCTTGCTTGTTCCATTTATTTGCCTGGGAATTCCCCCTGTAAGATTCGCCAGTCTTAGTTTCTTTACCGCCACTTGTTCCAGTCTTAACTGTTTTACCTGTTTGCGTATCCTTTACATCGTAATTATGCTGTTCCTTAGTGCTTGATTTTGAATTCCCATTTACTTCTTTGTTACCTTCAGATACTCTCCCTTTTTGGGAAGCAAAATTACTTACCCCGCTTGCAGCCATAAAAGTACCATGTGCAGCCATTGCTGTACCTGCGGCAAATGTAGGGCCTGTAACTTCGATTGAAAGTCCTCCGGTACCACCAGTAACGGCAACAGAACCCACTGCCACACCTGCCCCGGCGTCTGCTTCTCCTGCTCCCATTAGAACGCTTGCGACATCTCCCATATCCTGGCCAGTATTATAGTCCGCAGCATCCGTAGGAGTATAACTACCTCTTAAGTTAAGTCCTGTTGCATTATCTACAACAGCAACAGTAGTACCTACTACTTTGTCCCACCAATCACAGCCATCGGGGTCACTAAGTCGAATAGGATTATTGCCACAATAAACGTAAGGGGAAATAGAATAATAATTTTCGGCACTTGGGTCTGGTGTTGTCCACTGGCATCTTACGGCATCATAAAACCTTGCCCCGTAATCGTACCAGTTCAGGCCATAATCTTCCTGCAATTCCTTGCCGTTGTACAGGTAATTATTCTTTAAATCATTACCGGAGGTATAGCCCAGGGCTTCCAACTGCATGCCAAAGGGGTAATAATGCTGGTATTCCATTACCTGGGGCAGGCCGGGGGCAGCATATTGGTCTTTTATTTGATAGCCTGTTGGCATATTTTTCGTTTTATATAATAGTGAAAATCTTATTTACTTTCTTATTAATCATAAGCCATATTAACACTAAAAACTTTTCTTATTTTATCATCATCGTCATAGTAAAATAAATAAATCGTACTCATCGAAAACGAAGCTAATTTTTTATAATTATTTTCTTTATTTTTACTATTGAAAACTTCAACAATAAGTGATTTTTCATAAACTTTTGAAAAGAAAAGAATATTGTCAAAAAAAGGAATATTAGGAAACATGTTTTTAATTTCTACTGCATAAAATGGATTGAATTTAATCCTATTATCTATGCTATCTAAATAAAAAAATAAATCTTCCCTTTCATTTATATAATTATTTTCTTCCCTCAATTTATCAAAAAAGATGCTATAATCTATAAATATTATTGTATCAGAAGCTGCTATCCCATTAGAATTATGAAATTCAGGTTGATTNTTAATATANTTATAGGCTTCATNNTAATATGATNNTTTNTCTAATTTGATTTCNTGACCGACTACGGTTTTTAAACCGATAAGCAATATTAATATTATAAGTTTCGCTTTCATCAATAATTAAAATTTAATATATTTACTCGTAGTTGCAGGAATAATACCTCTATTTATATCCTCTGCTGATGCATTATTAAAAGGCAAGAAGTTACCTTTATAATCAAAAGAAATTGAATGATACCTCATTCTTCGACCAAAATTTTCTCCTTTTTGGTTCAATTGCTCACGTACTACATTAAGTCTAGTTTCTATTTGACCGATATTAGTACCCTTGGGTAGATAATCTGATAATCCACCACCAACAAAAGAATGCAAAGTTTCATGTAAAAATGTCATTCCCCAGCCTAAAGTTCTTGGATCTAAATTGTTTGCGCCATCTATAAAATTATTTATTTGATTTGGATTTAATGAAATTTTCCCCCCATTAATAGGTGAATTTGAGACTTTAGAATCATCAATCTTTGCAAAGGCTCTAGTTGTATTACTGATAGCATCTTTTATTATTTTACGACCTTCTTCACTCCCATTTTCAGATTTATTACCGTCTTTGTCTGTTNTTGTAGAAATTATAGGGTTTCCATTATCATCTTTTTGGTAAACAAGNTGACCTGAAGAAGTAATAGAAAATGCCATTCCAGAAATAGCAGAAAGGTCATTCATTATAGTACNAAGATAATTTGTTCCATTTTCTTTATCAAAACGCTGTATTAAGGCAACATTAATGCTATCTCCATTAATGTCAATATANTTTATNGGATTATTTGCTCCATACTGATANGGNGTCAAACTGGCATANTTTTCNGCATAAGCATCTTGTGTNGTAANTCCATCTACCAATCACAGGGTCGTACATCCTGGCCCCGTAATCGTACCAGTTAAGTCCGTAATCTTCCTGCAATTCCTTGCCGTTGTACAGGTAATTATTCTTTAAATCATTACCGGAGGTATAGCCCAGGGCTTCCAACTGCATGCCAAAAGGGTAGTAATGCTGGTATTCCATTACCTGGGGCAGGCCGGGAGCGGCATATTGATTTTTTATTTGATAGCCTGTTGGCATATTCTTTTATTGTATTTGCGAAATTACAAATTTCGTTTTATTACGAGCGGCATTGCAAATGCCGCTCAGCCGGGGGATTCATCAACAGAATTCAATTACCTTTGGCAAATATAAAATATTTTATTATAACAAGACAATTCCTGTTTTTTTATTGCGTAGCCGGAATACAGCCCCTGCAAAGCCTAAGGCGATGCCTCGTTTTCTCTAAAAATACCCGGCCATGGGCTTTTTTTAGGGAAAGTTCCCTCTTTTAGAAGCAATGGTTCTTCTTTTAGAGGGAACGTTCCTTCTTTTTGAGGCAATGATTCCTCTTTTGGAGGAAACGTTCCTCCTTTTTGAGGGAACATTCCTTTTCAGGGAGGCATTAATTCCTCTTTTAGAAGGAATGTTGCTCCTCGTTGAAGCAATGCCGGACCTTTTGGATGAAATTTCACTTCTTTTTCAAGGAAGGCTGCAAAAAATAACCTGCCGGACTTAAACAATCCCGGCAGGTTATAAAAACCGGAATCACCGGTAATGATTTTATTTCATTCCGGGCGTGCGGTTTAAATGAACAGATAGCCCCTTTACTTCCGGCTTGTTGATCCGGGTAAGCCATCCCCGGATGTTATAAGGATAGTTGTTTTTTTGCGAAATTACAAATTTCGCTTTATTACGAGCGGAATTGCAAATTCCGCTCAGCCGGGAAATATAAATGCCGCTCAGCCTGGCATTATTTAATTCTATTCCATAATAATTAAATCTTTTTTTAATTTACTTTCAATCTCAATTGGAATACCCTTTGATTTTAAAAACTTTAGAATAGCTTGTCTTTTTTTATAATAATGCACAGCAAAGGAATTAGATGGAAGATAAAAAAAACGTTTTCCCTTTTGTGAATATTCTAAAGAAATTGTAGGAGAACTTGCCTTACTATCTTTATTTATATACCTAACATGATTTATTTGGCTGTAAGAAATATAAAATTTTCTTTTAAAAATACGAGTTGGATAGCATATAATGATCTTATCATCATAAAAATAAAAAACATTGGCCCAAAATACAGAAAGTAAATATTCTGTAATTATAAATAATACTATTAATACATTATAAGCCGTTGTGTTATTTGAAATAAAAGATGCTATCAAATAAAAGACAAGTCCTATATAAAAGACAAGTGATAAAAAATCGAAAAGATTAGCTCCATAAAATAACGATTTCTTCATGATATCATTTCGCATTATCATTTTATTAATTGGTTTGTTTCTTCAATTACTGCTTTAGCATCAGTTGCTGTGCTACCCATTTTAAATGGAGAATTTAATAGATTAGGATCTTTAGCCCCAGAAAATAAATTTATAGCACTTATGCCTTGTTTTACAATGTGAATAGCATTTTTTGTATTAGGATTTGATGTTGACTGTTGTGAAAAACTTTCTCCTTTTGAATTTGTGCCTAGGTCATCAATGTTATTAATAATACCAGAACTAATTATTAAACTACCTGCCATACCTATGCTACCTTCAATTAGAACCCCAGCCCCAGACATTATACCTATAACAGCACAACCAACGGCAAGATCTTGTTTTGTTATTGGTTGAGGACCTCCGGGATCTAAATTAGCACCACCATCTCTGTCAAAATCTCTAAATTTATCAGCCCAGCTTTTTCCTTCAGGTTTAAATACTTTTGCTTTAATATCTTTTGAATCTTTTAACTTATCAACACTTGCCCACTTTTTGCCATCTTCTCCAGTCCACTTTTGAAATTCTCCTCCGTTTTTTCTTTTAAATTTACGAGCATCATTTACATTTTTTGCTTCCCATGGCCACTTTCCATCTGGATCAATGTTTCTGATAGAATTATTAAATCCGTAAACGTACGGGCTCCATCTTCTTCCTTTTTCCGCCAATGGGTCAACAGTACTCCATCTTCCAATCACCGGGTCGTACATTCTTGCCCCGTAATCGTACCAGTTAAGGTTATAATCTTCCTGCAATTCCTTGCCGTTGTATAGGTAATTATTCTTTAAATCTGCACCGGAGGTATAACCCAGGGCTTCTAATTGCATGCCAAAGGGGTAATAATGCTGGTATTCCATTACCTGTGGCAGGCCGGGGGCAGTTTGATATAAAAAAAGATTATTCAATTTTATAATACTTATAATTATCTAATTGCAATGCTTTTTCGTTGGGATTATAATGTATGAAAGCTTTTTGTGTAATAATCTTTTTACATCGTACCTGTTTTATTTTTCCCTCTATTATTTCCCATGTATCAGAAAGTGTTGTAATCTCACTTCTTACAGGATAACCGCCAAATACTTCTTTTATAAATTTTGGAGTAAGTAAAATTGTGTCGCCTTGCAGCAAATATATACCCTTTATTTCAATTATACGATTTAATCCGTTGTAGGCATTGGGAGCAAAAACAAAAGTTCCATCTTTGTGAAAATTATACATATCAAAATTCATTGACGTAAGTTCGGCCTGATCAATTTGCCATCTACCAATTAACCAATTAATATCGCTTTCTTGAGCTTTAACAAGATTAATTAACGTAAGAAATACAATTGATACCATATAAATCTTATTCATAACTATTATTTTAAAATAAAATATTCTTTTGATTTATTTTTATTTATGGATTGATTTAATGATTTAAATCCTGAAAAACGTTTTGGACCAATATTAGCAACTTCTCCTTTTTTGATATTTTCTCCAACAGAAAATGTTAAAACATGTCCATTAGGAGATTCTTTAACCCCTGCTATAGATAAATTTCCGTTTTCTGCATTTTCTTTTGCCTTTTTGTAATCAACAGAGATAAAAGAGGAGTTATCCTTAAATCCTTTTAACATATCATTTGCCATTCCATTTTCGATAATTTGAGGTTCCTGTAGTGCAGAAGAAACTGTTTTTAAGATATTCTGAGTGGCTTGATTGCAATGGGTTTCGTTTTTCCCTTCTGCATTTTGTTGCAATGACGAGTTATCATTATTTAAATTTTGTTGTTCTTGAATAACTGAAGTTATTGCTTCGTGAGTAATTTTGTTTTTACCACCTTCTTGATTTTCATAGCCAGTAAATTTATAATAGAGATTTGCACCACTACCAGTTTGTTGAAACACAGCATTAGATTTATCATCAATATGCTTAATGAGGATCCCTAATTTATCTTTAAAATCGGTCATTTCCATTCCGTCAGGGT
>JGI20225J20221_1000220_pt1 | contig 38153 bp, 35 predicted proteins | sample BioMet4_FD_20221 | JGI IMG/M metagenome (IMG submission 20221)
CAAATCCCGCGGAGATGTTCTCTCGAATCAGTGGTGCTCCATCAGATTTTGAGACAACGAGGTCATTCTCAAAATACGGTGAGCCAGATTCTTTTAACAAGGTGCGCTGCTGGGCTTGTAGCTGTCTTTGCCGCTCAAACAGTGGCTGCATTACTGCTGTGATAGGCAAGATACGTTCACCGGATTTTACCGGAGCCATTTGATCCAGCAGGGTCGTACTGGAAGATAGCTTGAAAGGCAGCTGTTCAACAACGCCAAAGCTGCTATCTCCCAGATTGACATTCCGCCAACGAAGCCCCAGGATCTCACTGATCCTTAGACCGTACAATCCACCAAGGGCGATGATGATTTCCCACGACGTGCCGGTTGCCAGAGTCATTAGAAGACTCACCTGCTGCACCGTGTATGGAGCCGGTGTCTTATTCGCCTTACCAAACTTTGTTATTGTATCCCGGGCAGGATTTGTTTCAATATAGTGGTATTTTCTGGCGTGTTCAAACGATACGCTGAGAATACGCTGCACATATCGTACCGTGTTGGAAGACAATCCTTTTGTCTGAAGCGTCTGAAACAGATTATCCAGCATTGCGGGAGTGATGTTTCGGATCGGTACATCACCTATGTATGGATTGATATGCAGTCTTATGATGCTCTTATAGCTTACCATCGTGCTTTCACGCAGGTTAGCCTTGCCATGCCGATCAATCCAATCGTCTAGATATTTTTGCACGGTTTGCTTGCTTTCTACAGCTGTAGGGGGCGTATAACAGGCATTTTCCAGTTTGTTACGCATATCGGTCTCATGCTGCAGCGCTTCCTTTTTGGTCACAAATCCTTTTTTTGAATAGGTCTTCAATTGACCGCCGCGTTTATATTTGATGTTTACATCATAAACCACGCCGGAACGCCCTGTCTGTTCTCCTGCAGTGTTTCGTTTATTCTTAACGGTTCTCTCAGATACTGCCATAACCCTTTGTGCCTCCTGTTTTAAGATCCCGGGCAGGCGTAATTGCCTGCCCGGTTTTTTTATACATTAAGCGTCCTGTGTATGAATGCGAACTTTATTTCGTTCGTAATACTCCTGAATCGCTCGAATGGTCAAAAGACGCTTGCTTCCAACCTGGAGAAACTCAACCTCGCCGTTGTCCATCATTGTGCGCAGGCGGTTTTCTCCGATTCCGCAGATTCTGCTCATCTCGGCTGCCGTCTTCAGGAGAGGCCAAGCCGCTGTTGTGTTGATAGTAGCTTTTTTCATACATGAATCCTCCCGTAAAATGCCCACCACACGGAATCGCCATGAACCGTTCGTTCCTAACGGTTCCGTGGTGATGGAACGCTCAAATGTGTTGCGGCTCAGTTGATGCGCAGGTTCTGTTCCGGTTTTCCAGAACCTGAGATTACTCCTATTCCAACGCGCCCATGGCGGTTCTCAGAGCCGATTCTGACACGTTTGGGCTTAACTCCGGGCGTTGCATCCAACATGGAAAAGAACTTGCCGCGGTCGTACTGCTCCAGCCCATTTTCTTTACAGAACTTAGAATAGGCAGAAACCAAATCCACGTTGAATGCTCTCTGATCGTTTCCGATCTCGCAGCATTCTTCTATAAAGGATAGAACAGAGTTTTCCGAATGGGAGAAGCCCTCGATGTATTCCACGCTCTCTTGAGGCAGAGTAAATTGGTAGTTTCTCCGCTTCAAGTCGTGCAAAGAATATATAGCGAGAGTGAAAATGGAATCCTTTTCCCCAAGCATTTTCTCTAGCAGAGACTTGTCCTGCTTTTCCTTGGGGATGCTCTGATTGAAAAGCAAGACGACCAGGCGGTTGGTAAACGCCTTAGTTGCATCTGCTTCCGTGGTACCAGGCAATGCGTTTCCTGAAAACACCAGCTTGCAACTTGGCGTAAAGAAAAATGCGTCCTTACCCTTCAACTCTCCTTCAATCCGATCACCGCCGGTGATCATTTTGAAAACTGCGATGTCGTGAAGCTTCGTCGCTTTGATTTCACCGCAGTAGTTCAACTTTTTATTGGCGAGCTGAGCCCGATTGAAGCGGCCTGAAAGGCTGTCCAGCTGTACGCTGGATACCAAGTCCTCGCCAATAAGATGGGTCAGGACGTGCCCCATGACGCTTTTCCCGGAATCTGGCTGACCCTTTAGGAAGAAGGCGCATTTTCCGTCAATGGAGTCAGAGCAGCAATACCCGATAATCTCCAAAAGAAGTTGCCGTTTTTCCGGAGAATCATCCAGCGAGGTCTTACAAAAATTGTCGAAAGCTAAGGGCACAACAAAGCGATCACCCGGTGTGTAGCTTGCATTGATGCAATAGGTGAACCGGTAGCTTTCTGAATGCGGGAGAAGCCGAATGGTATCACCAGACAGATCCACCACACCATTCAGACAATTGACCAGAAGGGGATCTGAGTTAATCGAACTTAGTTCTGCTTGCAAAGTCGGCTTTCGAAGTATCTTGGAAATGATCTCTCTGATGTCCTTCAAGCCTAATTTGTAAACCACGTTTTCCGGAAGCATCCGCTCCACGAAGACCTCAGGATTGCTGATCCTGCGGAAGAAACCCAGATTGCAATCGTACAAATACAGGTCCGAGTTGATGACCAGAAGTGCACAGCTCGCAATTATCGCATCCATAAATCGCGAAAATTCCGAGTTTTTTTTGCTTCCTGGGAAATCCCTTACGACGATTTTCTGGCTGAACGGAATGAACCAATCGTCGGATTCTCCGATGTCGTCATCTCTATGAAGGTCATAGAGCTCTTCATCTTCCATAGGGGTATCCGGACGACGATTTGCTGCTTCTTCGAACTTTTTCTTAAACTTTTTGTATTTCATGGAAATTCTCCTTTTGTTTTGAGATACGAAGGCAGCAGCAAAAATGCCTGCTATCAGCAGACAGCAGGCACAAAAAATCCGCCTGCCAGCCTTCCTTTTGAATGCTAATTAAAGCTCCGGTGGGAGCTTTGCTTCCCGAAAAATTCGAGAAACTTTATTCGCATACGATAGGAACGCCGCAAAGCGGAGTCCGATTAAAATATAGGGAGGGCGTCACGAAAATGTGAAACCCAAATTAAAAATAAAACCGATTTAAGATTGTCCTGGCTAGAGCATCCTTCCACCTCCACGAATCACGTTCAAAGCCATAAAGCTTAGTACAGATTAGTATAGCTTAATTCTTTATTCAGGTCAATATGAAAAACCATGTCAAAATAGACAACGTATAATAAGCAAAAGCGGCAATTTATACAATTTTGGTCGAAAGGTGGCTCATCATGGAACTTATTATGGGGAAGGTACCAGGACATTGGTACCTTCCCCACGCTTTTTATCCGACCGCCCCAATAATATACTGCAGGCTGTTGATCATAATGAAGAAATCATTCTGGAGCCCCTGAGATACCGCGGGATCCTTGATCACGGATGCAAAACCGCTGGCGTCGTCCTCCTGCGATACTCGGATCACGATTCCGCAGTTTGTATAGATCTTAAAAGACGGGAGTGTATCCGGGTCCGAATCCCAGTCCACAATTCCGCAGACATGCGTTGCAATGCTGGTGTCCGAGGTAACATCCTGATCAATCGCGGTGGATTTCAATATCATAGGACCATTATATAATTCTCCGGTGGCCTCACTTACAATTTGCAGATTACACAGCTGCGTGGTTCCGCTGCTGTATGCCGTGCAGTCCACCGTCACAGGCCGGAGAGAAATTGAACACCCATGAATGGAAGGATCCGATTGCAGCGTATTCATGTTAATTTTCCAATAATCCGGGGCGATGTAAGAAATATTTGCAGCATAGTCATAGACCCGGTGATGATTTGCGGGGACGGTTTCATTCGCCAGCAGCGATTGATTTTCTTGCGTGTCGCTCCAAGCAAAGGGATGAGATACACGGATATAGCCGCCGTCCATCCATTGGACTTCTGCGCCTAACTGTTCCGACACAAACCGCAGCGGGATCATCGTCTTCTGAGAAATGATACGTGGAGCCACAGAGAGCTTTACCGCCTTTCCATCCACATAGGCCGTGTTGCTGCCGAGTGTCACCACTATGGTTTTATCCTCTACGCTGCACGTTGCGGTGCTTGTCTGGCTGTCATACTTGACCACACCTCCCATGCCCTCAATCAATGGGCGAATTGGAATCATGGTTGTATTCCCGCTTAAGAGAGTGGGGCATGCAGAATAATTGTCCCGATCAACAATGTTCCCCTGCCCATAGGCGACGTAGTAGGGGTTCCCTACCTGAAAGACCATGTCCTTCGTGGAATTATTCTGATACTGCTTCAAATCCGCAATGACACTTTGAGCGAGGTTCAATATTTGAGTCTCATCGTCTCCCTTTTGCGTTTCAAGGGAATCGGCCTGCTTTTCGGCGGCAATCTTCTGCGTGAGCGCTTTGTAATACGCATTCGTGCAGGGACCGAGCAGAATGTACTGCTCCTTGCGGACTTTATCGTAGTATGTGCCCAGATTGACATGGTTGCCCGTATAAGTATTCGCAAGCACGATCCCATTGCCCGGGTTTTTGATATGATACACATTCACACCGCCAAACAGCGTCTGCGCAGAGAGCCCCAGCCCATCCACGATATACGGGTTGGTGCTCCTGACCGTACCGGTCACAGTAACCGTGTCAGGATTTTCTGTTTTCATTCTGGCTTTTAAAGTGCTGATCGTCTGCTGCAGGGAATCGCTCCTTTGCCCGATTTCCCGATATTGACCCGCCAGAGCAAGGATACCGGTTGGATCGCCGGCTGCAAAAGCAATGCTCCCGCAGCTGATGGTCAAGAGCGCCAACACAAAACACATGATCTTTTTAAACACAATGATTCCTCCTTTATTACACATCTTCCTTCGTTTCTCCTGTGGCATCCAGATAAAGCTCCTCCGTTTTTCGAAGAGCTTCCTTCAAAGTGGTTCGTCCCGCTGCGGTTCTCTCATCTTTCGGCAATTGGTCCAGCGCATCGGAAATTGCACCGCAAAGGATGGCATACATCTTTTGATAGTTCACGTTCATCTGTTTTCAAACCCCTGTTCTGTTTACGGCAAAATGCTATCTCACCCGGAAGAGTTTCATGATCAGGGCGATGGGGATGAGCGCCCAACCGAAAAATGCGCCAAAGGCAAGCTTCTGCAGAAACAGCACGCCAACGCCGCCAATCACAATTTTGCGGTAGAACAGAACAATGCCCGCCGCCCAATACCCGGCCCATAAGTAGATCAATAGGATAATCAGATCCATGTTAGTTTCTTCCTTCCTTTTCTCTCGTAGTTTTCACCCTGGTAGATATAGCGATTATACGCTAATAGTTTTATCATGTAAACCCTGTTAGTTTATTTATAAACCCAACTCCCCGGGATAAACTAAGAAAAACCGACGGGGAGGGCGCATATGGATTGGACATCGATCGGGCTGCGAATCCGCCGCCAGCGTGAGTTTATCGGCTATACCAGAGAGCAATTTGCGGAGCAGATCGGAGTGACGCCGAAGTTCTGTTCGGATATTGAGCTGGGTCTCAAGGGAATGTCCATTCCCACTCTTCTCCGGATCGCATCTGTGCTGAAGTTATCCACGGACTACATTCTCTCTGGGACACAGGTGGAAGAGGAGTCGACGCCCATCAGCCGGATGCTGCAGCAATGTACTCCTGCCCAACGGCATTATGCGGAAGCGATCCTGAAGAACTACCTGCTGGCTCTGGACTCCCCTGAAAAATAAAGACGCTCCGTCGTTACCAAACAGGAACGACGGAGCTTTATCATAATTATGATTCATTCGCATGGGGGGCATGCGGAGCAGTGTTCCCGCAGCGGACATTTTTCACAGAGGCAGCGGGGCGGACTCTTTTTCTCCTGATTGGTTCGGCGGAACAGATGGGAAGTATTCATTCTCTGAAACACGGCACGCTCGGTTCGGTTCATAATACAGGCAATTTCCGAAATGCCATAACCCTCATAGAACAGCCGCTTCAATTCCAGAACGGCTTCTTTCTCCCAGCCTTTCCGATAGTTCTCCAGGCTGGCGAAACCAGTCCTGCGCTGTTTCAATTCCTCATGCATCGGATCGTTTTTCATGGTAAAACACTCCTTCAATTTTTTGATCTGATTTAATAATCAGATTATTAAATGAGTGTTCCGGTGAACTATAAATTTATAAGAATCAACTACCCACCACGTTTCACCTTGCGATAAAACGTGGTGGGTTTCATGTTGAGCCGCCGCATGGCTTCGGCGGCGGTAATCTCTCCGCCACGCCAGAGGGAAACCATACGTTCAAAATCAGGCGGGAAAATCGGCTTCCGACCATGATACTTGCCTTGCCGCTTTGCCACGGCAATGCCCTCCCTCTGCCGCTGGAGGATGTACTCCCGCTCCAGCTCGGCCACGGCGCCGAAGATGGTCAGCATAAATTTCCCGGAGGGTGTGGTGGTGTCAATGGCCTCCTTCTTTGAAATGAACTCCACATGCTTCTCCGTCAGGCGCTCCACCAGCTCCAGAAGATCCCGGGTGTTCCGGGCAATCCGGCTGATGGATTCCACAATTACGGTATCCCCCTGCCGGACATACTTCAGCATTCGCTGCAGCTCCGGACGATTTGTGTTCTTTCCGCTGGCTCGATCCAGAAAGATTTCATCCACGCCAAGTTCTTTCATCAGAACTTCCTGGCGGATTGTATTCTGATCTTCTGAGCTGACCCGTACATATCCGATTTTCATTCAAACCTCCAAGTCTCACCCCGGGCAGATGGGCAGATCCTTCACAAAACTTTTTCTCCATAGATCATATCGCGCGGGTATTTCCCGTAAGATTTTAGTTTTCTTCCGCATCTGCCCATCCGCCCAGTTCTCGTCTTTCCGGTTCCCAATAGGTTCCCCTTCCGATATGGGCTATTCCAAAATGCGAAAAGTAACTTTAATGGGATACTTTCCGCATCTGCCGATAGGGTACACCCTAATGGGCTAGATCTCCCCGCAGTACAGCCACTCTTCAATCTCCTCGGGGGAGAAGCCTTGCCGGCTGAGCGTGGTAATGTCATCCGGGGTGAAGCCAAACGCGGCGGCAACCGATCTGAGTTCTTCCACATAGGTTTCATCCGTATCATCCTCCAGCGCGTAGCTGTAGAGAGAGGGGTAGCGGAACTGTCTCCCGGTGAACTGCCAGTTTGAGTACAGATGGTCTGTGTTAAATTTGGCACTGCTGATCTGGCCGTTTGTGTCAATGCACAGAATATCTCCGCAAGTAACCTTAATTGGTACAGGCTTCTCCTGAAGAATACGCATCCGCTGGACTGCTTTCTGCAGAATCTCCTCGGTGGAGGCATAGAGATACAGCCCCATCCTGGGATAGTGATAGATACAGAGAGGGTTTTCACCCCGGACAAAGTAAAGGTTATTTTTGCTGTCCAGTATGGTAAAGGAAAAAGAGCCCTCCACCTGTTCCGCCATAGAGCGCAGGCTGTCAAAGTTGAGTGTCCGTTTCCGCTCAATCAGCTGAACAGCAATGAAGCTGTCCGTCTGAATTCGGGTGTTGGGCAGATGTTGGGATTTCCGCAGTGCTGTATCGTTGTACAATACCCCGTTGTGGGCCAGGGCAAAGGGCTGATGATCTGCCCGGCCTGTAAACGGATGGTTGTTGCAATTATGGGCGGCTCGCCCCTGGGTTGCCATCCGGGTATGTCCCATAATGACATTGGCATCCTGCGGCAGAAGAAACCGCATCTCGTGGGCGGCTTTTGGTCGTTTGTAGATCCGCAGTTTTTCGCCACTGTGGTAGGCGATGCCGGTTGCGTCTGTTCCTCTGACCTCACATTCCGTAGCCAGGATGGACAGCATGGCGGTTCTCTGTCTGGGAGACAGGGTTTTTCCATAGTCGATGATTCCAAATAAACAGCACATCTTCACACCTCCTCCGCCGCGAGAACGGGTTCATTGGTATAGAGCCTGCGTTCTTTCAGATAGGTGATCAGCTCCGGATACCGGCTCCCATCGATACCGGAGACAAAGCTTGTCCAGGAGAGGGCCTTTACTTCCTCATCAGAATAAGAGAAAGCCACATCGCAGATCCGGTTGACCAGCTGCAATGTGGCAAGGAAGGTATTGTATTTTAGAGTACCCCGGAACATCCGGAATTCAATGGTCTCGGTATTGGTGAGGTTGACGCAGGTATACCGTCCGCCGCCATAGCCTTTCTTGGCATGATACAGAATCTCCTTCGGCTGATCCTTATAACCGTACCGGGCGGCCCAGCGGTTCAACTGTGCCTCCGTCCGGCGGCTGAATTTCAGCAGCTCTTCCCAGTGCTTTTCCACGAAGTAGAGAATCCGGGCGATGGAAAGATCCTGCTGTTCTTCGGTCTCTCCGAATGCTGCGCGGCTGACGTGGATATGAAGTCCGCAAGTGCCGGCCTTATGACTGGTATAGCCCAAAGAGGCCGCCTTCTGCAGAACCGGCAGCCAGGGAACTTCCGCGTGATGATACGTCATGGAGCAGGGCTCGGAAACCAGCTCAAAGCCGTCGTCCAGAGAGCCGTCATGCTTAGCATAGAGCAGCTCATGGTTTTCGTTGGCAATGGCCAGGAGCTTTTCCGCATTTGCCGAAAGTTCGCCGCCTTCATCGATCTCCAACTCGATTCCGAAATACCGGGGACCATCTCCATAGAAAACAGGCTCCGGCTTGTAGTAGTACTCGTGGATAGCCTTGTGGCGGGGATGTTCGGTGTAGCAGTGGCAGCAATAGGGGGTTTCCTCGTCGTCCTCCAGGTAATAGGCATCCCGGTTGGGAAGAAGCACACCGCATTCCGTACAGGTCACATACTCGTTTTCATAGCAGTAATGGCAGAGGATGATGCTGTCATTTCCCTCCGCCTCGTCCCGCCAGATCCGGTCTCCGCAGTGATCACAGAGGGTGGTTTTCTCATCCAGACAGGACGGGCACAACTCCTGGCCGTCAAAGAGGGTACAGTTTTCCATCGGATGCTCGGCACCGCAGCCGGAGCAGATAAAGGTATCAGACATATTCAATCTCCTTTTTCAGTATTCGTCGGCGAGCAGCATGGTGACGTGATCGTCGTCTTCAATGATGTAGACTTTGGCAGAAAAAGAGGGCACACCGCAGATTCGGTGTACCCTCTTATATTCCGGGACTTCCTGTTCATGGAGGATCTTCAGATGGTCTTCCTCCGGGGTAATCTGGAAGATCTGGAGCCAGTCCCGCTGCCCCCTGGGAATGGAATCATAAAGTTGCCACAGGGATAGCTGAACGGCCAGAGGAATGTTGGCATTCACTCCATGGGTGAGATAGCGGTTCATGGAGTATCCTCCTTGATGAGTTCGTCGATAAGAACGCAAATGACCGCGGCAAGTCCGGCCAGGATGATACCCAGCAGATCGCCGCGGTTCTGATTTAGTGTCGCATGAGTCGGATCCCTCCTGATTTAGACTGGTTGATGCTTAGATGACAGAATGTTTGGCAAGGAAGCTGGCGATAAACATCGTCAATACCCCGCGAATTGCCAACAGGAAGCGTTTGAACATGGGTTTCGTTCTCCTTTCAATTTGTGTTGTAATCCTGTTAAACATCGCCCCAATGTCTGAAAAAGATTATATCGCGGCGGATTACTCTCTCTCGGCGGAACGGCAGGAGAAACCCGTTAGCTCCGTCAACTAGGGCGTTTACAGGATTGCATCATAAAAATCATATATCGATACAAGACCAAACAATGCGCAACCGGACTTAACCGGAAAGAACAAGACTATAACGATATATCATTCAAAGGAGAGATAATAATGTTTGAAGAGTATCCAGAAATCCTAACCGTAAAAGAAGTCCGGCAGATCCTGTTCATTGGGAAAGAGAAAGCATACCGAATGCTGCAGTCCGGAGAGATCCCAGCGGTAAAGATTGGGCGGGACTGGAGAATCAGCAAAAAGACAATCGAGGAGATCATGAAATAGCAGGAGCACGGACAAACCCGTGCTCCTGCTATTGGTTACTGATGTGCATCATCTGCGGGTCACCAGAAGGAATAATTTGACAATACCTGTAATATTTTGTATAATTCAAGAAAAACAATGAAACTCAAGCGCAAATTGCAAGTGCAAGTTGGACACCGCGGTAAAACGGCAGCGGGGGTTCAGGCAGCGTAGACGCTGTCGAGGAATGCTTCGAACAGCTCCTCCGGCGTCTGGTAGCCGAGGCGCCTGCGTGGGCGGCCATTCAGTTCATCGGCAAAGGCCAGAATCTGCTCCGCAGAGAACTTCTCCATGGAGATGCCCTTTGGAATAAAACCTCGCAGCAGGCCGTTATGGCGCTCGTTTACGGGCCGCTCCCATGACGAGTACGGATGCGCAAAGTAGACCAGCGCGCCCCACTGTTCAGCCTGAGCAAAGTCCTCAAACTCGGAGCCGTTGTCGGCGGTAATACTCCTGAAAACATCGGAAAAGCGGTCACCATATTCGGCACGGAGAGCCTGCATGGCGGCTTGTACTGCCTCGCTGGTCTTGCTGGGAATACGCATGGCAATGTAGTTGTCAGTCACTCTCTCAACAAGGGAGAACACGACCGCTTCTTTGCCGTTCCGGAGACCAACAACTGTGTCAGCTTCCCAGTGACCCAACTCCACACGGGCAGCAACCTTAGCGGGTCGTTCCTCAATGCTGCGGCCTTTGGGGCGTTTATTGACACGACTCTTCCCACTGGAAACTCTACGTTTTAGAACATCAGGGACCTCAAAGACCGTGAGCGGCAGATTGCCTGCCTCCAGTTCATTGTAGAGCGTCTTGGTACACACCATCTCGTCATCCCGGAACAGTTTATGCACTCTTGCGTAGCCAACGCAGGCGTCCAGAGACCATCTGTGCTTTCGGACCATCTCAACCACGAACGCCACGAACTTGGAGCATTGGATAATGGAATGGCGCTTTCTGCATCGCTCTCTGTTGGCCTTGTAAACGGATTGACCTCGCTTGGCGCTGTATCTGGGAGCACGACCCTTCCAGATTTTGCGGGGCGGTGTGCCACGCTTCAGTTCATTCTGGACCGTGCCATGAGCACAATTTACTTTGCGGGCAATGGCTCGATACGAAAGCCCCAATTTGCGCAGTTCCTGAATGGCACCGCGTTCCATGGGACCTAAGTGCTGTCCGCGCTTGCGTTCCGGTTCGGTTGTGATATAATCTTGGCAGTCCATAGTGATTGCCCCTCCTTGGTATTTGGCGTCTTTGTCGTTACCATTTTACCATGAGGAAAATCACTATGGATTTTTCTGCTCAAGTGTACAACTTCATCTTACAACCGGCCTATAAAAAATAATCTGCATGCTAAAATAAAGAATGGCATTCAAGAGGTCAGCGGTTCGATCCCGCTTATCTCCACCAAACAAGATGGAAAGAGCAACTTACGAAAAGGCTTCAAATCGAGAGATTTGAGGCCTTTTTCGTACTTTTTTGCTTAAATTTGCATTCGTCAGCCTAAGCCGATTTTTGATGGCCTCTCTAAAAAAGTGGAATCTGAGTGGAATGAAAATATTTTTTCTGTTTTTCTGCCCCAGCAGCCGCCCCACTGCCGAGGCTTTTTTGCCGTGTGGAATGGTGAGTGGAATGCGGAGTGGAATGCGTTTCAGCAGGCGATGTCTCTGTTGAAAAATGCAGAAATTATTGGTATAATGAGGAAACGGCGAAATTACGCCAATTCCTGAATGATTGTTTGGTGTGCTTAAGCCGTGCAGGCTATCCCTGCGCGGCTTTTTGATTAAGTGCAGTATTTAATAATGAAATAAGAGCCGACGAGTTAATTACCAAGAAATATCTGTAACTATTAAGGATCAATAATATCCATCAAAAGCTAAAATGGCTTTATTTGCATGCAATAAAGCAGTATAGCAGTTTTATAGTTTAGGTGGATTGATGAGCAAAAATTATCTACATAGTTTCAAAATAGCAAGTTGAATTCGGACAAGATTCTTTATTTAAACGAGTCAGGTATAAAATGAAAGATGTTCATATACTTTACCTTGACGGGGAACATTTCAACGATAGACTAAGCGAAAAAAATGTTCCTGCAGTTGCTTTTGACCATATAAAAGAATTCAACGCCAATGAATGAACACTGAAAACAGCTGAAGTTCGAACGGACAAGGGTAAGTTTGTGAATTCTTCTTGGGAGTTCACTTATGATGATGAACGATATTGGATTACTGTTGGAGTTGGTAACTACATAACCACTATTGTCAAAAAACAAGTAGAGGTATAGAAAAGTGCATTCAATATGGGGAATATGATTTAGTCAAGAGCGTCAATGAAAAGCTTATGGAGCACGATTTAGGTAAGCTGTAAAAATTGTATCCGCAAAATGTTAAGTTCACGGTAAGCCCTCACTATATATAGGTAGAACAAAATATCGAAAAGTGAGGACTTAAAATGAAAGAAATGATTTTTTGCAAACCAACAGGCAAAGGAATCCATTCTTTTTACCTCGAAACATCAGACAGAATCTACTTTCTGTTTTCACAGGACTACCGCAAGGGCGTGCAGAACTATTACAGTAGCGGCGTTAGGATCGACGAGTCATTTAACTACGGAAAGAGCCATGGTGACAGCGCTATAACCAGAACAATGGAAAAAGTCCCGATATACATCCGGTACATCGAAAAAGAATACGGAATTGAGATCCTAGAGAAGACAAGAAAAAAGAGCTCTCGGAGCAGAAACTACCGCTATGAAACCGTAAGATGTGCATAACAGAAAGGTACAGTGCAGAATGAAAAAGATTATCTTTTGTGACATTCCCATGAAGGAAAAAGTTGACCTGTCCGTTTACATCAGCGAAGATAGGTCTCTTCCAGCCTCCGATACACCGGTACGCTATCCTGTTAACGCGATGCTTGAAAAGACAGCTTCACCTGAAGATGAAATCAAGGTCGTGCTTCTGGTAAAGAACGACAAATACAGCTTTAGTAAGAAGAACGAAGCCGCATTTGTAGAGGAAATCAACCGAGCGGTGTCTGCCTCCGGAGCGAAAATAGATATCGTCACCGTCGATACGGAATTCTCGCAGAACAAAGAGGTTCACGAGCGGTTGATGGGGAGACTGGTTGATGAAATAGAAGAAAACTCGCACATTATTGTTGACATTACTTACGGCCCGAAGGATATTCCCGTTGTAATCTTTGCAGCGCTTGGCTTTGCCGAAAAATTTCTTGGCTGTGATATAGACAATATTGTGTATGGTCAGGCAAGTTTTTCCAACGGTCATGCTGTCAATACTCGGATTTGTGATATGTCCCCATTATATTACTTAAGCTCGGTTACGAACACAATCCGGTGCGACAATCCGGAGAATGCTAGAAAGACACTGAAGACGCTTCTGTCCCTGTGAAGAGGTGACTTCATGTATTACGACAGAGAACGGTATGAAAAACTAATAATCCAATCATCGCTCTTTTCTTTGGACAAAGAAATTGATGAGAGCGCGTATAAGCGGGAAGCGCTTAAAATGGTTGAATACCTCTACTGTTATCTTCTTGGAATAAACGAACAGAAATATGAACCGTATGGGTATGAAATCACGGTAGTTGCCAAAAGATGCATTAATGGCTTCAAAGGCGAAAAGGGCGAATTCCTGCATTATTTCAACGCGGCTTGGAAACAGAAAATTAAGCACATATATAGCGATCAATTGCATGAAGAAAAATTCCGTGGCGTAAAAGTCACTGAAGATGAGAAGAGAAATATCCGTAAATATCTGAAATTGATCAGATCGATTGATGCTAGTCTATCTAGTCAGAAGATTTATGAAAACATTGCTGACGCAATGAATCTCACGGTGGAAGTGGTCAAAGAGATCGCAGAAATGTGCAATATAAGCATTACAAGTAACGTCCTGCATAATAGCGACGGCGAGGAATCCGACCGTTTTGAGCAGACTCCCTACTCATATTTCATGGAAGACCTGTTGGAAGAGTCGGATCAACTGACCGAATTTTTAGAAAATATTGAATTGACTTTTGCTGGCCTCCAGGAACGGCAACGCCCGATCATATCGGCTGCACTGACGGTCAGAATCGTGGAAGATGTGACAAGCCTGAACATTGAATATGAGAAATACAGCTTTATAAATCGGTCAATAATTGACGAGTACAATCATCTAGGCTATCTCCCAGCACAGCGCGACATCGCAGAAAAATATGGACGCAATGAGGCGAGCATTAGCAGGACACTTAAGGAATTCATCATCAAGCTCAAGGAAAAGGTGTAAAAATGGGATTAAACAGCTATGTAGCAAGAGAACCGAGAGCACTGCCGATTTTTATCCTTGCCGATACTTCTGGCAGCATGCGCGGAGAAAAGATCAATGAGCTGAACCTAGCGCTGCGGGAAATGGTCAGTGTCCTGAACAATGTAGACGATATCCGAGGTAAGTTTCAACTTTCCGTTATCGCCTTCGGCGGTAATGTCAGAATGGTTCAGTCGCTTTCTGACATCAATAAAATCGCAATCAGCGAGCTTTCCGCAGGCGGAAATACCCCGATGGGTGCCGCATTTGATGCGGTACGTGAAATGATAGAAGACCGAAACGTTGTTTCCTCCAGAGCTTACGCACCGACCGTGGTACTGGTCAGCGACGGCATCCCTACCGACTGCCCGGAAGAATACTGTGAGAAGAGCGATTACTCCGAATGGGAGCCGCTGCAGGAGCTTCAGAAAGGCTCGCGTTCTTCCAAGAGCCAGCGGCTCGCGCTTGGTATCGGGGACGACGCTGACTTTGGAATGTTGAAGGACTTTATCAATAATCCGGAAATCCCGGTTATCAAGGTTTCGAGTGTTTCCGGAATCGCGAAATTTTTCAGATGGGTAACCATGTCCACTGTCGCGCGAATGAATAGCGTCAATCCGGACGTCGTCTCAACAGTTGCGCCTCTTTTTGATATGGACGACGAGGATATCCTTATATGATTATCAAAGAGGAACGGGCAGACAATGTGCTTTATTTGATAATGTCAGATATCGGGTCCAGTCACAGAGCCATGTTTCTTCCAAACCAGGACGCTGCCGATTTTGTCCGAACCGGAGATGATTTCGTCATCGCCATGTCCGACGGCGTGGGATCCTGCAAAAACGCAGGAGAAGGAGCAAAACTCGCGGTCTCCTCTGCAATTGTAGCCTTTGGCCTCGTTGGTAACGGGATGCTTGCGTTCGACTGTCCCGCGCTTATCGGCAAAGTGCTTGAAACTTGGCGTTCCTCCTTGAATGGCTCAAGTCAGGATGACTCCTGCGCAACTCTAAAGGCCGTATATAAAATTGGACACACCATAAAAATGATTTCTCTGGGCGACGGTCTGTTGATAGTCTCATCGGACGGCTTTAATATTATCGCGCCTGTGGAAGATTACGCGTTTTCCAACGAGACTAAATGCCTATGTTCGCGTGTTATGGCGGAAGACTTCTGGACGGCCGAATTCCATGTAGATATGTTCAAGCCCTTTACAGTGTTTCTCTGCACCGACGGTGTCTCCAATACAATACAGGCCGGAAAAGAACTTGAAATGATAACGGAAATTGAGAAAGGTATTAATGTCAGAAATCTAAAAGAGGAACTGACGGATTTCATGAAAGATATTTCAAACTACAGCTTTGACGATATAACGCTGGGGGTTGTAAAACATGAATAAGAGTATCCCTATATTGGCCGACAGAATTATAACCTCCGTCAGCGGGCAGAAATATAAACTTCGTGACGTGGCTGGCTACGGATCGCAGGGCGTTGTTTATAAAGAAACGACTGGGAAATATATGGTGAAGTTCTATTATCCGTCCGGAAGTGCCGCGCTCGACAAGGACGTCATGGACCGGTTGCTCTACATAAAAAACGTTAGGACGCCGAAGAATTTCGTTTCCGTTATCGACGTGATCGATTCTCCGTATATCGGATATGTCATGGAAAAGGTGGAAGGCTACAAGCCCTTAAATTCCTACTTGATTCCTCCGCAGAACGGCTCTTTTTCGGAGTGGTATAACGTGGGACTCGGTTTTCGGGAACGTCTTTTTGTCGGATATATTATCGCGAAGGCATTCGGGGAACTTGAAGCCGAGAATCTGTCATACTGTGATATTTCCGGAAACAATATCTTGGTAAAAATAGAAAAAAACACTGCTGCGGTGAAAATGATCGATATTGACAACATTTACACGGCAGGAAGAGGAAAGGCGTCCGTGCTAGGAACGCCAAGATATATTGCACCGGAAGTCATCGCCGGTCAGAAGAATCCGGACGTCCTGTCTGACAATTATTCGCTTGCCGTTATCCTATTTGAGTTGCTCAGAGTCGGGCATCCGTACATCAGCGACAACGTGTTGGATGGAACGCCGGACGACGAAAAAGCGGCACTGGCAGGTAAATTTGGCTATGTGACTGAAGAAAATTCAGCTAGTATGCTTCCGGCTGACATCGTTTTCACCGAGAAGTTAAAGGAACTGTTCCGGAAATGCTTTGAGGATGGAAAGCAGAACAGACTGCTACGCCCGACTGCGAAGGAATTTGAATACGCGCTCCTTGAGGCAAGCAACAAATTGATCAGATGCCCGTCCTGCGGTGCCTGGCATTACGCAAGGAAAACCGGTCGGGACATGATGAGTTGCCCTTGGTGCGACGGACCGTCCAATGTCCGTGCCCGCGTCAATTTCTATGACTGCCTTTATCACGGGCCAGACTACAGAAACGCATGCTTGATCGGCGGCGCGAAGCGCGGAAAGCTTGTAAATTCATATATCCTGCGGGACGGTCGAAATTTCATTAAAGGTCTGTATATTCTTAGGTATGACGATGCCGCAAATGGGAAAAGCCTGGCGGACAATTACATGGCAATCGTAAAAGACAGTGCCGGATACCATGTATACAATCAGTTTTCTAAGGATGGCATTTACTTGAAGAGGTACGGCTCCGAAAAATATGAGAAAATTGAAAATAAAAAAGAAAATCTTCTTCATAATGGGGACGAACTTTTTCTTGAAATCGGTGGGACTCAGGGGACCGGTATCGAATGCGGCGGAAGTCAGTATTCGTTTATCAGAACGGCCCGTTTCATGGAGGTGAAGAAATGAGAATATCAGACGTTTACTCTGCTAAAGGCATGAAATTCAAGCTGAACTTTCATGAAAACAGTGCCCGTTTTTCATCGGGAGCGCTGATCCGGATAGAACCCACACAAATGGAAAAGGAGTTCCTTGTATACCAGCTTGCTATCGGAGGCCTGAAATCCGCGTCGACGCCGGTTCTGTGCAATACGGATATCCGGACGGCATCATATCTGGCGGAGCTCTTTGATAACGAAAAAAACGGCGCATTCCGATGCATGTTTGCGGTAGAAAGCACAGAGAGCACATTTATTGAAATACAGGCATATACCTTCCGATCCGTTACGGAATATAAAAGTCCGGTATATATTCAGGTGCCGCAGGCAATTCTCGACAAAATACCTGTGGACGTTCTTGCTGGACAGTATATCTGGGGTGAGCTGGGAGAGCCTGCCATTTTCTGCCTGAACTATAAAAACAGCAAAAAGCAAAATACCAATATCCGTTTTGTTTCGAGGAAACGGTATCTGCGTGCACTAAACACACCGCGTGGGATTATTATTGAAGGTGAGAGCTTCTTGAAGGAACGGTACGAGGTTCCTGTAGATGTTTATATCGCCCCGGAAATCCGTTTTGTTCCGATAGATGCTGCGCCTAGTGTAAACGGATCGATAGCTGCCGACTTGGAAAAAGTGTCGAATCCCGCCTCATATTTTTCGCGGTGGGAGGCATATAACGAGCTGAGCAGAAAGTTGCTCGATATGGAGTGCGATGAATTCGGAGAAATCCAGTACACCTCCTGCGAGCCGAAACTGGACCTGACGGGTATGACTTATCAGTTTGAAGTAACGGAAGTCTTAGACCCTTCCTGCGAGGGAAAAGAGCTCGGTGCGGAAGAATATACAGTAGTCAATACGGATGTCCGCGGCGGACGGGTCAAAACGAAACAGACTCCCGTAGGTAAAATTCAGAAAATATCCGAGAAAAAAATCACAACATTTCTGGAAACCGCAGACGGGACGGAAAGCGTTCCTAAATCCGGAGTCCTGAGGCTTTGCACGACAGGAGACCGATACATCCTGGCACGGCGCAATGCTGCGAGAGACCGGATGCTCAAACATCAGGCACCCATAAAATCCATTGACGCGCTGATCGAGGCCGGCGCTTCCGAGTTTGAACTTCCGAGCGACTGGGGCAAGGATGAGGCGGTTACCTCAAAGCTCCTGAGAAATTATAAGAAGGCCGAAAGCCTGAACCCCAAACAGAGAGAAGCTCTGAGTACTGCAATCAATACACCCGACATCGCCATTATCCAGGGGCCTCCTGGAACGGGTAAAACCACGGTCATCAAGGCCATCTGCGAGCGCTTCAGAGAAATCTATGAGGCCAAGGAACAGCAACAGAAAAAACTTGACCCTGAGCATATTCTGCGCAGCCCCAAAATTCTGATTTCTAGCTTTCAGAATGAAGCGGTTGACAACGCGATTTCCACACCTCTTCCCGGCGATATTCCTGCATACCGGAAAACCGCTAAGAGGGCTAACAATACCACGCAACAGCAGTATCAGAGAACTCTCGACACCTGGTACACAGATTTGTGTAAATCTATTCGCGAGTCTATTACAGAAAAGGCAGCAATTGACTTTGTCGAACAAAGGAAAAAACTGAGCGACGAATTCCTATCATATAAGAATTCTGGCGAGTCTATTGAGATGGCTGCAGTGCTGATAAAGCATTATCTGGGCTATGAAAGAGTCCACTATCCGCAGCATCTTCTTGAGGCGGCTGGCGCGGTCATTAAAGCCGCGAAACGGGACAGGGACGATATTAATATTCCGGATCCGGTTGTATCGCGTCTCAATACTCAGCGGCTTGAGCGCGAAGCCTTCGATGACGATGGTCAAACTAACGCGAAACGTCTCGCGTCCCACCTTAAGATCCGCGACGATTTGGAGATTGAGGAGGGTACGATAGAAATCATCGAGGCGGTGTGCAGAGACGGATTTTCCGACACTGAATTTGAAAGATATGCCGAAGCGGTTTTAAAATTGAGAAAGAAATATTGTGCCGTCGGTACTGTTATTGATCTGGAAGACAGGAAAACCATCAATGCGTGCCTGCTTGCTATGTCGGAATGCTTCTCCTTGCAGTATACAAATACTTTGAATGACATGGAAAGCAAAAAATCTTTGATCCTCAGTGAGTTTATGTCACAGCTTGAGCAGGAATATGAATCCGTGGTAAAAAAGTATTCCATGACAATGGCGGCAACCTGCCAGACAAGCCTTGACTTGCGCGACACCTCAGACAAAACCTTTGACCTCGTGGTCATAGACGAGGCTGCCAGAGCCAATCCACTGGATCTGTTTATACCAATGTCGATGGGCCGCAAAATCGTTCTCGTCGGTGACCACAAGCAACTTCCGCATATGCTTGAGCCGGATGTCCTGGAGCTAATCAAAAATGATCCCAAATTTAAGGATCTTCCGGAAATAGAAAAGAGTCTTTTTGAACGTCTCTTTGAATTGTTCTCAAAGGGAAACAAGCCGAAAGCTGTCCTTTTAACGGAACAGTACCGAATGCATCCGGATATCTGCAAATTTGTCAGCGACGTCTTTTACGATGGACAGCTCAAAACTGCGGAATCCATAACGCCGGAGAAATGCTCCAGTCCGAAGTCAATCAATGACGGGCGCGCGCTGACTTTTGTAAATATTCCGATTTCGCGCGGAGCAGAAACGACAGGTACTTCAAAAAGCCGAACGGCGGAGGTAGATGCCGTCTGTAAAGATCTAAAGACCATCCTGCAGACGACGGATGAAACGGCAAGAGTCGGAATCATAACCTTTTATGCGGCGCAGGTTTCAAGAATCAAGGACAAACTTGGCATGCTTCTGAACACGGAGGAATGGGAGCGGGTTGAGGTAGGCACCGTCGATGCGTTCCAGGGAAGAGAATTTGACTATGTCATGCTGTCCTGCGTTCGTTCCAATTCCCCGAGAGCCGCTGGCGAGCTCCCGCGAGTCGGATTCCTTGAAAAGCCGAACCGTCTCTGCGTCGCCCTCAGTCGCGCGATCAGGCAACTGATTGTGTACGGGGACGCGGAAACGCTGATCCAGATTCCATGCTTCTCAAAGCTTTATGATATTTGCACTACAGCGGGAGGAGGCTGCTATCGTGAGTATTGATATTCTGACCATGAGAAGATTCGAACCCAATGATAAAGCAATCGAAATCGCGCTGCCGGTGCTTGCCGTCGAATGCGAGGCTACTCCACCCATTGACAATTATCTGGATGCGTACGAGGAAACCGTCCTGAAGTTGGTGAAGATGAACCTGTCGGCTAACGGAATTTCCAAAACCATGAACACGCCGGAGAGCCTCATCGAGGAAATCCTGAACTGCCTGGAAGATAAAGAATTTGTTAGGAAAGAAACTGGTAAACCGTGGACACTTACTGAGGACGGGGGGAAATACCTGAACGGGGAAACGGCCGATAGAGCTTCTCGAAGCTCTATATACGGGTATATGTTCGTGAACGCCGTTAAGAGGGATTATCTTCCGTACTTTTATCAGGGAGACATCAACCAGATTTCACTGTTTCGCGGTGAAATGCTTCCGGAACGGCTCACCCTGAACGGCAGTGAGTTGGATACCTTCAAGGAAATACACATCAAACGAACGAAACTTCGCGATGCATACCTGTGCTTTTTTAAAACGGATAAGACATCGCGGAAATACAATGAGGGAGATATCTCGCTGGAAGAGGCCATTGATCAAACGGAAGACCTGTTTGAAGGCATTAACGACTTTGACGAGGCTACAGAGGAAGAAACGCTCCCTGCATCGGCTGCACAATCAGATAATACGCTTCAGCGCAAAATGTTCATCCGCCCGCTGAATACGCCTCATAAAAAGCTCTATCTCAGAATGAGGATTATCATTGATCCCAGATTTCCCGGCGGATACATTGCGGAATCGCCTTTTTTGATGAACGGCATTGACAATAACTATTACCTGAGCCAGATTCAGTGGATGGACGCGAGTGGCTCAATCTTCATCGGGAATGAGAAACTGGATGATTACCTGCTGAGAGAAATTAGGAAGATCAGCCCGCCTTTCAAAAACAGCGAGAAAGACTTTGACGTGTTTGTAATTGAAAAGCTGCCGCTTCTCAAGATATATAAGCACCGGTTTTCACAGATTTATGACGATCTTGCACGCATCTATCCGCTGATGCAGAAAGAAAACGGTTCATCCAGCGGCGACAGCATCGAGCAGGAGAATATCGTCAGCAACATTTCCAGGCGGGTTGTAGAACGGCTCTTCGATAAGTTTTTCGCAGAGATTCCGCAGGATGTATTGCGGAGCACCGCCACTCGCGCGAAAGACGATTTGTATCATTATCGTGAAAGTGCATTTATCAAAAACATAACGCGGAATACATACTTGAATCCGGACAGAATCAGCTGGAGTTGTTACTATATTAAGAACGCAGCCGGCAGAATGAGCACTACGCACGGCAACAGTATCGTCGAAAAATTCATTAACGCTGTCATTTTACACTATTACTATGGCAGTAAAGAAGTCGGACAATTCCTGACCGTACAAAATATTCAGTATTTGTATGAGCTGACAGACCACCTGAACGGGATTCGAAAGCTTGTTTCGCACAATACCGAAGCAAAATTCACAAATAAAGACTACTCATTCTACATTTCACATGTGTTTGAACTGGTCAACAGCCTTCTGACGGCTTTTTCGGAGGATTTAGTATGAGTAAAAAAACGAATAGAAGACAGAGACCGCAGAGCCAGCAGTCTGCAGCGCCTAAAGCAGCGCCGGAGATAAAAAGGGACATCACCGTCGAAGAAGTAAAAGCAAGCACCAGCGAACCCGAATTCGAGGCTAAGCGGAAGCAGCTCATTGAGAAGCTGGTTGAAGAAGCAAGCTTCTATGAAACGGAACGGAAAACCGCCGAGGACGCACTGGAGACGGCAAACAAAACTCTGGAAACAATCAGAGTCGAGTTGAAGAAACTGGAGGACGAAAAGAAAGCCCTTCGGAAGGAATACGACGGTATCCAAAAAGACTATACTGCCGCTGTAACTCTTATTGAAAACGCCGACTCCAACGCCGAGAAGAAACGTTCGGTAGCAGAAAAGGAAACATCGGAAATGAAGGAATCCGCAGAGAAGGAAGCAGATGGGATCCGGTCCTCCGCGGAGAGCGATGCGCAGGCAATCCGTAAAAACGCCGAAAAGGATCGGCTTGCAACTCTTACCAGAGCCGCCGAAGAAGCGAAAGAAGCCTGGAAAAGTCAGGCAGACGGCCTTCAAAAACAGCTTGACGATATTGCTGCAAGAGAACAGGCGTTACAGGCCGCTCAGCTAAAGCTAGAATCTGATCGGCGCGACCTTGATTATCAGAAAGAAGAACTCAGAGATCTTGAGGAGCATGTTAAAAGACTGAAAGAGAAATACTCCTCCGCCAGCCCGATTAGAGTAACCGAGCTGGAAACAGAATGCCGGGAAGCAAATGAAAGATATATGATGCTTCTTGAAAAGTATAACCGATGTGTCGAAAGGCTGGAGGAAGCACAAGTCCTCCTGGATACCATCAAGACGGGAATTGAAGATCCCGAAAAAGGAATACGACCGGCTTCGGTGCGGGAAATTGTCACCTTGATGCAGGAATATAAGGAAAGACTTAGACAGCTTGAATATATTTCTCAGAAGTTCCCGGACATTGACAGCTTTGAAAAGCTTGAGGACCGAGCTGCCCATGCGGACGCTCTGGAAATCGAGAGAAATGCTTTAGTTCTGGAACGAAACCGGTACCGTGAAGAAGTCGTTGCCGCGAATAATGCAAAAAAAGAGCTTGAAGTTGTAAAGCAGGAAGTCGAGGCGACAAAGGTACTTAATGAGCATCTTCTTCAGGAACTGGAAAGCCATAAAACCGCGCTCGAGAGCCGTACCGGCGATACCTGCCCTTCACTGACAAAGGTCGATATCGAGACGGAGGAACGGACCTTTAAAGAGGATGTCGACGCCAGAATGCGCAAGCCTCCGGTTGACAGCCTGAAAAAGGTGGTGTCTCATGTTAAAAATTACGCGGGAAGCCGTTCCCGTGAAAAGCAACTATATTATACCGACAACGATATCCGTGCTTTTCTGGCCGGAATGGCGGTTAGCCGGCTGATTATTCTTCAGGGAATGTCCGGTACCGGAAAATCCAGTCTTCCCAGAATTTTCTCGGAGGCGATTTCAGGCTTTAACCGTCTGATCCCAGTTGAATCCTCCTGGAGAGACCGTAATGAACTGCTCGGCTATTACAACGACTTCAACAAAAAATTCAATGCAAAAAGCTTTACCATTGAGCTTTACCGCAGCGGGAAAGAACGCTGCAGGGAGATTCCGACGTTCATCGTCCTGGACGAAATGAATCTTGCGAGAATTGAGTATTATTTTTCGGACTTCCTTGCAATCCTTCAGGAGCCGGACCATGATAAGTGGCTGATAGAGCTTGTTTCTTCCGATATGCGGACGCTCCCGATGGAGCTCCCGGACGATTTGAAAAAAAAGATGAAACAGGATCAGCCAGCCGTCTATAAGATCTGGGAGAATATCGAAAAAAGCAGACAGGGCGATCTGAGATCGGAAACCTCGGACGATGAAAAGGAAACACTAACCAGATACCTGGATAAACTCGGACGTTTAACCGGCGCCAAGGATCTGATAGACGGGAGGAAAATCCGCGTTACGGATAACATCTGGTTTATCGGAACCGCGAACCGTGACGAATCCACCTTTGAAATCAGTGACAAGGTTTATGACCGCGCACAGATCATTACCCTTAACAGCAAAGGCGTCCCTGAAGATAAATATGAGTCTGTTTCCGCTGGGTTTATTTCCGTGACTGACCTGCAGCAACTCTTTGAGAAGGCCGTCGCGGGCAACGAATACCGGAAAGAAGTTGAAGATAGGCTTCGGAGTATTGACTCTACGCTGATTGATGAGTTTGATACCTCATTCGGCAACCGTATTGTAACGCAGACACTCGACTTCGTCTGTGTTTTCACGGCAGCAGGCGGCACGATTATAGACGCGATCGACTATCAGATCTCAACCAAAATTTTGAGGAAGGTCCTCACAAGCGACGACAGCACCGCGCTTGAGATACTTCAACAGAAAATGGCGGAATATCCGAAATCGTCCAAATTGATTAAAAAGAGGCTCAAGGAAATGAGATAATTTATGAGAGTATTTTACAGATCTCCATATGGAACTGAAGAAATTGCTGCGGAAAGCGTGTTTTACGCTGTCCCCGGCAACGCATGTCTGGAAATAGTAAAAGAGAACGGCGAGCAGTATGAAGCCGTTTTCAACGGAACCTCGGTCTCTGAAGATACAACAGAATTCCACTTTTTTTCAGACGCGGAACTTATCATTTATTCAGACTCCGACCATTATACTTACTCGGTGCGTCCTCTAATTCAGCCCCTTTCAAACAAGTTTTCAGGTGCGTATAGGCAGTTTTTCTATGAATATAAGCAAAAGACTTCGAATGAAATCGAAAGCATCCGCAACGGTTCCCTAAAGATGTACGCGGTAGATCAGAGCACTGAGGTTACCGACTGGACAGGTACCTTCAATCAGATTGAGGAAGCCTTGAAGGACTTTAAGGCGATCTGCGAAAAGCCGAAATCCCACCTGAAGGCAGTCAATGAAGTACGCCCGATAGATACTGTAAAAAGAGTTGGCTACGAGTCGATTCCATACCTCGCGTCACACAGCGAAGATTGGCTGGCAAGAACTGCCAGCGGCCTGAAGCCCGCCAGACTTTTCTCACGGGTCGAGGACGATGATTATCAGATTTATGAAAACAGAGTTGTGAAAACCCTTGTTGATTTGATTATCCAGTTCCTGCGTAAAAAGGAAAAAGGGCTGAAAGATCAGTGCGAACAGCTACATGGTATCATCAACAGCGGCGTTCAAACCGGAAGCTTTGGATTCGACGTGATTTTTCAGAAAGCCGTATCCGAATTGCTTGTCTCCGACGCGGACGCCGAGGAATACAGATCCTTGAGCTTTGAGCTGGCCGTAGAACTCCACGATCGAGCGGAATCTCTGCTGAAAAAATACCGTTCTCTCAGGCAGTCCAGACTTTACCGGTATCTGAAGCGATCCAAACCGGTAACAAATCCGTTGAATGAAACAAATATCCTGCTTCTAGACAAGCATTACGGTGTCGTTTTCAAACTCTGGAAGTCAATTCACAAGGTAATCGCGCCTCTCGAAGTGACCGAAGAGGAAAAGACAGACTATGATTTGCTGTATGCTGCCTATCTTCAATATTGCATATCGCTTTTCGGGTATACGGCTCATGTACTTCGCTTTTCAGAAGGGGATGATGACGGATCATATTTCCGGGACGCCGACCATATTGATATGAGAATTTCATATGAAGATGATATCGCAAGGATATTCTTCCGAGACAGAGAAAAGCGCAGTCTGACGCTGTCGGGCAATGTTCTTTCTCCAATCAGGTCTGGAGAGCAATTCGGAAGGTTTTCATTTTCAGGCAGTACACTCTCATGGGAAAACGACATAACTTCAAAGGAAATCGACGATTTCTGTTCTTTGTTTAAGACCCGGGAAAGCAGAGGAAAGGTACAAAGCGAAGAAAAGAAAAAATATAACGCGCTGAAGCAGGCAATCGACGATGCGCAAAGGAGCTATCCAGAAAGCATGCAAGCAGAAATCATCATTATCCCTGCGCTTGTTGAGATTGAAACCGATAACAGAAGCTCATTCGTATCATATGTAGAAGCAAAACTATCCAAATTTAGGGGAAAGAATAGCCCGGACTATATAATCATTACGATGCCAAGATGCGACGAAGGTGAGCAAAAGATCACGTCGTATGCGAAGAGAGAATCAGAAAACACCATGTTCCTACCGATATCGATGTTTGATATCAATTCATTCCGGCGTTTCCAGAACGTTATGCTTCGCATAATTATGAAGTTTGGGAAGGACAGATGCCCCTGCTGCGGCAGGACAATGCGGTCAGTTGGCAACCAGTTCGTCTGCGACGCGTGTAATCAGTTGACCGTCACGAAAACGATTTGCCCCAATCTGGACTGCAGGCATGAGTATACATATCTTGGCTACGATGTCTCAGCCGAAACAGTTGAGAAGATGAATTTAGTGAAAACGGATAATTTCTATCAGCTGGACAGTCTATACCAATATAAGGATATCGTTGACATGACGATTCAGGATGGCAGAATCCGATCCATATGTCCCTACTGTGAAAAGAAATAATGCATGAAAAAATGCCCGGGTTTCGAGCGTTTTTTCATGCCAAAAAGTTAATCATTCCGGAAGCGCTCCCTATATAATGCATACTGAACAACCGCCAAATCCATATACAGCAAGACATTCAAGACCATTTGCAGTATAATAAGTGCAAGGGAAATTACGAAAAAGGGCAAAAAGCCTTGCACTTGGAGTGGTTGGAATGTACAAATTTGGGGACGGACAAATTAGCCTGACAGATTTTGGTGCAGCCGTCGGTTTCAGGCTGAACCCGGAAAACAGATGGATCAAAAAGGCCCGGAGCATCCCGTGGGAAGAGATTGAGCTGCGGTATGCCGAACTTTTTACGAACAGGAAGGGTAATGTCGCCAAGCCACTGAGGCTGGCACTAGGTGCATGTATCATTCAGGCGGAATACGGCTATTCCGATGAGGAAACGGCACTTCAGATACAGGAGGGAGCCTATCTCCAATACTTCTGCAGCTATCGGGAATACGACGACAGCAAGCTTCCGTTCGACCCATCTTTAATGGTGTATTTCCGCAAGCGATTGACTCCAGAGGTGCTGGGTGAAATTAACGAGAAGATCGTCGCCAAAGCGCAGCCGCCAAAGGCTGAGGAACCCAAAGATGATGAAGACGACAACAATCCTGGCAACGGCGGCACGATAATCGTCGACGCCACCTGCGCGCCGTCCAATATCAAATACCCGCAGGACACCACGCTGCTCAACGAGGCACGGGAATGCGCGGAAAAAATCATAGACGTTCTGCACACGCCGGATGAACCAAAGCCGCGGACCTATAGGAAACAGGCGCATAAGGAATATCTGAAATTTGCCCGGAGCCGGAAACGGAGCCGCACCTTCGTACGGAAGTCCATCAGGAAACAGCTCGGCTATCTCTCGAGGGATCTCACGCACATAGATACCATGCTGGCCGACGGAAAATTTCTGAACGGCAAACTGGCGAATCAGTTGGAAACGATCCGAACGGTCTTTAAGCAGCAGAAATACATGGTTGACAACGACACCCACTCCGTGGCGGACCGGATCGTCAGCCTTATCCTGCGGATTCACGCTCATACGAAATATCGTCTTGCCCCTGTGGTCAAGACTCAGCAAGGGATTGACCAGATCGAATTTTGTTGGAAACGTTAAGTGCCCGCGGCCTTCCCGCCCGAAGCGTTCAATTGTATGGCATAGATTTATCCGTTATTGTGTTTTCCAGCACTAAATCACTGTTGCTGCCAATTTCAAAGGTTTGTGGAACAGGAGCGGCATTCGCTTTTTTAATGAGCCCGTCCAGCATTTGATCACGGTTGACAAACAGGCGGAGATAAGCGCATTTGTTGTAATTACATACCAGATAACAATACAGGCACATCGCTCTGCAGCCTGAGGATGTGTATGGTACCAGCCAGTCGGAGACCTTGTGGTTTGGCACGTATTTGTGTGTCTTTCGAACTCCGATGATAAGGTGACTTTTTAACTTTGTAAAATCACGGTTGTCTGCTGCCGCCAGCTCAGGAATAAGGTTGTGACTCTCAATCTCCACCCAAGGCAAGTCTGCATATTTGACCTGAAGCAACCTTCCCAACTCATAGTTCAGCGCATCCGGTTCGTAATAAACGGCATCAAAGACCATAGCCATTTTGAATCTCTCCTAACGGACGATAGTTAATCTCTCATGGGTATTTTAATAGTATGGATGTGCATCTGAACATTATCCATAGGGGAAGTTTCCTTCCATTTGGCCCGCCAATGGCGCAATCAGTGCGGATATCGCAGCCACTTGATTAACAACAGCATTCCCTCTGATTATGTTATCTCCGGATTTCATTTGGGGGACACATGCCTGAACGGTAGGCGATTCGAAGGCACCCAAAATTGATAAGGTCACAAGGAGTACACATGTCATGGCGATGCCGTTGCCCGTTGAAAACAGGAGTAACGCAAATAATACAGATATTCCTGACAAAGTGTCCAATGCCACCATAATGTTCCTTCTGTTTGCGCGATCTGCTAGAATCCCCTCCAACGGAGAAAGTAAAATCGTTGGAATTGTAGCACCCGCTAAAATACTTGCGTATATAGCCGCTGAGCCTGTTACTTCCAGCACATACATAGACAGGGCAAACTTTAAGATGTAATTTCCAAAGAGAGAGATTACTTGCCCAATGACAAGAAGCGTAAAGTTTTTTGTGAATAGTTTTTGTGTCATAGACTATTTCTTCCAAAGCAATGCTTTAAAGACATCAGAGATAAGTACGAGTAAACTAATTCCGAGACAAATGTAACCAGCGTTCTTCTTTTCCTTTTTCAGTAACACAAAGCCTACAATAAGTAAAATGACAAAAATGACAGCACCTATAAAAAGTTCATACCGCCATGCCCAATCTGCAAAGCTTTCTACCGATTGCTCAACGGCCTATTCAAATCCTTGTTCTGTCATTTACGTCATACCTCCATATTCATAACAATTTTTTTGAGATTGATTAATGTGATTGCTGCTGCAACGGCTCCTATTACAAGAAAAACAATTGCACCTGAAATATTCATTGTGATCGCCATCATTTGACACATGACGGCAGCAATAATGACTGCGGCGATAATCGTCACTGAAACCGATTGCTTCCCAAAGCCGAAATACAAGGCAACAATGCCCCACACACCAGCTAATAGGGAGTAGCATAACAGGGAAAGAAAACCGTCTAGAACCGTCTTTACACTCATTTGATCCGCACATAGGGGAAATTGACTTTCTGTTGTAAAGAAAATACCTAATACCACCGCACCGCATAGAAGCATGGCAATCACTGTATATGAAAACACCATACATATCTTTGCTTCCAAGATTTTTTTACGGTCAATTGGATAACAAAACAAAAGCATTGCTCTTTTTCCCGCGTATTCTTCTACAACAAACCTTGAGAACATTACAGATGAAAAGATAGTGAAAATAACCATGCAGAGAATATTGTTTAGGTTGATTAAATTATGATATGTCATGAACACATTCAAATCTGTCTCTGTGGGGTCAAGCTTTGGTATAGCGGCCAATAGATATAAAAAGCTCAGCATAATGACCGTAATAATCACTACCGCAACATGATAGGATTTCAAGCTATTTCGTTTCAGTTCAAGCAAAATTAATCTATTCATTTTCAGTTCCTCATTTTGTGATTGTCATAAAGTATTCTTCCAAGCCGCCTGAGTATTGCTTACGTATTTCTTGTGGCATTACTTCCTGTACGACTGTGCCATTTACGATTACACCAATTCGATTTGCGGTCTGCTCTATTTCCGAGAGGATATGGCTTGATAGTAAAATGGTGATTTCTCGTTCTTTCACAAGATTGCAAAACAGTTCCCGTATTTCTTTAATCCCGACAGGGTCAAGCCCATTTACAGGCTCGTCTAATATCAAAAGCTCTGGTTTATGTATGAGGGCGCGGGCAATTGCCAATCGCTGCCGCATACCGAGAGAAAATGTTGAAACAGGCTGTGCGCCAACCTTTGGCAATCCAACCATTTCAAGCGTTCCAACTATATCGGCATTGGTCATACCCATATAGTCAAGGTGGATTTGCAGATTTTCGGTCGCGGATAAATGCTCATAGAAAATAGGCGTTTCAATCAAACTGCCCGTCCGCTTCAGAATATCAAGATTTCCTTTTACGCTATCCATTCCCAAGACGGTTGCCTCCCCCGCAGTAGGTTGAAGCAACCCTAAGAGAATTTTGAATACCGTCGTTTTTCCTGCTCCGTTTTTTCCTAAAAAGCCATAAATCAGGCCTTTTTCAACTGTCATTGAACAGTTGCGGATGACCTCACGCCCCCCAAAGGCTTTCGTCAGACCTCGGATTTTTACCGCTGGCTCATTCATCATATTTCCTCCATATTGATACATATAAATGTATGTATATTGACAATAATAAACTGCCCTATTAGGCAGCTTATTATAATTAGCCGTTTAGTGTTACATAGTCATAATAGTTCTCAAACAAACCAGACATTTCATCATCTATAACTGGTAAGCCAATACCATTAAACAAATCCTTAAAATGTGTGATTTTATTTAAATACTCTTCTTTTGAAACAGTAAATGTAACCGGGTTCAGCCAAAGATTTGCGAGTAGAATGAAGGTTTCCGATACCTGTTTTGGATTGTCTACATTCAATGAGCCGTCTTGATTGCCTTCTTCAATATACTTACGTATGTTTGGCGCCATTGATTTTACGCAATCCTTCACCTGTTTTCCTATAAATATTGGGCTTTGTAAAACAGAAGGTGCTACTTTTACAAATTGCAATTGTTCCTCATTATTTAAGGACGCAGTAAGCAGATTACGAAGTTTGCTAAGCCCACTTTCATTATGTTCGGAACTATCTTTAATCAAAGATTCAACATCGCCGCTGAACATCTGAGTTGTCACCGCATCAATTATATCATCTTTTGATTGAAAGTGATGGTAAAACGCCCCTCTTGTCACATCTGCCAATTCGTCAACAATATCTTGTACGGTTGTTTCTTCCCAACCCTTTTCCATAAACAATTTTTTAGCTGCTTCTAAAATTCGTGTGCGTGTTATTTCTGGGTATTTATTCCGTGCCATAATATCACTCCAAACGGATACATTCATATGTATGTATCATATCATGTAGGTTTTTAGCTGTCAATCATGATTTTATTTTTGTTTTTCTCACATTAAAGCGAAAAAACCCTAAACAGGAGCTATTATCGTTGGGAAAAAGAAATCCTGGCTGCGGCAACGAATGAACTTGTTCCTATGCACAGCCAGAGTCCATCACTGTCGGCTACGACCTTTGCAGAAGTACCGGCACTGCCTGCACAACCATTTAAACAAGCGNAAATAATTGCCAGCATTCGCGTTGGAAAAGCCAAAGTGGATCTCTATTCCGGAGCAGATGCCAGCGTGGTGAAGGACCTTTGCCATGTCGGACCCGAAATTGGTACTACAAAACATCAGAAGAGTTCTGAAACCAAACGGGCTGCTGATAGCACCTACTTTTTCACATGGTCACTTGAGAGATTCAACATGGAAGTTAAACGCTTTTTTGCTAAAAATGATTGGGTTCGAAACCTATTCCAAATGGAAACCAGAAGAGTATGTTGACTTCATCAATCAAAACGGTTTTTCGGTACGGACATGGAAGGTGCTCAAAGCATGCTTTCCTCTCGTTTATTTGGAAGCAAAATTACAGGAGTAGCCTTTTTATAATATGTTTTGTTCCGCATGTGCGTAATGTGCAATTGAAATAATGTTGCGAACTTTGCTTAAGGCAACACCGTATAACGCAGAATACAGCTGTGAACAGCAGCCGACAAATACGCCCATCGCAGGATGCCTCCGGTTTTTAATCGCACGGGCGCACTGAATCAGGCGATCAAGCAGCGCTTGTCAGCCAGAAACAGGTTCGCCAGTGCGAACATCATGTGAAGTTTTGCAGCCTGATTTCGTCGGCCTTTTTATCGCGTCTTGCGATAACCAAACAGCCCTTTGACGATTTCGAAAACATGCTCAACTTTGGCGCGAACCGAGGATTTCTCTCGCTCCCGCTGCTTGATCTGCCCCTGTGAACGCACTGAATTCTTTTTACTCTGCGACGGTCTTGCGATTCATGTTGTAGCGAATTTTCTTGCCGTCGTTGTTATGTGTCACGGCATCGTCACGTTTCTCCGCGCCAAGATACCCGGAATCGCCGTAGACAGTCTTTTCCTCGCCGGTGAGCAGCTTTGGCGTTACCGTTACCTCGTGCACATTGGCTGCCGTCACCTCCAGATGATGCACCAGCCCTGTGTCCTGATCCACACCGATATGTGCCTTGTACCCGAAATGCCATGTGTTGCCCTTCTTCGTCTGGCAGGCCTCTGGGTCGCGTTTCTTTTCGCGGTTTTTTGTCGAGGGCGGCGCGGCGATGATGGTGGAATCCACAATGGTGCCTTTTTTGAGGATCAGGCCGCGCGCCTGCAAAAGCGCCGGCACCTGTGCGAATAGGCGCTCCTGAAGGCCCTGCTCCACCAACAGGGCACGGAACCGGCCGATCGTATCGCCGTCCGGTACTTGGTTGCTTGAGTCCACGCCACAAAACCCCGNAAAGGCACGGCTGTCAAGCACCTCGTATTTGGCACCCATATCCGACAGGTCGTATAGGTTTTGAAGCATATGAATCCGCAGCATGGTTTCAAGGGGAAAGGGTTTATTTCCGGTCTCCTTTATAGTAGTACGGCTGAATGATCCCTATCCACTCGGCCCACGGAATGAGCGCTTCCATCTGCTCCAGAAATTCTTTCTTTCTTGTTTTGGCCTGCGCCAATTCATCGGTCAGCGCCGATAATGATAGTTGTTTGTTCATATAACTATTTTACCATACGTTGGCAGCTTCCGCCATTGTGCGGTGTTGCCTTAGATAATTTAACAGGCTCTTCTCGGCATCAGGTGTCAGCACAAAATATGCTTTTCCAATATAATTACCAGTGTCAGCGTCAATGATGTCCGAATTTGTATTGATGATTTTATCAAACACCGAATCCTCCCTGAAAGTGTATTCGTACGAACACGAAATATGACGCAAAAACTGATTTGCGTTGTGCGAATTTAAGACTTTTGTAATAATCTGTACTTTAGTGGTTAACATATTATCTGTATCATCATAGTTGCAAAAGACAAAACTTCTTTTTCATTTCCTTTCTTACAATTTCTGAAAGAGTAAGCCGGGCGCTATATGACGCCCGGCTTACTCCATTAAACCAAAATGACTGTGAAGGGCAATACTTGCCTCGCCAGTCAGGCCAACCGCGGCAACGTCATGGAGCGCAACCGCCCATATGCCAACATCACCGGGGCAAACGGGCGTTTGATTTGAGGCCATATCACGCGAGAACTGACCATATATCAAGTTTTGAGGTTTTAATGTACTAAAGGTATTCAATTAGCTCATAACAGCGGGCAGTGGTGCCTGAAGACGCTAACAGCTCTGACGGCGTGGCATATCAGGTAACCGCGCCTTCGGGATTGAAGCTGCGGGTGGCGGCTGTGACCGGGAGTGTGCTGGCAGTGATCCCAACGGGCGCACAAGTGAACGTGCTGTCGATCACCAGCGACTGGGCGAAGGTGACATACAACGGACTGACCGGATACTGCTCAGCGGTGTGGCTCACAAAAGAATAATAGCATGCGAAAGCGTCCGTCTCTGAAGACATTTTAAGAGACGGACGCTTTTTTGATTCCTGCGGGTTGATATACTGGAAGATAGTGGTATAATTTGCACAAATATGAGATAGTTGAAAACATTGAAAGGCGCATGGAATTGCACTACTATGCAGTTTATGGTACTTATACGGACTTCCGCTTGGGCTGAAAGGGGTATGGTGATCAATATGAAAAACTATGCTGCACGGAATAAATCGCTCAGGATTACGGTCATTTATTTCGTTATTGGCTGCGCGTGGATTTTCCTTTCAGACAGATTTGTTCAGTTGAGCTTTTCTAATCAATCTTTGGTGCATTTCTATTCCATTGTCAAGGGGCTTCTATATGTTCTAGTTACTTCCGTTCTGATTTTTGGACTGACTTACCCAACGCTGAAAGAGGCGCTGGATGGGAAAGAAGCTCTGAAAAAATCCAATGCGGAATTGGAGAAATCAAACGAGTTGTACAAGGAGCTTATTCAGGACTACAACGAAGAGCAGGCACTGATAAAATCCCTGATCGACACAATTCCCGATCTGATATTTTATAAAAATACGAATGGCGTCTATTTAGGCTGCAATGCCGCCTTTGAGCTGTTTGTGGGGAAACCGAAACAGGATATCATTGGTCACACGGACAAAGATCTCTTTTCTGTTGAGGAAGCCGAATTGTTCTTAAATATGGATAAAGAAATGTTAGGCAGAGATACGTTTAAAAAGAACGAGGAACGCGTCACATACCCGAACGGCAAAGAAGTGGTTCTTGAGACATTAAAGACGCCTTATTACGATCACGAAGGTAATATTATCGGATTGATTGGAATCAGCCGGGACATCACCGAACGCAAACTCAGAGAAGAAAAAGTCCAATACATCAGTTATCATGACACGATGACCGGAATATACAACCGCACCTACTTTGATGAGGCCCGAATTGCTCTAGATCACCCCGATCAACTGCCCCTCTCCGTCATCATCGGAGACGTTAACGGAATGAAGCTGATTAATGATGCCTTCGGACACGTAAAAGGTGATAGACTACTTCAGGAAATTGCAAAAATTCTAAAGTGGTCTATCCGAGAAGGCGATATCGCTGCCAGAACCGGGGGCGATGAGTTTTCCATTCTGATGCCCCATGCGGACGAACAGGCAGTGAAAGAGGCCGTAGACCGCATCCGGGCTCTGTGCATAGAAAAGCGTCAGGAGGAGTGCAATGAGATCTATTTTGACATTGCGCTGGGATATGCCACAAAAAGCGAGACGTCCGATTCTTTGGACAAGGTAATGATATTGGCAGAAGATGTGATGTACAGGAGGAAGCTGCTGGTGCAGAAGAGCCTGCGCAGTGATTATCTGTCTTACATTAAGACGACAATGTTCGAAAAAAGTAACGAGACTGAAGAACATTCAGAAAGACTTGCCGAACTGGCCAAAAAGCTGGGAGTGGCTATGGGACTTTCCGAGAATAAACTGGATGAACTTGAACTGGTCGCCATGCTGCACGATATCGGAAAAATCAGCGTCGACAAGAACATACTTGCCAAAACAGGCAAGCTTAGCGATGCAGAATGGCGTGAGATTAAGAAGCACCCTGAAGTCGGTTATCGGATTGCAAATTCCACATCCGGACTCAGCCACATTGCTGAGTATATACTTTGCCACCATGAATACTGGGATGGCAGTGGATATCCGCTTGGCTTATCAGGGACAAATATTCCGTTGATTTCGCGCATTATTACTGTGGTAGATTCATATGACGCCATGACGCAGGATCGTGCATACCGAAAAGCGCTGTCTGCAGATGTGGCGATCAAGGAGATCCTGAGCCATAAGGGAACTCAATTTGATCCGGAGATCGCTGATGTTTTCGTGGAAAAAGTTTTACTTGCGAAATAGCTTGCAGAGGACAGAAAAATTATTATTATGACAATAGTACAAGTTAGTGCAAAGATGGTAGTCGTTGGGCTGCAGTACTTGATGTTAGAAAGTGGTGATTCTCCTACACGGGCTGTGGAAGATGCTGACAAAATAAAACAAAGCCTCCCGAGGGACAATCCCTCGGAGGCCTTTTCTCTTTTGCCGCAGTATTCAGCAATTACACTATTGATCTGCTTTTTGTTTTGCAACGCTGGCTGCCTTAAGTAATGTCTCCTGAATAATGCAAAGTCTTGTGCTGCAAGCGGCTTTGCATTATTCAGGAGACATTAGATATTCAACCCGTCGAACAGGAGCATTGTGGTGTCCCGCTGAATGCTGCCCAGCAGCTCCCCCGCCCGAGGGTCCCCGCTGACCATCTTCGCAAGCTCCAGATGGAAGCTCTCAAATGGTGCGAGACTCACCAGAAGTTGCTGAAGCGGCGCGTCAAAACGGTGGTAGACCGCCTCGTCAAAGTAAAGGAACAGCTCGCGCTTGACCGAATTTAGGATGTCCTCGCTGTATGCCGCGCCGTTTTTTAGTTTGTGACAGAGGATAGCCATGGCGATGGGATATCCTTTAAAGTCACGCTGAATGGCGCTCATATCACCGGGGCTGACTGTGATACCCCGGGATTCCAGCATACGCTCCGCGGTGGCGCGGTCAAAAAACAGGGTGGGAGCATCAATGGTAAGCAGAATTCCCGCAAATTGGAATGGCATCAGCCAGCCGGGAAGCGCCCCGCGGCCCAGCAGAACAAAGCGCAGGTCCGTTCGGGTACGAATCAGATTACAAAGCACTTCCCGGCGCTCCGGTTCCAGCAGATACTGCAGATCGTCCACCAGCACCGCGTCGCAGCTCGGGGGAATGTTTTCCGCCAGAAATTCCGCGTCTGCCACGCTGAGCGCGCAAACGGCATGCCCAGTAAGCAGCGCCGCTGCCGTTGTGGTTTTGCCGCAGCCGCAGGGCGCGGCAAACAGAATGACCCGGCAGTGTTCCCAGCCTGTCAGGAAAATTTCCTTTAGCGAGGGCTTTATTATGGCAGAAGCGTTGTCGCCCATGGGCTGCCTTCTTTAAATAAGCAGTAGATTTACAAGAATTATTTTCCAATACATCGGCTGATTGTACCAGATAAAATTCATTTTGTAATCCATCCAAAGTATGATTGAGGGGGGGTGAAAGTGAAATACCAAATGTGCAAAAAGGCAGCAAGTAACTGTCCCACAGTCATTTGCTGGGCCGTGTATAATAAAGTTCGCAATTTCATAAAGGCATAGAAAAGCCATTGGGACTCCGGTAAAATGAATGGTGTCGAGACATTCAAAGAAGGAGTTGAAACCCAATGGCTCAAGGAAAGAATATCACAGGTCTCACAGATTTGCTACTGAAATGTATGGCGGAGCCAGACCCGATGCTCAGCATGCTGGAGTGGCTGTGCGCACAGCTTATGGAGGCGGAAGTTTCAGGCATCGTTGGCGCGGAAAAGAACGCACACAATCCGTCCCGTAACGATTATCGCTGCGGTTACCGCCCCCGGCGACTGGATACCCGTATGGGAACGATGTACCTCATGGTGCCAAAGCTGCGCAGCCGTGGATACATCCCGTTTTTTGTCACACAGCGTAAGCGCCAGCGAGGCGGCGCTGATTCAGGTCATTCAGGAGGCGTTCGTACAGGGTGTGTCCACCCGGAAGATGGAGAAGCTGGCCCATAGTTTGGGAATTGAAAATCTCTCCCGAAGCCAGGTCAGCGAGATGACAAAAGGCCTGAACGAGCAGGTGCAGGACTTCCGCAGCCGGTCCCTGACAGGGCACTATCCTGTCATCTGGACGGATGCGCTGTACGAGAAAGTCCGCGTAGATGGCCGCGTCGTCAGCATGGCGGTGCTGGTTGCCTGCGGCGTCAATGCACAGGGGCAGCGAGAAGTGCTGGCTGTAGAGCCAATGATGGATGAGTCCAAAGAAAGTTACTCTCAGCTGTTTCAAAGCTTAAAGCAGCGAGGGCTGGAAACTCCATCGCTGGTGGTTTCCGACGCCAATAAGGGGCTGATTGCGGCCATCCGGGAGAGTTTTCCCGGCGCTTCCTGGCAGCGGTGTAAGGTACATTTTATGCGGAATATCCTGGCTCATGTACAGCAGAAAGAGAAGGACTCTTTCGCAGCGCAGCTAAAGGAAATCTGGCTGGCACCCTCTGCTGAGTTGGCACGCCAGCGAGCAAAACAGCTTGCAGAGCGGTATGAAAAGCGATTTCCAAAGGCAATTGAGATTTTGGAGAAAGGGCTGGAAGATTCTCTGGCATTCTATGCGTTTCCAGAACTCGACGCCCGCAAAATCTCTTCCACCAACATGCTGGAGCGGCTGAACAAAGAAATCCGCCGCAGGACAAACGTCGTTGGAATCTTTCCCAATCCGGATTCCTACCTTCGGCTGGTGACGACCTACCTTATGGAATATGCCGAGGACTGGTCTGTTTGCAGAGCGTATTTAAATGGAGAAGTCAAGAACCGTGCAGAGTGTGAACACCCAAAATCTGCAGCTTATGCGGCCAGGCCTCTGGCGGCCTGACGATATGTGGCCGGCGGCAGACCGCCGGGGTTCGCAGTATTGATTCGCTGG
>JGI20225J20221_1000095_pt1 | contig 37990 bp, 29 predicted proteins | sample BioMet4_FD_20221 | JGI IMG/M metagenome (IMG submission 20221)
AGACAAAGCTTTTGAAGGATATGCTAACGTGCTGCATGGAGGCATTCAAGCTACCTTGCTTGATGAAATTGCCAGCTGGGTTGTTTACGTTAAATGTAAGACCTCTGGAGTTACTGCCGACATGAATATTCGGTATAAGAATCCTGTTATTATAGATGGAGGGGAGGTTAAATTGAAAGCTCGAATCCTAAAGCGCGAACGACGATTGGTGACCATTAAAGCAGAACTTTTTAGTAAGGATGATATGCTTTGTTCTGAGGCAGAGATACGATACTTTCTTTTTCCACAACAAGTTGCTAAAGAAAAATACTACTATCCGGGCGTTGAAGCTTTCTACATTAACTAGCGGAAAGTAACAATAGTATTATAAAATAAAAAATCTGTCATGGTAATGTCCTTGACAGATTTTTTTTTGAGATTGCTCAATATTTGGATTGGTTATTTCTCAATTGGAGGTTGTGGTTCTTGCATGAGTAACATGCCATCGTCATCAACTTGGGAGGAGTCCGATTCCATTGTTGGCTTTTTTAGCATCTCCAATGAAAGACCAGTAATTCTATCGATGGGTAACGTTGCATCGTACTCTTCCTGTGTAATTTGTCCTCTTCGGAGCATGAATTTTTTTACCAGCCGATAGTAATCTTCTACAAATGGCCTTGGATGTCCGGTTGAGTCTAAAAAGTGGGCATAGGTTCTTGGTCGTGGAATAACACCAGCCATAAAAATTGCCTCACTTAGACTTAGATTGTTTGCATCCTTATTGAAGTAGAATTTGGCTGCTTCTTGTGCGCCATAAATTTTGGGTCCCCATTCAATTATGTTTAGGTATGTTTCAAACATCCTCTCCTTGGATACAAGGTGATTATTTTCTATTAACCAAACAATAAGTATCTCCTCCAATTTTCGGGCTATATTCTTATTTTGATTGAGATAGACATTTTTTACCAGCTGCATGCTAATGGTTGAACCACCTTTGGCAAATCCGCCCTTTTTTAAGTCTGCTATAATGGCTCCCCTTATTGCCTCCTCATTAAAACCTCGATGCCAGAAAAAGGAACCATCCTCTGATGTAAGAATTGCATTTTTTAAGTTGTTTGATATTTGGTCTAAGGATCTATAATCAGAATTTTCTGAACCAATCATGAACGTTTTAACTGGAATACCGTGGTTATACGCGGTATATTCAAAGTTATCATTCATCCTAGATAGATCGGCCCTACCATATTTCAGAATTTTAAATTTTTGGCTGGAAAGATTTGAGGAGAAAGTTAAGCTGTCGAGCTGTGCCATGTTTATATGGGTAACGAGCCGAAAATTAAGCATTCCTGAAACCATAATCCCCGAAAGATTATTAAAAAGGCCTTCAGGTAGGGACGAAAAAAGATTTTCAGCAGGAAAATCACCCGTAGATATTTTAAGGTCAGCAACAGGTCGGTTGCCTGGTTGGTAGCGTGCGTAAAATTTTGTTGCTAGCTTATTGAGGCTAAACGAGGAGCTGCTATCAACCTCCAAATAGTCCTTACCAAGGGTAACTTTTGCCTCTCCTTTCATGCTGTCGATTATAACAGTTTCCTGAGCAAGTCTTGGACTATTAAGGGTTGCACCAAAAATGTTTCCTGAAATCTTTAGCATGGCTTCGTTCGATTGAAACCGTTCCCCTTTCATGCTGAAGTTTAGGGAATCAAACATTACCTGTAAGTTAAACTTGTGCTCAAGAAATGGAATTTGAAATTTCTTTTTTCCCTCCTTAAATAGGTCGTAGGCAATGAATGTATTATTTTTGTTAGCTTCTCCTTTAAGGTTTAATGTATCGCTGGTTTCGTTTTCAGTTACCACAATTTTTGATTGAAAAATGCCATTTTGAGATATCAGCTCAGGGAGTTTGAGCGATAATGCATAATCCTTATGGTGGTAGTTGAGATTTATGTTGCTGAGGTAGGTATCGGCCGTGAGTAAATCGAGCATGAATCTTATTAGCCTTCCGTAGCGACTTGCCAGATTTATGCTTCTTATTGAATCGCTAACCGATAGGTCGTTAGAATGTTTTTTGAAAATGAAGAAGTAGTTGCCTGAAGTATCGGTCCGTTGAAGGTTGATATTCGCATTGCGAATATCTATGGTCTTAATGGATGGTTCAAGTAAAAAGAGCTTTAGGTAGGATTGTTCAAGACTTATGTTCTTAACGGCGAGGAGTGTATCATAACCTATTGGTTGGAGAGAAAGATTCTCCATTTTGATGGTGGAAAGGCCGCTGAATTTTATGCTGCTACAATTCAATGCTACATTATATTGATGTAGTGCATATTGGTTTGCTTTATGGAAAGCGACTTCGAGAATCACATTTCGAAAAATAAAAAATAGAATTTGAATGGCTATAATACCTATAGCTAACCACATAGCTACTTTTCGGAGGATCTTCTTCGTTTTGTCGTTCATAATTCTATGATTTTACAGATGCTGAGAATTGACCACAGGCCGCATTAATATCGCGACCTCTAGAAAAACGCACGGTGGTGCTAATTCCGAGTGAATTGAGCTGTTGTTGAAACCTTCGTGCTTGAATTTCAGTAGGGGCAACAAATTGGGTTTCTTGATGGCTGTTTAATGGAATGAGGTTAACATGGCATTTAATGCCTTCCAATATTTTAGCGAGTTGCACAACATGGGCCGGTGAATCGTTAATTCCTTTGAGAAGGATATACTCAAAGGATAGACGTAGTGGTTTTGGCAGCGGAATTTTTTTAACAAGTGCAATTGTTTTTTCGATTGGGTATTTATTCTCAATGGGCATTATACTCTTTCTCTCTTTTGAAAATGGTGAGTGAAGACTAATTGCAATGTTGCATAATCCAGCCAATAGAAGTTGTTCAAGTTCTGCCGGAAATCCTACTGTAGAAACAGTAATATTCGATGCACCAAAGGCCATACCCCAATCTGCAGTAAGTATTTCCAAACTTCGTTTTACATTTTCAAAATTATCGAGAGGTTCGCCCATACCCATATATACAATTCGATTAACCAATTGATGGTCAGGTATACTAATTAGTTGGTTGAGAATTTCACCTGCTGATAAGTTTTCTAGTAAGCCTTCTATACCGGAGAGGCAAAATGAGCAACCCATTCTGCAGCCTGCTTGAGTAGATATGCATAATGTGTTTCGCTTATATCCAGGCATGTAGGCAGTCTCGATCGAATTACCTTGTTTTGTTTTAAATAGGTATTTCTTGGTACCATCATCTGAAATTTCTTGATTTATGGGCGAGTGCCAAGAGATACTATATTTTTTATCCAGAAGAGAGCGCAGTGATTTTGGTAAAGTTTCCATCTCCATGAAGCTACATACTCCTTTACGGTAGAGGAAGTAAGCGCACTTTCTTGCTTCTGTCACACTGTAACCAGCTTCATTGCATAGGTGATTAAGATCATCAATATTTTTGCCCAATACTTCGGCGTGGCTCATTTACTGAAATTTGTGCAAAAATAGCATTTTTAACGGTTGCTATTTCCCATTCAAAATGGTTTAACAAATTTTGTGGAGAGAGAAAATAAGAAAGCCATCTATTCGATGGCTTTCATTATGCTAGAAATTCTTTGGTGGATAAAGGTCATTCCACCACTCTGGTTGGTCTTTGAGATATCGGTCAAACCAAGCAATGATTGTTTTTGTCCATCGTGTTCGGTGGTCAAAATCTATAATAAAGTGGTCTTCATCTTCGAAATGAACCATCTCTACCGGTTTGCCTAGAATTTTGAGTGCATTAAACATCTGGATGCTCTCTCCCGGAGGAACGTTTGTATCGGCAGCTCCTTGTAGTAGCAACAGTGGAGTTTTAATTCTATTTGCCATGAAGAGGGGGCTTTGCTTAATGTAAAGGTCTGGGTTGTTCCATGGATAGCTGTTATAGCTGGCTACGGTGGAGTAGGAGTAACCCCAGAAACCATCGCCCCAATAGCTGGTTATGTTGCTAATACCGGCATGGGAGATGGCTGCGGTGAACATGTCGGTCTGTGTTTGCAAATACATGGTCATAAAACCACCATATGAAGCTCCCATACATCCAACTTTTTTGGGGTTAGCAAAGGGGTGAGATGCAAGGAATTTCTGTGTTCCTTCAATGATATCATCAGCCGAGTATTTTCCCCATGCATTTACATGCATTGCTGAAAATTCCTGTCCAAAACCAGTAGTTCCAGCGGGTTGTAGAACGTATACAAGGTAACCATTTGCGGCATAGTATTGGAATGGATAACGACCTTCCCAGCGTCTTCCCACAGGGCTAGTGCCTCCATAGTAATAAACAATTACCGGATACTTTTTGGTGATGTCAAATGATGGAGGATAGTATACTCGACCAACGATGGTTTCGCCACGTTTATTTGTAAAATTCCAGCTTTCAACCTTAGCAAGGGTAACATCGCTTAGCCATTTGTTTGGGCTGGCAACTTGCTGATTATTACCATTTGTTAGGTTAAGTAAATAGGCAACAGTTGGGCTGTTAGTTCCTTGAGCAGCATATGTAGCCTGTTTCCCATCTTTTGAGTAGGTTATTGATAGCAAGTTCTCCTCTTTGGTGATTACTTTGGAAAACTGCTTTGTGGCTACTTGGTATTTGTAGAGGTCTTGGTTTTCAGCATCCTCGCACTGAAAGTAAATATTGCCATCCATCGGATTCCAAAAACCGCTCATGATTTTTGGGTTAAAGTTTTTTGTGATAGGCTCAACCTCTTTCGATTGAAGATTCAAAATGTAAGCTTGAGTATCGAAGTTGTTCGCTACTTGGCCTTTTTTTATGTTTTCGCCTGCTTTTCCAAACGCAGATGGACCGGCAAGTACAAGAATTTTGTCAGCGGTAGGCGAGTAGCTAACCGATAGGTCGAAACGATTATTCTTGATGATGGTATCTACCGCCAAAGTCTCAAGGTTAATTTGATAAACGCAATTAAGAGAGAAAGGCTGTTGGGTATAATCTGGTTGAGAGGTAGAAACCAAAATGTATTTACCATTGGAGCTTATATCCTCTAATCCTGCGGTCTGATTTCCGTATGTTAATCTTTCTGAAATGCCTGTTTTGGTATCGACTTTGTAAAGAAAGGAGCGATCCCTCCAATTTGGCCATCGATCTTCAATGCTGTTAAAATATTTATAACCAGTCTCTTTACTATCATCTTTTTCGTTTTGGTAGAAGAGAATATAGCTATTATCTGGTGCCCAGGTAAAATACTTAGCCTCATCAATACCTTGTACAACCTCAACTTCCTTCATATTATCGAGATCGAGAGTAAAGAGGTTGGTGGTTTTGTCGGTGGAGGTGGTGTAGTAAAGTATGCTACCAACCGATGTCCAGCCAACGGAGCCAAGCTTGCTTTCACGGAGGCTCCAAACTAGCTTTTTAGATGGAAGTTGTAAAACTTCAATCCTACTGCTGTTCTTTCCTTTTGGACCAAATGTGGAGTAGCGAACAATGCCATATTGTCCCGATGGTGATATGTTGATGGTGGATAATTGTTCTGCACTAAGTGCATCGTCAAGGGTGATTGGACGTTCCGGTAATACAGAAATGGCAAATGCATTAGCGTCATACTCCTTATTTGGTGAAAGTTCTGCCATTATCCCAATTAAGTTGGAGTCGATGGCTGCACTTAATAGCCTAATTTCAATGAGGTATTTTTCTTTCTCAAGTGTTAGTGTGGCATCAACCGATTTAGCACTGATTGCATCTTTTTCCACTGTGTTTTTGTCGGCCACCTTTTTTCCGTCAATGAAAACCTCCACTCGGTTGGGCGTGTGGAGTGTAAGCTTACCTTGGAAAAATCGGTTAGGCTCTATATAAAAAGCAAATGTATGGAGTGCCGTGGATGTTGATTGTTTAATGGTAATCCAGCCAGTAGTGTCTACTTTAACAGCTTCCCATTGTAGGCCTTCTCCATTTGATAAGCCTATTCTTGGGGAGGATTCGTCTGCCTTAAAATCATTGGTTTTAAGCAGCGTCTGGATCTCAAATGCTTTACCATTGGTGTTTTTAACATCTGAAAATACAGGCTTTTTTAGTTCAACAGGTCCCATGTGAAGGAACTCCTGAACTACAATTTTCCCCTGGGCCATGGCTCCAATGCCGATGGCGAAGAGTGTGATTACGAGTAGGGTCTTTTTCATTGCATTGTTTAATTGGTTACTTAATAGATGGTTTATGATTAGAATGGTTTATTTTAATGTTCTACTTATCCAAATTTACCGATTGAAAGTTAGCACATTAAAAAACTCCACTTTTATTTTGTGGAGTTTTTCTTTATATACTCTATCCTTTTGTTACAACGCTTCTGTTTCAGCAACTTTTGTTAATATTTCGGAATATTGAATTAGCAAAAACGTTTTCCCATCTAGTTCAATCTCGTTGCCGCTATATTGCTTAAAAGCAACGTTATCTCCAACTGCTATTCCTGCGCCTTCAATATTGCCAATGGCAACCACCTTTGCCCATTGAGGTTTTCTTTAGCGGTGTCAGGGATAATGATGCCAGAAGCCGTTCTGATCTCTTCATTATTTTGGGTAATGTTGAGTATAATGTTTTGGTTTGCTGGCACTAACTCTTTCATTGTCATTGTTATGTGTGTTCTAGATTGATGATCATTGTCCATTAACTCCAAGAAGTTTATTCAACTTGCCTTGATCGAAACCTACAACCCATTCTCCATTAATCCGTGTTTGTGGAACTCCTCGCTGTCCGGTTGCGTTTATCATTTCTTGGCTGGCAGCCTGGTTTCTAGATACGTCGATATCGGTGTATGGTATTCTATTTTTTTGAAGGTAGCCTTTAAGAGTATTGCACCATGAACAGGTTGGGGTGGAGTATACGGTAACACTTTTTTGTTGGGCTTCATTCTGCGAGATAATGGCTGTTCTTTCAAAAAGCATTTTGAAGAACTCAACATCGTTACATCCTTTAATAACATCTTTTTTTATACCTTTTTCAAAAGCCACTAGTGATGGGGCTGATGTAATTTCTAGGGCTGGATGAACATCCGAAACTTGTGTGGCATCTGCACTAAATATTTTTGTGTCTTTAACCAATTTTTCTGCCTCTGCAATCGTGTTGTAAGCACAATCACTTACTGCAGTACCCTTCTTGTAGATGAGTAGGTAGTATTTATTCAAACCGCTGGATTGCTGTCTGAAATTTTGGAGAGAATTTACTTGTATCATTTCACTATTTATTTTATGTTCAACATGCGATTGTCATCAATTTGGACTATTTTCATTAGTCGTCGTTAATCAGTAAAATTGTTTCACCAAGGCATTTCATCGAAAATTACTCGAACCGTAGTCCATCAATATTTTTAACTATCACTGAAAATTGACCGATTTATAACTTTAACTACCCTAAACCTTGGTTGCGAAGTTCATTAGCATTGACAATATTATTTCAATTCGCAAACAGTTTATATTGGTTTACAAGGTGTCATCTATAAATACTATGCCAAGTTATTATGATATGACAATATATACATATCATTAGTTTTTATTGCGAATACAATGTCAATATGTCGTATGTAATTGTCATGATCAATGCTAATTTTACTATCTTGAAATTATAAGGGCAGTATTTTGTTACACAAAAATGAGACTGCCATTTTTTAAAAGTGAATAAGCTTGTATATTCGTTGAGAAATAAAAGATTTGAAATATGCAGAAGCAAATACTGGGTATCCTGTTAATGCTATCAGTTTTAAGTTGTGGTAATTTCTCTTCACCAAAGCTTAACTTGTCGGATAGTGCAATAGAACAAACATTTTCTCCGGAGGAGATAGTTGGAGTAAATAGGATTATCTGGTTCATGGATAGTACGGCATTTGCGAAATGCCATTGTAGTAAGCTGGATCAGGCGTATAGTAAGCTGAAATATACACCAGCGATTTTTAATGAGCCAAAATTTAATGCACTGATTGCTGAATTGAAGAAGGATGGACTGTATCAGTCATTTTGGATAGTTAGGCACCGGAGCGATAGTGTTAAATCGACTAACCTAGAATTTAACATTAATGGTAAACTTTTTAAACTTATTGAAAGACTTAGTGATGATAACGAAGCTGCAAGAGAATACTATGGTTTTTTGATGCGTGATCGAGATATTTCACCTTCGCTTTTGGCAATGTTTCCACAAGATTTTCCTGAACTTGATGTAAAACGGCCTGCCATGCGGTTGTTAATTGCTACTCATTTGTTATTTCAGCGAGAGTCCGAAAATTTTGATAAGAAAACGCCGGAATTAATACGGTTAGAGGACAGAGAAAATGATTAAACCTTAAATAAAAAAGGAAAGGGGCTGATGTTTCAACAGCCCCTTCTAATTTTCTACTTAATTTTTTTCATAGCCATTTCTGCAGCTTTTAGGGTTGGTTCCCCCGAAATTTCTGATCCAACAGCTCCTTTCATCCAGAGTTGTGGAATAAGCCGGCCTTGGCTATAAATCCTGATTATTTCTTTTGCAAAGTTTTTTCCTGAAATCTGCTGCTCGATTTGAAAATCGGCTAGGTATCCAATTGGATATGCACTAAGGTAAAGTGGGCTATCTATCATGTGGCTATAGATTGCTAGAATTGTTTCATTTTTTGTACCAAAAATGGGTGCATAGTATTTATTCCAGATATCTTTTGAAATGGATATAGTTGCCTTTTTCAGTTCGGCTGCCGTTGCTTCAGGGTGGGCATAAAGCCATTTCCACACGTTCATGTCAACCAACGATACTCCCATAATTTCGTAGCACGACCATGCATTATCGAGCGCCAACATATCATTCTTATCTTTTCCTTGTTCCTTAATGCCAAGTAAGTCGAGGTCGCGTTTTTGGAAGATAAAAGCCAATGCTTCGGTAAGGGCTGTGTTTGGCACATGCGACATCATGTAGTTGTCAACCATGTCCATGGTAATTGTCTGTTCAACAGTATGGCCAAATTCATGAACAGCAATGTTGTAACCCTTGTAATCCATTCCATCTTTGCCAATTCGGGTGCGAAGTAGCGACATGTCTTCTGGCATTTCAGTGCCCCAGGCGTGGCCAGCTCCACGAGAGTTTTCAACCAATACGTGCGAGGCGATGTAGTTTGCTTTTTCCTTAGTAAAGCCAAGCTTTTTCAAAATGTTGGGTAGATCTTTTTGAAAGGCGTCTGTATTAGGATATTTCTTCTGGGTCTTTGCTGTTAGCTTGGTCTCATCCATGGAACCTCTGGCTTTAAAGCCATCGTACCATATATCGAATGGTTGTAATGGTCGTCCAAGGCGCTTGCTGATAAGTTTTCCCATCTCCTTAATTGTGGGTGAGGAGATAAAATTGATGAAGATTTTTTCCACATCAGCCTGTGGTATTTCCATTTGTTGTTCAAAGTTGCGTTGCAAGTAGGTGGGGTAGTCAGGGCTAAAGTTATCTATGGCTTTCATGGCGTGGAAATTGTCTAGCAATATCTGGTAGCGCCGCTCCAGTTCTGGTGTTGGCTCAACTTTTTCCCCCTGCTTTGTCAGAACATTGGTGTAAGGATTCCATACGCAGCTGTCTTGGTTAATGACCTGGGTTGGAATAGTTTGATCAATGATTCTTTTCATTACTTCATAAATCAGCTGCTGATTTTCTAACCCATTTTGCTTATTCGCATATTGTGATTTTAATTCATCACGAAGGCCCCAATGGGAAATTAGTTTTAAATCTGAGGGGAATGGGCTTTTACCTTTTTTGTCAATCAACTTACCCATATATATGTTATAGTTGGAAATATAGGTATCTGCTGTTGTTAATTTATCGGATGCGTTTTGCTGCACGTCTGCAGGTATTCTAGAGGAGAACATATCACCTATTCTTGCATAGGCCCATTCTGTTCGGCTCCACAATGGACCAAGTTCTGTTTTTTCCTTTAGGCTATAGAAGGGAAAGTTGAGGACAGTGATAAAGGCAATGCGGTTGCTAAAGAAATCGTCGGTGAAATGGGCTGAAGGATTAAATGCTCCGAAAAGTTCATCTATGGGAGTGATCTCATCGCCTCGGTCGAGCTGTAGTGGTCGTTGCAACTCCTTGTTAATTTCTGAGTAGCTACCATTGAGCACTTCAAAACCATGTGATAGTTTTTTAAAAAGTTCTTTTCTTAATACTGTATTTCCTTCATAGTAGTTCATGCAGAAAGAGATGAATTCCTTTTCATTTCCATCGGTTGATTGCCAAAGAGCCGAAACCTGCTTTACTCCTTTATCAATTAAGACTTTCTGAGCGTCACCGTATTTTACTACAAGTGAGTCAATGATTTTTGAAACAACTTTTTGATCCATTGTTTTGGGTGATTGATTTTCCTCTGCCTGCTTTATTCCACATCCAGAGAGGAGAATGCCTACAGGTATTACTGCTATTAAAAGCGTTTTAATCATGGCCTTATGTTTTTTGTTTTGCGCTTCCAAGATAATTAATTTGGTATAGGGTTCACCATTTTTTTTCTTGGTTTTTTCCCCTTTAAATTCAATCATTTTAAATTGGAGGCCAACTTAATTATTAAGTCTTTGGAACTAGTCTTATTTTAAATGTACGTTGCCTTTGTGGTTGATGGTTAAGTAAATGTATGATAATGAGTGTTTTAAAATTATATAATGTGAGCAGATATGAAGCATCTTGTTTATCCTTTTAGGAATGTTTTCCTTTAACTACACTCTAGTTATGGCAATTTTACCTTAGTAAATGGCTTTTGCAATTTTTGCAATGTTGTCCGATTTACCCATGGTGTAAAAGTGGATGGATGGTACTCCGGCTTCTTTTAGCTCTCTTGTCTGTTTTATTGCCCATTCAATACCCAGCTCTCTTGCTGCCTTATTGTCTTTGCAAAAGTTGAGCTCATGAACCAAATCTTCTGGTAAATCGACATTGAAAATGCGCGGCAATATGTTGAGATGGGACTTAAGTGAGATTGGTTTTATACCGGGAATAATAGGGACTGTTATGCCAATTTTTCGACAATTTTCTACAAAGAGAAAGAATTTATTGTTGTCAAAAAAGAGTTGGGTTACAATGTATTCAGCACCAGCATCAATTTTCTCCTTAAGATGCATTAGGTCGGTGGCCATGTTTGGAGCTTCGGCATGCTTTTCAGGATAGCCTGCAACACCTATGCAAAAGCTTGTCGGATTTGCCGCGTCAATATTCTCATCAATATATTTCCCATTGTTCATCCTCATTATTTGCTTTACTAGCTCAACAGAATGTCGATGACCGCCTGGTTTGGGATCAAACCTGCCGGTAATTTTATCGGAATCACCCCTTACTGCCAGAATGTTTTGAATACCAAGAAAATCAAAATCGATCAAGGCATCTTCGGTCTCCTCTATGCTGAAACCACCGCATATAAGGTGTGGCACTACATCGAGATTGTAACGGTGCTGAATGGCGGCTGCAATGCCAACTGTGCCAGGTCGTCGCCTAAGAACTTTGGGAAATAGTGACCCGTCGGTCTTCTTTTGATACACCACCTCTTCTCGGTGGTATGTTACATTAATATAGGCCGGAGAATACTCCAGCAATGGATCAATGGCATTGAATATTGATTGAAGATTTTCTCCTTTCAGTGGAGGCAACAACTCAAAGGAGAAGAGCGTAGATTTCGCTTTTTGGATATGTTCTGTTATGTTCATGGATTTGAAATGGTCAAGTTGAAATTACAAAATGTAAGTTGGCATAAATTTAATTACCTCATCCTGAGTCGTATTGAATCTTTCGGCATAATCTGCAAGTTGATCAGGGGCAATTTTCCCAACATTAAAGTATTTGCTTGCTTTGTGGGAAAAGTAATAACCAGAAATAGATGCTCCAGGCATCATGGCCAAGTTTTCTGTTAGTTTAATGCCAATATGCCCTTGAGCCGAAAGAAGGTCAAATATTATAGTTTTACCTCGATGGTCTGGACAGGCAGGGTATCCGGGAGCTGGACGAATTCCGAGGTAGTGACCTCTGATTATTTCATCGATGGTCTCTTTTTCATTGGGGGCATAAGCCCATATCTCCTTACGAACTTTATGGTGTAGTGTTTCAGCAAATGCCTCTGCTAGCCTGTCAGCCAATATTTTTACCATGATGGCATTGTATTCGTCGTCGCTTTTTTTGTAGTATTTGGCGAGTTGTTCGGCTCCAAAAATGCTCACCGCAAAGGTTCCGAAGTAGTCCTCTTTTCCCGATTCGGTTGGAGCAACATAATCTGCAAGGCAAAGGTTGGCTTCACTATTTGTCTTTTTCTCCTGATTTCGTAGTTGGGGTATCCTTACTGCAATTTCGTCTCGAAGGTCATCTTTGTAAATTAGAATATCGTCTCCTTTTGAGTTAGCATGAAACATTCCCACAACGCCTTTTGCGGATAAGGAGCTTTCCTTTACAATTTGATCAAGTAGCTTGTTGGCATCTTCAAAGAGTTTTTGAGCCTCTTTTCCTTTAACCGGATCCTGGAGTATGGACGGATATCTTCCGCTAATGTTCCAAGCAAAAAAGAAGAATGTCCAATCAATGTACGACCGAATCTCCTCCAGTGGATAATCGATGTAGGTACAAACTCCCATCCTCGCTGGCTTGGGAGGATTGTAGTCTTCCCAGTCAATTTTAAGTGCATTGTTCTTTGCTGTTAAAAGCGGAATAAACTCTATCTTTTCAATAGTGTAGTTGTCAACTATTCGTTTGTATTCGTTGCGGGTATCTTGAATGAATTCTTTCCTTGTTTTGTTATTGATAAGTCTGGAAGCCACCATGGCAGCAAGTGAAGCATCCTTCACTTGCACAACACCACCACCATATTCTGGATCAATTTTCAAGGCTGTATGTAGCTTTGATGTGGTAGCACCACCTATCATAACTGGAATGGCAAGTTTCTGTCGTTCCATCTCTTTTGCTACTTGTGTCATTTCGTCGAGTGAGGGCGTAATGAGACCGCTAAGTCCAATAAGATCAACTTTTTGCATTATTGCCTCTTCCACAATCTTTTCGGTAGGAACCATTACGCCTAGGTCTATCACCTCAAATCCATTGCACGAGAGCACAACACCCACAATGTTTTTACCTATATCGTGCACATCACCCTTTACTGTGGCAAGCAAAATTTTGCCGGCCGACTGCATCGTTTTACCTTGCTTTCGTTCTTCCTCAATGTAGGGTTGGAGAATGCTAACGGCCATTTTCATAACTCGGGCACTCTTTACTACTTGGGGAAGAAACATTTTTCCTGAGCCAAAAAGTTCACCAACAATCTTCATTCCATCCATTAGCGGACCCTCAATTACGTCAAGACCACTGGCAAATTGCTGCCGTGCCTCGTCTGTATCTTGGGCAATAAACTCTGTAATACCTTTAACCAATGCGTGAGATAATCGCTTTTCCACAGGAGCATCTCGCCACTCATTATGCTTTACATTTTCCTGCTTTTCGTCATGCAGATTCTCGGCAAAGGCAAGTAGCCGTTCCGTTGCATCTTTCCGTCGATTGAGCACCAAGTCCTCGGTGAGCTGAAGTAGGTCAGCCGGAATTTCGCTGTATATCATAAGCATAGATGGGTTTACAATGCCCATGTCCATGCCTGCTCTGGTTGCATGGTAGAGAAAAACGGAGTGAATGGCTTCTCTGATGGTGTTGTTTCCCCTGAAGCTAAAGGAGAGGTTGCTCACTCCACCGCTAATCTTTACAGACGGAATGTTGTTTTTAATCCACCTACAGGTTTCAATAAAGCTTACAGCGTAGTTTGCATGCTCTGCAATACCGGTGCCAATGGCAAGAATGTTTGGGTCGAATATGATATCTTCCGGTTTGATTCCTGCCTTTTCGACAAGGAGTTTATAACTTCGTTGGATAACCTCAATTCGGTGTGGGGTGGTTGCCGCTTGACCTTTCTCGTCGAATAGCATAACTACCATGGCGGCACCGTAGCGCCGAATGGTTTTTGCGTGAGCAACAAATTGCTCTTCACCCTCCTTTAGACTAATGGAGTTTACTATGGATTTTCCCTGCACGCACTTCAATCCGGCTTCGATAATGCTGAACTTGGACGAGTCAATCATTACCGGAACACGGGAAATATCAGGCTCGGCAGCTACATAGTTAAGGAAGGTGGTCATGGCCTTTTCACCCTCAATGAGGGCGTCGTCCATGCATACGTCGATTACCTGGGCCCCACCTTCAACTTGCTCACGGGCTATGGATAACGCCTCCTCGTATTTCTCATCCGCAATAAGGCGGGCAAACTTTTTGGAACCAGCCACATTAGTTCGTTCCCCTATATTCAAGAAGTTGATTTCCGGTCGAAGTTCCAACGGCTCTAAACCACTAAATCTAGAGCGTTTTGGCAATTCAGCAGGAATTCTTGGTGGGTATTTTAGCGCAAGTTCCGCAATAAGGGCAATGTGGGCAGGTGTGGTTCCACAGCATCCTCCTACAATATTTACCAATCCACGTTGCAGGTATTGCTCCACTATGTTTGCCATTTCCTGTGCAGTTTCCTCGTATTCACCAAGTTGATTGGGCAAGCCTGCATTGGGGTGGGCACTCACAAAGTATTCTGTATTCTGCGAAAGCTCAGCGAGGAAGGGTAGGAGCTGGTTTGCACCCATTGCACAGTTTAATCCAATACTGAGCAGTGGCGCATGCGATACAGAATTGATAAACGCTTGTAGCGTTTGCCCCGATAGTGTTCTTCCACTGGCATCGGTAATGGTACCCGAAACCATGATTGGAATTTGGAGTTGCTTTTCATCAAGCACCTGTTCAATGGCAAGGAGTGCAGCCTTGGCATTTAGGGTATCAAAAACGGTTTCTACGAGCAATATATCCACGCCACCATCAATGAGTCCTCTTGCCTGTTCGGCATAGGCTTCCACAAGAATATCAAACGTAACGCCTCTGAAAGCTGGGTTATTAACATCGGGTGACATGCTTGCTGTTTTGTTTGTTGGCCCCATGGAACCTGCCACAAAGCGCGGCTTCTGTGTATCTTTGTTCGTAAACTCTGTCGCAATGCCTTGGGCTATGCGTGCTGCCTCCTTGTTTAGTTCGTAAACTACTGTTTCTAAGCCATAATCGGCTTGCGAAATGCGGTTGGCATTAAAGGTGTTGGTCTCAATGATGTCTGCTCCGGCTTCGAGATAGGCTCTATGCACGCCCTCCACAATTTGTGGTTGGGTAAGCACCAGAATATCGTTATTTCCTTTGAGCGATTTAGGGTGAGTGCTAAATCGCACCCCTCTAAAATCGTTTTCGGTTAGTTTATGGCGCTGAATCATGGTGCCAGTTGCTCCATCGAGAACGAGTATCTTCTCTTTAAGAATTCTTTGTATGGAAGAAAATTTGCTCATTGTATGGTGTTTACTTTCTGCAGTGTTTTTAATGATCTTATTTGTAGCGTATTATAATTATCAATTTGGTGTGGGATTAAGGTACAGAAAATGATTAAAAAATTTTACTTAAGATACCCTGTTTTTTCGGTTGTAGCAAGAAATACATCAAGTTATGATAGTAGTTCCTGTAATTTATGTAGAATATTTGTTTAAATATTTTCAATTATTCTATAGTGTTACCTGTTGAGGAATTTTCTTACATTTTCTTGTTTGAGAGTGTTTTTATATTGTTCTTGTTTTTTACCTTGTGCGTTTTGTAAACTCCTTGCTGTGATTCAATTTTTATCTATTAATAAATTGATTACTCATTGATAAAAATTTTATAGTATCATAAAAATGAAGAAGGCGATTATTTTTGATATGGATGGGGTGATTGTGGATAGCGAACCGCTACACAAGGAGGTGGAGCGGCAGATGTTTACCGAATTTGGAATGACCATTTCACCTGAGCGGCAGCATAAATTTACCGGAACCTCCAACGCCAATATGTGGAGGCAACTTAAAGTAGAATTTAAACTCCCCTATGAGATTAGTTACTATGTAGGTATTAAGGAGGAGCGTTATCTTGAGGCTTTGGCAGCAAGTAATTCTGTTTTGCTTATTCCCGGTGCCGAGGAGCTACTTAAAAATTTGTTTAGCCAGGGAGTTAAAATCGCAGTGGCGTCATCGTCATCGCTGCTTAATATAGACCTTGTCCTTCGTAAATTTAGCATTGGTAAGTATTTTAATGCATTAGCAAGTGGTGAGGAGGTAGCATTGGCAAAACCAAACCCTGCGGTGTTTCTCTTGGCGTCACAAAGGCTTGGTGTTAATCCGTCAAACTGTGTGGTTATTGAAGATTCTACCAATGGCGTTCGGGCAGCAAAAGCTGCCGGAATGACTTGTGTGGGACTTCAGTCCGATTCTTCGTTAGGACAAAATTTAGCGGCTGCCGATTTAACCGTATCTTCACTTTCAATTCTTAACACCAATCAACTCCTTTCGCTGGCTTAATCGTCAGTAGTTGATTTATCACCCCATAAATTATTTTGCATGGTTAGGGGAGAAGTGCTACATTTATCGAGCCAATCTCAATATAAATATCTTATGAAGAAACTTTTACCAATTGTCCTGCTCGGAATTGTCGTGATTGCAAGTTCCTGTGCCTCCAAGCGTTTAGCAAAACAGGGCGCAAAACTCGAAAGTGAAGGACTATATGAACAGGCAGCCGATGCTTATTATCAATCGGCATACGCAAATCATAACAACGTGGATGCCCTTGTTGGTCTAAAGAAAAATGGACAGCTGGTGCTCGATCATAAATTTATCGATTTTAGCAAAGCTTATGATTCTGGTAACATAAAGGATGCAGTGTACGATTACACCGATGCACAGACATATGCCAACAAGGTTTCAGGAGTTGGGGTAAACTTACAGCAACCGGAGCGTTATAAATCGATGTTCGACGATGCTAAATCTCGTTATCTAAAGCAGATTTACCCTGAGGCCCAGCTTGCGCTGAACGATGAAAACTTTACCAAGGCAGCTCAGTTACTTCAGGAGGTACAGAGGTTGGAACCAGGATACGAGAAGAGCAATGAGTTACTGATTACCGCAATGGCCGAGCCGGTTTATCGCGATGGTATTCAATCGATGCAGACAAGCCAAAACAGGAAAGCATACTTCGATTTTGATCAACTTATAAAGACTTACGGTAGCTATAAGAACAGTAATGATCTTAAAACAGAGGCACGACGGAAGGCGTTGATCACCGTAGGCATAAAGCCAATTGAATCATATATGAGCGATGCGGGATTTGCTACCTTGCTAGTTCCTCTTATTACTAGTTCGGTAAACGCATTGAATAATCCATTTTTGATAGTGGTTGATCAGGCAAATCGGCAAGCACTTATGCAGGAGCAGATGATTAGCTTAAACACGAACTCAAATATAGATGTTGGGAATCTCCTAGGTGTTAAGGCCATTCTTACCGGGAAGCTTGTTAGTGTTGATACCGATGCCGGGAAGGTCCAGGTGCAAGATATGCCCGGATGGATTAAAGAGATGGTGACCAAATACGATACCTCGCAAAAGAAAAATATTTTGGTGCCTTACTATGTTAAATCGCGCTATAGACAGTACACTCAAACAGTTGCTGTATCCTGTACTTTTCAGTATCAGCTTATCTCTATTGAGACCGGAGCGATATTGGTTTCGGACGTGATTAACTATACTGCGAAGGATATGGTGCAGTATGCGATCTACAATGGTGATGTGGATAAGCTGGTTCCTGGTTACTGGAAATATTCGGAAAGGACAATGTCCGATGATGCCGTTTACGATAATAGGAATAGCATTAGTCAGCTAAACTCGCTGTTTAAGAGCCGACAGCAGCTGCGAACCACGGATGACTTAAAGGGGGAGATTGCCAACTTTATTTCCAAAAGCGTGGCCACCAAGCTCAATACCTATAATCCGGAAGTTCACTAGAACAGAATTGCTATGAGGATACGTGTAAATCTATTTTTAATTGTGGCTCTTGTGGGCCTATTTGCTTGTTCTTCCTCAAAAAAGGCAAGTGAGAATGTGCCACCTCCACCTACCTGGGTGCAGAGTAAACCTTCTATTCCTGGCTACTACGTTGGGGTGGGGCGTGCTCCAAAGGTTGGTGATGTGAACTCCTACCGCCAATCGTCGAAGAATAATGCGCTGGCCGATATGTCGAGCGAAATTTCGGTATCGATCTCTACCAGCTCAGTGCTGCATCAGTTTGAGTCGTCGCTGAGGTTTTCCGATGATTTCACCTCCACCATACAGGCCGAATCGCAAAAGGATTTGGAGGGCTTCGAGCTGGTTGATACCTACGAGGATAATACCAGTGTATGGAGCTATTACCGCCTTTCGGAAGTTACCTGGGCCGACATTCAAGCCAAGAAGAGAGATGCTGCAGTGACCAGTGGTATCGATCTCTTTGAACGGGGTAACAGCTCCAAGAATAGCGGAGATGTTAAAAGTGCTTTCATTAGCTACATAAAGGCATTGGTGAGCATGAAAGCCTACCTTGGTGAGCCGTTGCAAACAACCTATAATGGGAAGTCTATTCTTTTGGGTAACGAGCTGTTCGATGCCATTAACGGTTTGGTAAATAGCATTAAAATTACTGCTAACCAACAATCGCTTTTGGTAAAGGCGGGAGATGGTTTACCTGCAGATAAACTTCAATTCACTGCCACTACTGGCGGTAATCCTGTTAAACAGTTTCCGCTGTTATTTTCCTTTACCGCTAAGCCGCTGCGCAATGCAACAGTGCTTACCGATGAGTTGGGAAAGGCAGGCTACGCGCTCGACAATATTACTTCGGCAAAAGGGGTTGAAACCTTTACCGCAGAGGTTGATTGGTCAAGCATGGCCAGTGAAGCTACCACCGAAAATTACTTTAGACGGTTGTCGGAGAAATTTAATCAATCACCAGCTTACATCTCCATTGAGGTTATAAAGCCAAAGGTGTTTGTAAATTCGGTGGAGATAAATCAAGGAAATATTCTTGCCGATCGCCCTCTTGCATCAAAGCTCATTAGCTTGCTCAATGGCGATGGCATTGACCTTGCTTCAGATGCTCGAAGTGCAGATTTTTTGCTGGAGGTGCAGGCTGAAACGGTTCAGCGCAACCAGTCGGGGAACCTCGTTTATGCCGAGGTGGTTGGAACCCTTCAGTTGAAGGATTCCAAGGGAAATGTGCTGCTTTCGCAATCGCTGGCTGGAACCACCGCTGCAAACTTAAACAGTACAAGTGCAGGGGCTGATGCCATGAAACGGCAAGCCGATAAGCTGGGCGGTTACCTCTGGACACAAATTCACGATAAGATTGTAAAACGGTAATTCTTGAAGATATGGAGTGCCAAAATGCTCAAAACCTGAAAGGGTGCAACTGCTCCTATCCATGTTCCCGTAAGGGTAATTGCTGCCAGTGTGTGGCTTATCATCGTAAAAAGGGGCAACTGCCAGCCTGCTACTTCCCCGACGATGTGGAGCGAGGATATGACCGTTCCATAACCAACTTCATTGCTGTAGTGGAGGAGAGGGGAACGGGATTTCTGATGAAGTAGTTTATTTATTAAGGAGTAAAAGAATAGTTGAGAGTGGAGATGCATTGCATCTCCACGGTGGTTTAATAGCACCGATAGAGACTCGGTAAGCCGCCTTCTTCCATTGCATAAATCCTTACCTACCCCTCCTAATTATTCAATAAGTATTAACTTTTTGGTATGCTACCCATTTAGAGCCTTTTAAAATACCAACTTTTGGTGATTGCCTCGATGCATGGCATAATTTAGTTTTGCACCGATTTAAATACCAACATATAGAGTTATGCGTCTTCTTTTCGTTAAAGCTTTTGTCTTCTTTTTTTTGAGCGTTTTTTCATTACCAATATACTCGCAGCCCGATTCTACACGTTTCGGCAACGCTATTTCATTCGAAGCTTCGTATGTGGGCGATGCAGTTGCCAATATGCATGGAGGTATTAAGACTGGGGCAACCTACCTGGGGCTTGCCAACTTCAAATTGGGATTCGATACCGAGAAGGCTGGACTATGGAGGGGTGGACTGCTACTGGTGAATTTAGGAAATACGCATGGAGGAGAACCTTCGGCTACGTTGGTTGGTGATTTTCAAGGAGTCTCGAATATTGAAGCTGGTGACCTCACCTTTCTATACGAGTTGTGGTATGAGCAGCAGGTGGGACAGCTGTTGCTTACCCTCGGATTACAAGATTTAAACGCCAGCTTTGCCGTATGCGAGAGTGCTATGCTGTTTACCAACAGCTCCTTTGGCATACAGTCCAGCATAGCCAATAACATTCCGGCACCTCTTTTCCCGTTAACGGCCTTGGGTGCAAATCTTCACTGGCAGATTACGCCATTATCATGCTGGAAAATAGCCATATACGATGGTCTTCCCGACAATGTTGACTCCAATCCATACAACGTTCGGTGGAAGCTCAATGCCACCGATGGTGCACTACTGGTATCGGAACTGACCCGTGAGCTATCTTGGCTTGGCAACCATAAGGGTTACATGAAGATGGGAGGATATTTTCATAGCCATAAGAGCAGTATTCCGGTTGTGGACAGCGATGCTCTTCCCGAGCAGAACTATGGCTTCTACCTTATTGCCGACCAAGAGATTCGTCGCAGAACCGATGGTAGTGGTTGCATTAATTTTTTTTTACAGTTGGGGGTAAGTCCCAAAAAGGAGAATTGCAACAATCGGTATGTGGGTGTTGGCCTTACCTTTAAGGGGTTCTTTCCTTCTCGACGGAAGGATGAGTTTGGTGTGGCCCTAGCGTACGCTGGGTTTCATAATGCAACAGTGGGAGAGGAGACTGCACTTGAGTGTAGCTATCGTGTACAACTCCTGCGTTCAATCTATCTTAAACCCACGATGGAGTATGTAATCCATCCCGCAGGAACCGATACATGGCTATCCGATGCGCTTGTTGGTGCACTAAGGATTGGCTTTGCATTTTAACCAAAATTAAAACCCTCCATTGGCTTTTACCATGGAGGGTTTTAATCTGAAGTAACTAATTAACCTTAATGAAAACTACTATTTTAGTGTTATTGCTGTTGCTGCTGTGCCTTGTAAAGTGATACATGCTCACTGTTTTGATCCTGAATGCTGTCATTGTCGTCGGCTTGATCGGGTAGTTCGACCTTTTGCTCAGCATTTAAGTCTACCTTAATTGCGCATGCAGGAACAGTCTCGTTTACAATCCATACGTTGTTGCTCCTGTAAACATATACCCTTCGAACATTATCCCAGTAAAAGTTGTAGCGTGGAAAGTAAACCCAACGGTGATGGTAAGCTAACCTTGGACCCCAAACCGGATGGAAAATTACCACTTTATGTCCTCTGTGATGCCATTTTCTAACGGCAACAACCTCGCGGTTGTGACTTTTTTGTTGTCTTTCTCTTCTCACATTTTGACTCTCGGCATTTCCAGTGGTCATAGCTAATGCTATAAAGGCCATTATGGATAATCGAAGCATTGTTTTCATAGCAATCTGTTTATAATTTGGTTTGCTACTATTACAAGTTTCGTTCCAAATACCCTACCGTTGGAGGTTCCTTTTTTTCTTTTAGGACAATTTAACGGTAGAGTTTTAGGCTTTCGGTTTGTAGGAAGAAAGAGAACAAAGAGAACAAAGGGGGAAATTTAGACCTCAAGGGAGATAAAAAAATTAAACTTGTCTGATGGCAAGGAAAGGTATTGCAGTTCATTATACAAACAGTTGAAGTCTAATCTTGATTGGCGATCAACAATTAATAACCTCAAAATATTTAATTTTAATAGTACATAGCATGAAATATCTTCATGCTGCTACCGATCATTTCTCTCTATTTTCTTCTCTATTAACAGAATTGAAAATACAACTATACCAAGTAAAGGGAAAAACAATGCGGCAATACTTCATATGGGGCAATCGTCACTATTTTATTGTATGGAACTTTGAAATTTTTTGCTGAAGAGGCAAAACAAATCTGTTTATTAGTCAATGCTACTATACCCCTACTAATATATTTCATCTCTTCAATTTTTACAGGATTTCCTTTAAATGAGCCAGCCTTATAATAAAGTCTTTTTTCAATCCTAATACTTACGCCCTGAGCTTTACCTTGGTATATAGTTCTAGTCCTATGTTCATATGTTTTGTTTTTTAAGGTTGGCTGCTGATAATAACTCGTGCAGTCAATTGCTTTGCATTTCTTTGTTGGTTACGGTGTGAAGTAGACTGAGGATACGTTCGCCTATGCAGGAATAAAATATGGCAAGCAAACAAACCCTAAAACCTTGCCTGCAGGTTTGCTGCTAGGCATTATTTATGCTACCATTCTATTTTCCATGTTTTTGAAATACTTGCTGGTTTAAGTCTTTGATATCCAGGAGTCCAGAGAATATTTTCGGCTATTATACTTCGTATATTATTTGAAACAGTTTTGTCATCTAAGTTTACAATAGAAATATTCGTTATGCTACCATCTTTTTGAATGATGTATGTAATTTCTATGTTTTTAATATCAGGATGGGTTGCTGCAATAATTTGTTTTATCTGTTTAACTACCGAATTTGATGTTTTTTTTGTGAATAGGGCAGTAGGCATAATTTCGACAACATAGAATATTTGAGATTTAGCATCTTCAACTAAAACAGTTGGAGAATAGATGAAATTCTCAGTTCGATAAAACTTGTTTTCAAGAGGTAATTTATTGCAAATTTCTTCCTCCTTGTTGAATGGTGAATTCAAAAAGTTTCCAGGGTGTTTAAATGTGAAATTATCAGAGTGAGAGGTCCTTTTCTTAAATTTTCCAACTAAGAATAGCTCCTTATACAATACCGTTCCATTTTCATTTGTACAGGTCCATTCTCCATTCTTCATATTATTTTTAAACGAGCCATTAATATAGAAATGACCAAATCGTGTATATTCATCTGAAAAGTAATTTAAATAGGAATTTTTCCAGGTTATTTCTTTGTTCTTCTCCCGAATAGCATTACCTAGGCTGTCGTTATACTCCAACAGCTTAAATTCACCATTTTTGCTAAAATCTATTTTTTGTTGAATAGTTCCATTCGAATAGTTGTATAGCCATATTCCTACTCTTTCATTATTTTCAAATGACCCCAACTCTTTAATATTCCCATTCTTAAAATAAAATTTAAATTCGCCTTCCTTTTTATTGTTAGTATAGTAACCAGTCATTTGAATTTCTCCTGTAATATAGAAGTCCTTCACCTCTCCAGAAAAGTATCCATCCTTTAATGAACATTCGCGATAGTAGTCAGCGTTAGTTTCATTTGTTATTCTCCAAATACTGTCGTAGTATATTTTGGAATCTTGAGCGTAAGAATTCCCTGCTACTATTAAAGAAAGAATGGCTGAGTAAATAATTTTTTTGTACATGATTTAAATGTTTGTTAATAATCAAAGTTGCTTAACAGATGTTGTAACCAGTTATTTTTTGTTTTCTAACTAGCGATTTAAGTTCCAGTGGCGTTTTAGCGTTTAACTTCTAGCTGTTTGGCGTAGCGCTCTGCTTGCTTAAAGCAGGGCATTTTCCACTTTGCCCGTTGCCGTGTTAAAGGTAAACCAAATTAGGAAAACTTTGGCAAATTAAGTTAGAGGAAAGAGGAAGGGACTGGCTAAGAAGTTTGAAACTCTATACCTCCGCTTTGCCATGCAAAGCGAGCACCTCACCCTATTAGGGGGAGGTTGGTGGGGGTCTTAATTCGATGTTTTGGCTATAGGTGCGCAGCAATGCCACTTCTGTCTCCTTTTTTACCCCTCGGATATTGCGGTGCGGGGTAGATTCAGCGCGTTGAACAACGGAGGTGTGCGCACCGCCTGCTCTTACTATCCTGCCTTTTCTATTAAGATTGCACCCCGCTGGGGCGCTGGGAAAAGGCGGTAGGCTGATAGGCTATAGGTGCGCCGCTGCTGCGCTTTGGTCTTCCGACTTCTGTCTTCGGTCTCCTTTAACACTTTTCGGATATTGCGGTGCATGGTAGCTAATGTTCTTTGAACACCGAACCAGCGCGCACCGCCTGCTCTTACTATCCTGCCTTTTCTATTAAGATTGCACCCCGCTGGGGCGCTGGGAAAAGGCGGTAGGCTGATAGGCTATGGGTAAGCAGCTGCAGCACTTCGGTCTCCTTTAACACTTTTCGGATATTGCGGTGCATGGTAGCTAATGTTCCTTGAACACCAAACCAGCGTGCACCGCCTGCTTTTACTATCCGGCCTTTTCTGTAGGCGAAAGAGTTCTGTGAGGTATGTTTATTTTATTGCCTAGAAGTTTATACCGCTATTTTGTGGCTAGCAAATGGTTGGTTATCAATGAACTATCAGATTATGTTTTCTTATAGCCCTTGCGCTTGTATATTTGGATTACATAAACCTATCGTCCGACTTAACCACCTTTAGGTTGACTCGGGTTTTCTCAAACCAGCCATTCTTTTTGGTTTGATGGATGTCGAATTGGGGGATATAGGGTTTAATGTCCAGTAGCGGTGTTCCATCCAGCATATCCACGTTCTCAATTTCCAGCACATTACCGCTAATGCTGATGAGCTTTACCACCGATAGCCCAATGGAGTTTGGTCGCATAGGAGCTCTGGTGGCAAATACGCCGTGAGGAGTTTCTTGAATGAACGGCTTTGTGTGTAGGCTGTAGCCGGTTGACTTGTGAAATTGGTATAGTAGCATGATGTGCGAAAAGCCATCCAGGTCCAGAAGCCCGTTTACCAGCTCCTGATTTAGCTCAATGGTTCCTTTTACTCCCTCAGCGCTAACTGATTGAATGGGCATTCCTTCGCCTGTTTTGAATGGCGTGTGAATGGTTCCTATCGATTCAAATTTTATCTCCATTGTGGTGAAATTGGGCTCTATTTATTGAGTAGATTTTGGTTATTACCCCATGAATTTTCAAGCAAGTAATCTCGAAAAAAACCTCTATCTATATTCGCATCGTGCAATATAAAAAAACACTACTGTCCGGGGAAAAAACTTAATTTTTCCTGTATTGCATAAAATTGTTAAACCTCTACGAGGTATGTAAAAAACAGGGGTTACTTTCTCTACAAAACTAAATCTCCTACGGAGAATTTTCCGCGTAGCGGATAAAGTATTGTAAAACAGCATACCAATATTTGATGCAAGTTCCCTGTAGGGGATCAACAAATGGTTACCGGACAACAGTGATAAAAAAAGACGAATGTAGAAATATTGTCTCACCTTGTTTCAATTATAGGTGTTCTAGGGCTATTGGTTAGCCCAGCATATTTACGATTGTTCTACCTTTTACTTTACCGTTGAGCATCAAATCGATTTTTTTGCTCAGCTGGTTTAACGATATCTCTTCACATGATTCATTAAGGTGGTTTGGCTTCCACTCGTTGGCCAATTTTCTCCAAACCCTCTCGCGGTATTCCATTGGGTAATTCTGCGAGTCGATGCCGATTAACGCAATCCCTCTAAGGATGAACGGAAAAACGGTTAAATCAAGTTTTGGTGAAGCAACATTTCCACAGCAGGTTACCACTCCCATTGCCATTGTTGATTTAATAATATTATCTAAAATTACGCCCCCAACAGTATCAATTGCACCTGCATAGGTGGGTTTTAGCAGTGGTCGTTTATCCGCTGCTTCAAAATCTTTTCGTAGAATAATCTCTTTTGCACCAAGGCCAATCAAATATTCCCGTTCGCTATCTTTTCCTGTAATAGCATGCACGCTATAGCCCAATTTGGACAAAATTGATACGCTTAGGGCTCCCACACCTCCTGTTGCTCCAGAAACTACAATCCCCCCTGCACTGGGCTTTACTAGTTCAGAAAGCCTCAATACCGAAATACCTGCAGTTAATCCTGCTGTTCCCAATATCATTGCTTCTCGCATTGATAAATTTTCCGGAACCTTTAACGCCCAAGCTGCAGGTACTCTTATGTATTGGCCAAATCCACCATCAGTATTCATTCCAAGATCGTAGCTGGTTACTATTACCTTATCGCCAACCCTAAATGCATCTGTTGTTGAGCTTACAACAATGCCGGCAGCGTCAATTCCGGGTGTATGTGGATACACCTTTGTAACGCCCTTGTTACCCGAGGCCGAAAGAGCATCTTTATAATTCAACGAAGAGTAGTTCACCTCTATTAGCAAATTTCCTTCGGGTAAGTCAGCAACATTACGTAATTGAATTGTACGGCTGAAGACTCCATCTTTTTCATCAACAACAAATGCTTTAAACTCGATGGTTTTCATTCTTTCTATCTTTTGTGTAACCAATTTATGAACTCTAAACGGCTGCAAATTAGGTAACTCTGCAAATAACTGCTTTGGTTTACAAAGGGTAAAGGTAATCAAAATCGATATTTCAAGAACCACCTTCTATGCATGGTGCGGGGTAAGTTCAGCGCATTGAACAACGGAGGTGTGCGCACCGCCTACTCTTACTATCCGTCCTTTTCTATGAAGATTGCACCCCGCTGGGGCGCTGGGAAAAGGTTGTAGATACGCCACTGCATTTCCTTTCACTTTTCACTCTTCACTCTTCACCACTCACCATTAACCTAGTATCTACCTTTCTTAACGTCCTTCTTGTAGTTTTTTAGGAGCTTGCCAAACTCCTTATCCTTCTTGCGCCGCTCGGTGGCGGTTGATTCAAAATGCTCCCGCTCCTTTTCCATCTTTAGGTAGTTCTCGTACGAGGCCCTGTCTATTTTGCCCTCCTCAACGGCTTGAAGCACCGCGCAGCCTACCTCGTTGGTGTGGGTGCAATCCTGGAACTTGCAGCTTTGGGAAAGGGTTACAATGCTGTTGAAGGTGGTTTCCAGCCCACCGGCGGTATCGGTTATGCCAACCTCCCGCATCCCGGGATTGTCGATGAGTATGCCGCCACCCTCCAGCACAATGAGCTCCCTGTGGCTTGTAATGTGCCGGCCTCTGTTGGTGCTGGTGCTTATGGAATCGGTTCTCATTACATCTCGTCCCGAAAGGTTGTTCAGCAGGGTCGATTTGCCCACGCCCGACGAGCCGAGCATGCAGTAGGTTTTACCCTTTTCAATAAGCTGCGTTAACGCCTCGTAACCATGTTGCGTTTGGTTGCTGATGGCCACAACGGGAATGCCTTTCACGCGCTGGTTTACGCTGGAAGTTATCTCCGCTATCTGCTGCTCGCTCACCAGGTCGGTTTTGGTTAAGACCACAATAGGGCTGACCCTCGAGGCATTGCAGATGGTGAGGTAGCGCTCCAGGCGGTTGATGCTAAAATCCCTATCCACGGCTTGAACCAGAAGGGCGTAATCGATGTTGGTGGCGATTACTTGAACCTCCCCACGCTGACCCACTGCCTGCCTCGCTATGGTTGAGGTGCGTGGCAGTATGCCCACAATAATGGCAAAGTCTGGATCGACGGCATTGAGGGCAACCCAATCGCCCACCGCGGGAAAATCTTCGCGCCCCCGTGCCGAAAAGCGCAGGTTCCCGGTTATCTCGGCGTCCAAATCGCCCGAGGCGGTTCGTACCGTATACCGCTCCTTGTGCTCGGCGATAACCCTACCCATATCCACGTTGCCGAGGGAGTGCTCCTCCCTCAACCGTTTGAAATGCTCATTGTATCCAAGCTCCTCCAGCTCCATTGTGGTGGCGTTTTAGCGTTTTACTTCTAGCTATTTTGTGTAGCGCTCTGCTTGCTTAAGGCAGGGCTTTTTCCACTTTGCCCGTTGCCGTGTTAAAGGTAAATAAAATTAGGTAAACTTGGGCAATTTGTAGCAGGTGAAAAGGGTGAGCCTGTGAGAATGGATGGCTGGGGACTGCTGAATTACGTGCGGGCATAACTTAGAGATATTAGTTACAACCTAATTACCTAAGCACTTTTTTAATTATTACTTACAGTAATCCTTAATATATTGATATGCCTCATAATCCCCTAAATCACCTGCTTTACTCCAATCCGAGCAGCCATTTTCATTATTTAAGAATTTTGCTAAACCTCGTTTTATTAAATATTCAGGTTCTCTGGGATTAAGTTCAATGGCCTTAGTAAAAGATATAATCGCACCAATATAGTCATTTAAATTATTTTGAATAATTCCTTTGAAGTAATTGTTATAATCATCATTAACATCTAGTTCTAATGCCTTATTTATATCTTTTAATGCACCAATATAATCATTCATTCCTTTTTTAATTGAGGAACGCAAATAATAATCATATTTTGTTAAATCTTTACCGGTCAGTTCAAAAACTTTATTTACATCAATTAATGCACTTTGATATTTATTTAGTTGTTTATATACCAATGCTCTTTGATAAAAAAGTTTGCTGTCATCAGCATTTAGAGGAAAAAATGAATTTGAATTTCTTTTTGAAATCGCAATATTGATTGCAGCAAGAGCATCATTAATATCACCATCAATTTTATATAAGACAGAACTTTTGAGATAATAAGTATCAGAACCATCATAGATACTATTCGAACAATCATTTATAATTTTATTTAAATCAGTTAATGTCCCAGAGTAATCACCTGTTGCAAATTTTATGGAAGCTCTCCATGAAAAATAGTTACAAAGTGGTTCAAGTTTAATTGCCAGATCCAGATCTTTAATTGCTCCTATAGTATCATTAAAATGATAGTATTTGACTAAAGCACGATTGGTATATGTATTACTTTGATTTGGTTCGATGCGGATTATTTTATCATAAGCTTCTAATTCACCTTTATAATCCTTAAGTTCATTCTTAATATTTGCTGATAAGTTGAGTCGATTAACTTTATTGTATTCACCATCTATCTTTTCGCATTTCAATAAGTCCTCTAATGCACTTTTTAAATTCCAACCTTCTAAAGATGACTTTTCTTTAAATCTGCAATAATTGTACTTAGCATTCGCTCGTTCAAAATAAGTTTTAGGATTATTGGGTGCAATCTGAATCGACTGTGTAAAATCACTCGATGCTAAACGTATGTACTTTTCTTCACAGGTTTTATCAAATAGATTACAAAGATTAAATGTAAATGATGAAGAATATATTTTTGCACGATTTAAATATCCCTCAAATGATTTTGGATACTGCTTTATATATTCATTTACAAAGTATAATGATAATGTATCTTGTTTATCCATTAATGAATCAATAATATTTATAGATTCTTGCTTTGATTTAGGTAGATGCTTAATTACATTAATTGGTAAAAGTAAAGCGTCGTTAGTAATTATTTTCTTTACACAATTTATGTCTATTGCAAAATTTAAGTTTTGCCCATTAATTAATTGAAAACTAGCAACACCAATAACATAGCCTTTGAAATTAAAAACTGGGCTTCCACTACTACCAGGAGATATTGGTGCTGTGATTTGATAAATACTGCCTAATTCTTTTATGGTATGGATGCCAGATATTATCCCCTTTGATACTGAATTTTCTAACCCCAATGGATTACCAATAACAAAAATATCTTCACCTTTTTCAGGCTTCTTGGATTCAAATTTTACATAGTTGAAAATTTTATTTTTAGGGGCATTGATACTAAAAACAATAATATCATAATCTTTTGATGATTTCAAAAGTTCTTTTAAACCATACTCTTTGTTATCCGTCGTATAAATAATAGCACTATAAGCTCCTGAAAAAACATGATAATTTGAGACTATTTTACCAACACTATCGATAAAGAAACCAGTTCCTTGTAACAGTGGATCGCCATCTTTATCATATGTTTTAATCAAAACAACAGATTTCTCTTCCTCCTTTACAATATCTACAAAATTCTGACAATACGAGTCAATATTTATAAATAATAGAATAAATAATACTAACTTTCTCATTTTGCATATTTAAAGTTGTCTAATAACTGACTAATCTTATATTCGTTTGATTTGTATATCTCACCAATTGTAGTTGAAGTAATCACTTGAACCGTTGCATTTTTATTTATTGCAATCACTTTGTCGTAAATTCTTCTTGAGGTCGGTTTTATTATATATCCTTCAGTAACAACTTCACCATATTCCAACTTTTTGGGAAATGATATATTATTAATAGTTTCAGTCATGACAAATGTGTCCAAGTTTCCTTCAAATGGCACAGAAAGTTTAAAAAATGGAGCATTAAAAAATCTATTCTCTTTCGTCAGATTAGTTATCGTTACAGCAAAATTAATACCTGTAACGGTGCCAGGAACCATTAGAAATGTTAAACTCAGATAAACATTTGCACCTGAATCAATTTGAATTTCATTTGTGTTTTTGTCTCCCATGAGTTCTAAAATTGTCTTAGGTAATGAACTAAGTTCTTGTTGAAAGTCAATAAAAAACTTTCGTATTTCATCTGGATTGTTCATGCTTATGGTAATCTCAGAATTATCAGAATTTTGAATTACGACATTACCATTTCCATCAATTTCTGCCTTACTTATCATTATGCAAAGAAGTTAATAATGTTATCCCAACCAATTATTATCGTTGCAATCAATCCCAAAACTGTAATAATTATCCCAATCAAAGTATAAGTCCGCTTATTAGTCAAATCCTTATTTTCATTCTGGATATTAATTTTCGAATTTTTAATTCCTTGAATAACGATATTTTTATCTCCTTTTATTTTAGTCTCAATTTTCATAGGTCGTCCTTTTTTTATTATGCCTCCCAACTCTTTTAAATGTATTATAAAGTCACACATTTCCACCAAATGTAATAAATATAGCTATACAATATTCAAAAGGGGTTAGTAATTTACTACATACGCCTGCCGACCCCTTCCTGGCCTTCGCCTGATAGGGGATTCGGATGTTAGTAGATTAGGGGATTAGGCTGTTTGGTTAATAGGCTGTAGGTACGCAGCTGCAGCGCTTCGGACTCTTTTACCACCAATACGCTATTGCGATGCATGGTAGCTAAAATTCCTTGAACAGCGAACCAGCGTGCACCGCCTGCTCTTTATATCCATGCATTTCTATTAAGATTGCACCCCGCTGGGGCGCTGGGAAAAGGCGGTAGGCTGATAGGCTATAGGTGCGCCGCTGCAGCGCTTCGGACTTCCGGCTCCTGTCTCCTTTAACACTTTTCGAATATTGCGGTGCGGGGTAGGTTCAGCGCGTTGAACAACGGAGGTGTGCGTACCGCCTGCTCCTACTATCCGGCCTTTTCTATTAAGATTGCACCCCGCTGGGGCGCTGGGAAAAGGCGGTAGGCTGATAGTAGTCTCTGTTGGTTATTTTAACTATTGCCTAGTGCTCTTTTGTTTTTTCCTTAATTATTTTCGATTATATAAAATTCCAGATAAGTTTCACCGCCATGATTAAAAGAATAATGGCTAAAATTCTTTTTACAGTTTGTGGGTTAAGCTTTTTTTGCATAAACATGGTGCCCAATGTTGCACCTATAAATCCCGACGTGGAGACTATTACGAGCAATCGCCAATCGACACTACCCATGGCCCAGTAAGTTAAAAATCCGGAGAAGGATGAAAAGGGAACAACAAAGGCCGTGATTGCTGTAATTTTCTTTGGGTTGAAACCTAGCATTAACATTAATGGCGAAATTACGCCACCGCCACCAACTCCCAGTAGACCCGATAAAAGTCCGGCAAAAACACCTATTAACGATAGCGCAACATAGGGCCTGTCTTCCCGATAGGATTCCTGTTCTTTCTTCTTGTGAAATAGAAACATGAATCCGGAAAAGAGTAAGAATCCTATAAAAAGAACTAGGATAAATTGTTTAGGAATAAACTGAGATACCCAAGCACCAACAATGACAGCCAAAAACGAAAAAATAATTATCGGTATACCTAGCCTAAAATCAAGCCTTTTGTTCTTAATATTTGATGCACTTGCACCGGTTAAGCTCACTGTGTTGTAGAATAGGCCTACAGGTTTGGCTATTCCAATGGGAATTCCCAACGACACCAAAATGGGCATCAGTATAATTGCAGCTCCTACACCACCAAGCGAAAAGATAAATGCCGCTATAAAGGAAATTCCACCAATTAAAAAATCCATCTATAAATATTTTATTGATTTAAAACAATGAATCTCAACCGAACAACCACAATTGGAATTAAAATAATTGCTGCCCTTAAACCTCCAGTAGAGAAAATAGGGGCAGCAAATAAGTAATTGTGGTTAAATACTATTTCACCATTCTACGATTATTACTTTTCGGAACAGGGAATACATACTCTTTTACCATCAATAATTTTTGATTGATTGTCAAAGACAATCTCATTACACCTGGAGCAATTATGCCAATCAAATGTTCCTTTTGGTAGCGTTACTTCTTTCTCGAAAACTTCACTCACCGAAAACATGACATTTTCGTCCATCTGTTTCACATTTTCAATAAGAGGCATTACCAATTCTGGGCTAATATCTTTTGGCTCGACCTTTTGTTTGCGTAACTTGACAAAATCAGAGTTTAATGCTTTCTCAAAAAACTCAGGTCTTGTTGAAACTCGAACGGCCCGTTTTGATTTTAATTCGACCAAAACAATTGCATTTTTTCCGTAATTCAACTTTTCTACAATTCCCTTTCCATAAGTACAGCCTGTTGCAGCCATTGCTCCATCTAAAAAGCAAGCAGCTGCATGTGCTGGTCCATTCTCACAATAAAGATATAGCTCTTTATTGCTGGCTTTTTCAACGCCAAGTTTTTTCATTGCAGCTAACCCTGCTCTATAGCCAATAGGCATTGCAGGACAATTATGTCCATGAAATTCGAAAGCCCATTCTGGTATTTCTACTTTTTTCTTTTCCATGATTTCTAATTTAAATTTTTAAAAATTCGTGATACTTTCTACTCTATTCGCAATTCGTAAAACAACGAACAATGATTGCAATTTTTTTTAAATTACCCTAAACTGTTTATAAGGGTTGATCTATTTTCTTCCAGTCTTCTTTGTTGAAACAACACTTTAATTTGGGTAAGCCAATTTCGCCCTGAATTAAACCTGTATCTTTTACTCCTTTTAAATGTTGAGATAACGTTTATTTGGAGGTAATTCAAGAACGTATCGGTAACCGAAGTTGCATTGCCTTAGCATAGCAAGCCGTTTGGCTCTGGATATTTGTTGATACTGTATTGACATTCATTGCTATTCGTAAATTGACGAACAAAGGTAAAGACTTATTTTAGTTACAAAAATATTATGGCCATTTTTTTGTGGTGCGCAAAAAAACAACACGACCTCTATCGTGGTTGCAACGTACTTTCATTAGCAGTTCTTTTTTGTAGGGTTATCGCTCATGACTGAATAAACCCATTGGTGTTTATTGCTGTATCTTTTTGCCTTCGGTAAAGTATTTCAGACATAGCGAAGGAGGAGCCGGCACCTTTTGCAATCTTAAATTTTCAAAGTTGTTGCTACATATCATTTTCTGCGACCCTTTCGGTTAAATTTTCTTTGTTGAGTACACATACGTTGCCTTTTTAATCCCAGCAGATTACAAAAATGTTGCAATAATCATCTATTGAATGGCATGAAGCTGCTGTTACCTTCCATCAACACAATTTATCTCCGCCATTGAACGAAAAGCATGGATGATTTTTTACCGTTTTTATCGCTACATACAACGCTTTGTATGAATTGATAAATAGTATGCCGTATTACTCCGTTCCTTTACACTGAATTTGGATACATTGGAAATAGCAACCATCTGCTCTAACCGCTAAGCTCCTAATGGCTTACCCTATTCTGTCGGTTTCGGGTGTTATTGTAGCGCGAGGGACTATAGTAAACTAACAAGCTACTGCTAACATGGAAAAATTAGGTAGCGGCACCTACCTGGTGCAGATTCAGCTAGGTAACCTACATTCTAGCTATTGTGTAGTTAAAATGTAGATTAAATTTGGGTTTTGTTTTAAAGCCGTTCATGGGAAACTGGAACGGCTTTTTTTACCAAGATACAATAGCATCAATCAAAGGCCCTTCCGACTCTTTTGCTGCGAAGGGTTTCGCGGTGTTATCACCGAGTTTCACAGATAAGAAGTAATCGTATTTAGACCGTCGATGGCTGCAGCACTTCCGACTTTTTGTAACACTTCACATCTATTCACTTTTCACCATTGCCTTCGGCGAGCTTGCAAGTACGGTTTACCAAACAAAAAAAGCCACCCGAAGGTGGCCATAGCAGTGCAGCTATACGCTGGGTTTTTTGTTTTCGGCTCGTGCTTGCCGCTTGGTGAGGCTTAGGAGCGATGATATGGTGTAGTCGTCCACCTTCTCGGGGTTGGTTTTTTTGTAGATGAGCTTGCCAAACTTGTTAATTTTCGATACTAAAGTCATGAGTTCGTCGAACTTGTGTGAGTTGGAGGCCACCAGCTGCTTACGCTCGCTGAGCTTGGTTTGCTGGTCCTGGTTGAGCTTAAATATTTTCTCCTTCAGCGTTACCATTTCGGCGGTAAAGGTTTCGGGCATTCCACCCTTGATCAGCTCGGCTTTTTGAGTTTCCATTTGGGAGATGGTTACCGCAACGGCCTTGTAGAATGCATCCACGTCGCGGGCATGCAAGTACTTGCGCACAAACTGTAGGTTGAAGGCTCCTGGCTTGGAAATATTCTCCTTACCGGCAAAGCCAATGTAGGCATCGAGACGGCCAACTAGCTCGAGCATCTTTACCATGCTGTCGTAGAGGTCTGAGGTGATTTTCTTTAGTTCGTTGGTGAGTGTTTGTGGTTCGGTGAGCTCTTTGAGCTCGTTTACTTTGCCTTCGAATTCGGCAGTAAAGGCGTCGTTGAAAAGCGTTGAGAACGCCTTAAAGTCTTCAACATCGCGCTTGTAGCTGTTAAATACGAAGCCTGCAAAGTGCAGAACCTCTTCATTCTTAATTGTCCCCATAATTTTTAAACAGTTTTTTAGGTTGGTTAATAATTAGTTGAGAAAGCAAAAATGATATGGAAATTGAAAAATGCATTAATTGATCATAAGCGTGTTGGTGTTCTGTTAAAAATTTTGTTTTTGTTGAGGCGACGGGAAATGGATGAATCCATTCACCCCATCGGGCTGTTTTATGTTACCCTCGGTTAAAACCGTAGGCTATGTTGGTGTGTTGAAGTTGTTCCCGAAGAGCTTTGCAGCGTTCCCGAAGAGCTTTGCAGCGTTCCCGAAGAGCTTTGCAGCGTTCCCGAAGAGCTTTGCAGCGTTCCCGGAGAGCTTTGCAGCGTTCCCGAAGAGCTTTGCAGCGTTCCCGGAGAGCTTTGCGGCGTTCCCGGAGAGCTTTGCAGCGTTCCCGAAGAGCTTTGCGGCGTTCCCGAAGAGCTTTGCAGCGTTCCCGGAGAGCTTTGCGGCGTTCCCGAAGAGCTTTTTATGAATTCTTAGGCCTTATTGGAAGGGCCGTGATAGAGTTTTGCCGTAAAAAACACGATTGGATACCGGTCTATTGCAGCTTACCTGACCGCCCATTTCAAAGAACGTTGGCGAATGCAATTATTGTGAGCAGTATGAATGGTAAAATGCATATTCACACAATGGTAATTTGCATTCAGCAAACCAAATTATGAATATTTGAACTAAAATGCAAAAATGGTTGTTAATTTTTTTTTGGTTGGAGAGAACAATGAGGGTGCCATGGTGAAAATTGAAGCACCGATAGTGTTGTAAAAAGCACCCGTAGTTAGCTACCTTACTGCCTGCTGAAAATTATTGAAATTGCACGCATAATGTTGTAATGCAGATAAATAGCCTTTATTAGGTGTTCGCAACTTTTAACTTAGCGAAAAGGTTGTTCGTCAAACGCTGGGGGCTATTGGTCACCGCTTTTCGATTGTTTACAAAACGACCCCTATTGCCTACTCTTTAAATAGTTTATATTTAGCCGTCATCCGCAACCTATGAAACAGTTTACAACCCGCCGCATCATTTTATTGTTATTTTCTGGTTTATTGATAGTGCTTATAGTGCTGGTGCTTGTTTCTAGCCACATGAGCTCACAAAAAACCAATATTTTTCTCCACTCCAACGGCGCGCAGCTGCGGAAGGGAGTAAAGGATATAATTGCTCTTAAGCGTTTAGGAATAGAACAGGGGGTAGTGGATTATGCCCATTGGGATGAGTTTGTGTTGTATATGGAGGATGGAAACGATTTGTGGGCAGAGCATTTTTTACCTCCCATCCTATCTAACTACGGCACCAATGGTTTTAAGGTGTATACGTTGGACAGGGAAGTGCGCTACAGCAATATTTCACCTAATTACCCAGTTTTAAATGACCTCAAGCTACCTTCCTACTTTCTCGATAGCTTGTCGAATAGAGGATATTTTAAGGATATTGTTCTTCTAAATGATAATTTGGTGGAATTGTTTGGTTCCACCATTCAACACACCATCTCGGCAAAAGGGAGTCGACACTTCTATGGCTACTTTGTGGTAGCAAAGATATGGAATGGCGACTTTACTCGCGAAATTGCCGGCATTGTGGATGGTCGGGTTGCTCTTTGCCACACCAGTAAGCGCTTAACTTTAAATAGCAAGGCAGGAACCATACAGGTAACTATCCCATTAACCAATGCCGTTGGCGATACCATAACCTACCTTTGTGTAAATAAGAATTTTCCATTTTTGAGTGAATACAATCGTTACTCCATGAATTTGATAATGATTATTGTGGTGTTTTCGGTGATAATTATGTGGGCACTCTTTTTTATTATTTCCCATTGGATAACGCATCCGCTCAGAATTGTGGAGCAAGCCATAGATGGGGAGGACATCGCAAAGGCTCAGTTGCTATCGCGTTATGGACACGATTTTCAGCGAATAGGGGAGAGCCTGAGTAGCTATTTGGAGCAAAAGAAAACCTTAATAAAATTGAAGGAGAAGGCGGAGGAGAGCGATAGGTTAAAATCGGCTTTTCTATCGAACATGTCGCACCAAATTCGAACTCCGCTGAACGGAATTCTTGGATTTACGGAGCTACTCCGAAAACGTATACCTACCGATGAATCGTCGCAACGCTATGGCGAAATAATTAATGGTTGCAGCCGCGATTTAATTAAGATAGTTTCCGATTTAATCGATATTGCCAAGCTGGAGGCTGGACAGTTTTCACTCAATGTGACCAAGTTTACTCTTGACGCAGCCTTTTCTAACCTGGAGCTGCTCTACCCCTTGAGTAAGCCCAGCCCCGATGTAAAGATTGTGATTACCCATCCATCGGTGGAGACCAGCGTGTATGCCGATATGGTAAAGGTGCAGCAGGTGATTCACAATTTGCTCGATAATGCCATTAAGTTTACCTTTGAGGGCGAGGTGGAGGCCAGCTGGGGCGTACAGGGCAACGATCTTGTATTTTATGTGAAGGATACCGGAATAGGTATTTCAGTAAAGGAGCAAACTAGGGTATTTACGCGCTTTAGCCAGCTCTACAGCAAGGAGGAGAGGCAGTTTAGCGGAGCGGGTCTCGGACTTGCCATTTCCAAGGCTCTGGTAGAGATGATGGGAGGTAAGCTCTGGTTCGATAGCATCGAAGGAAAAGGTTCCACCTTCTATTTTTCGTTGCCTATTGTAAATCAATAATGAGAAGAAGGTAGAAAAGTAGGAGTAAAAAGGAGCTTTCACCCTTACGAAATTGGCGAAATAAACCAGCGGTAGAGCAGTGCGGTGATACATCTCCTAATTTTTGTATTGGAATGTGCATTTAACCACCTACTTCCTCAATTCACTGAATCTTAATTGTCTGTTTCTCGATCAATTTTTGGACGATCTTCTCCATTGAAATGGCCACTTCTTTTTACTATCTTAGCCTCGGCGAAACTTAAACAGCATTACATTGAAAACCATAAAAGTTGCAACTTACCCTTCGGAACTATATGTTTTCCAAGGGCGACTTGAGGCAGAGGGCATTCCCTCCTTTATTGGGAATGAAAATTTGCTTGGGGTTCAGCCATTCTATTCCCATGCGGTGGGAGGTGCTACGCTCGAGGTGAACGATGCCGACTTTGAAAGTGCCCAGCTAATTCTGGCCGAAATAGAGGCCAATGAGTTTGACCTGCAGAATAGTGAGGAGTTTCTTCGTACCGAGGAGGAGCTGCAGCTCGAGGAATTAAAACCCGGCTTCTCGAGGAAA
>JGI20225J20221_1000646_pt2 | contig 37982 bp, 29 predicted proteins | sample BioMet4_FD_20221 | JGI IMG/M metagenome (IMG submission 20221)
CGCTCTCATAAACGAAAAGGATTGCTGCCGGCCGGCAGCAATCCTATAGTCCCAGAGGCTTTTTCTTAATGTGTCCTTGACATGGGGTCCACATTAGCCCAAGTTACCAACCGTTTTTTATACCAAAAAAATAAAAATAATTTAGTTGAAAAATATTAGCAAACATTTGAGCTCTTGTAGTTTGGTGGTCATTTATAACGAGCCAAGTAAATTGAAAAACTCAATCAAAAATAATCATTGGTGGCCTCTGTGGGCGAAGCGGCTTCCAAGGATGCAAAATGCAAATAACGTTGATTTGTCAGTGTATTTCAAACAGATTTTTAAACCTTAAATATTGGTAAAGACCAATTATTAAATAGTTCGATAATTACTAAGTTTTCATTTATTATTTATGGAAGCAAATTTGATGGAATATTCATGTGCATTAATTAGAATAATTGTTTTTTCTTCATATTCAATTTTGAAATCTTAAAAACGGCATTAATCGAAATCCGTGCGTGATTTGCGCTATTTCGCGTATCTTTCGTCTTTTTTTGTGTTTTAATCTTTTTGAATCCTTTCCTTAAACAAGTCGGTTTCGATTACCACAAAACACAATTTAATTCAAAACAAAAAATAAACAAACTTTTTACCAGCGATATTCTGACAAAAAAAGAGACGCTTTTAAGCGCCCCTTTTTAATCGGTTAATTTTAGTCTTTGTTGGCGGTGATTACGTTCAGCTCTTTGTTAGAAAGTTTTGCGTACTCTTTTACTTTTGCCAAGTCTAAGCCCAATGACTTAGCTAATCTCGTGCCATAGTCTTTGTCTGCCAAGTAGCAGTGAGTCACATGGCGGTATTTGATATTCTCTCTTACCCCATTCATGGCTCTTGTTGTGTTTCCGATCAACAATTGTTTCTTCTCTTCAGTCATTAAGCGATATAAACGTCCTGGCTGGTCAAACGGATTGTCGGTTGGGTCATCTTTAGGATCATACCTCCAAGCGGCTCCATTGAGCGGCAGCGGTGGCTCAGCGACCTCTGGCGAGGAGAACCAATCCCCTGATCCATTTGGCGTGTAGGCGACCTCTCCGCCGTAATTTCCGTCTGTTCTCATGAAACCATCTCTGCTGTTGTCGTTTACCTCACAGTGGGCCTTATTAACCGGTATTTGGTTGTAATTTACGCCCAAGCGATATCTTTGGGCGTCCCCGTAAGAGAATAAGCGCCCCTGAAGGAATTTATCAGGACTAAAGCCGATTCCTGGGACAACGTGAGCAGGCGTAAAAGCCGCTTGCTCTACTTCCGCAAAGTAATTATCGGGGTTTTTGTTCAGCACTAACTCGCCAACCTCGATTAATGGGAAGTCTTTGTGATACCAAACTTTCGTAATGTCGAACGGGTTATACGGCAGTTTTTCGGCCTGTTCTTCTGTCATCACCTGGATGTAAAGCTTCCATTTTGGGAAGTCTCCCTTGGCGATGTGCTCATATAAATCACGGCCGTGATAGTCTCTATCAACGCCGGCGATCTTTGCGGCCTCTTCGTCGGTTAGGCATTTAATGCCTTGCTCTGTGATGAAGTGGAATTTAACCCAAACCCGCTTGCCATCTTTGTTTATGAGCGAGAATGTATGCTCGCCATACATGTTCAAGTTTCGAAGAGAAGCCGGGATTCCGCGATCGGACATCGTAATCGTAATTTGATGAAGGGCCTCCGGTAGCATAGACCAGAAGTCCCAAGTGTTGTTGGCGTCGTGAAGTCCTGTTTGCGGATCGCGTTTCACCGCACGGTTGAGCCCAACGAAGTTGTGAACGTCGCGGAGGAAGAATACTGGTGTGTTGTTTCCTACGAGGTCCCAGTTTCCTTCCTTTGTGTAAAATTTGATCGCGCACCCGCGGATGTCGCGTTCAGTATCTGCCGCGCCCCTTTCGCCAGCAACCGTTGAAATTCTCACGAAAACATCGGTTTTTTCGCCCTTTTGAAGCACTTTTGCATAAGTGTATTTAGAAATATCCTTGGTAACAACGAAATAGCCGTAAGCTCCCCAACCTTTTGCGTGCATTCTGCGCTAAGGAATAACCTCTCGATTGAAATGGGCCATTTTTTCGAGAAGCCAGACATCGGATAAAACTACTGGTCCGCGAGGACCGGCGGTGATGGCGTTTTCATTGTCTGGAATTGGAGCGCCAACTTCGTTTGTTAATCTGCGTTTTGTTTTTGCAGCCATATGTTTACCCCCTTGGCTATGCAATCAAAATTTCGTCACCTTAATAATAAAAACAAACATATAAAAGTTCAAAAAATGTGCTTTTCGATAGTAATAAATCTTCGAATAAAAAATAACGTAAAAATAAAATAACAACAAAGTAAAAATGGAGAATAGTCTATTTAAAACAAGCCAAAAAATGCAAATTATGGATGAAAGGCTTAAAACTTTCCAAAAATCAAAAAACAGTATAAATCAGGCAACTAAAGATTTTTGGTTGCAAGAATAAATATCGATTACAACTTATAAAACCATAAACATTTGCAAGAATAATTCAAAAACAGTCTATTTATATTTTAAAACTTCAAAAACACATTTATGTCAATTTCGCTCGTGATTTGCAACGAAAACGGTATTATCTGATTTTTATTAGGTACCGCTTACGTCAAGTTTATTGTTGATATTACTATAAAATATAAAATTAGAACATAAGTAATCATTATTTTGAATAATTGTCTTTCGTTCGTGGCGGCGAACGTCAAACAAACTTTTTCTTCTTTTACTTGGTTGCCCTTTTCTTTAAATGATCGTGTCTAAACAATAGTCTTCCCGTTATCTTTTTCTTTCTAGATATCTTGTATCTACGGATTCCCCTTTTTTGTTAAGATTTTTCCTTCTTTTTAATCTCTTGTTTTTCGCTTGTAATCGTTTGTCTTGCATAGATTAGGCATTTCTCGAGTACATCTACGTTTATGTTTAACTAGTCATTGGGTGGCAATCGATACCCAGACTTCCAGGCCGTCTTTGAAAGAACCGTCTCATTTTTAAGGCCACTTCTCATACTTCCTCATTTTTCAGGTTCTTGTCATTATATGGGTCTTGGTGAAAACGCTGCGTCTTGGTGTAATATATAGCCACAATGGACATTAACAAAAAGAAAGCATATAAAGACGAGCGGATCTTCAATTTCCTTGGTTTCACAATTTTTGATTTGACCCACATATCCGTGAGCATCATTCTTTTTTTAGACGAAATTCGGCGTTATAAGGCTGGAGAGATGGCTGCTAGCGATCTTCCGATGGACTTTGCCGATTTTTCTGTCGAAATAGTGTGTGCGGTCCTCCTTTTGGTATTTGTATTGCTGTTTGCAGAAAAGCAAACCGACCGTCTGCTTGTAACAAGGAATTACACCTTCGCATGGGTGGTAGCTTCTATGAGTCTGTTTATTCCGGAGACTTTTAATATTTGTTATTTATATGTAACAAAGGAACTTTTAGAATCATCAGAATTAACACAAATATTTAACAAAATAGTACTTTTTACATCATGTTCTGCTTTCATTTCATTTTTAGTTTCACTCTTTCTTTGTGGCAAGGGAATAAAATGGCGCATTAGTCTTGCAATTGGCATCGCCTTTGTTATCTTAACAGCCATTCTGAATACAGTGTCTTTATCCATTGAAATCGCAAGTTCTGCGGCTGGATTTATATGGGAAGAAATTCCGGAATTATTACTAATGGCCGTGCCTTTAGTGCCAAGCATCTTTGCACTGGCATCACTAAACGATATAAATAAGGCAAGTTCTATTAGCGAAACGCAAAAATAGCTTATCCTGAAATCCGTGCGTGATTTGCGCTGTTTCGTCTTTTCGCAAAGTTTTAGCCAGATTTCCCTAATCCTCTTACTATTTTTATCTCTTATATTATCATTTTTAATTTCCAATATTAATTTAATCAAAAACATGAACAACGTAATGTTTATTCTTCATTTTCTTTTTTGATTTTTTAACTTTCATTATTTGGAAAAAACTTACATTTTCTTTTTTGTGTGTCAATAATTACACGCAACGTGCTGTTCGGTTGAACGTAAGTCCAGTTTGCTCAACTGGAGGTTTTTTATTTATGTCAGCCGATAATACTTTAAAGAATGGGAAAATTTCTAAGCTGTTGGTGAAATACGGTCTTCCTTGCGTAGCTTCTTTGGTTATTAGTGCCCTTTATAACGTCGTTGATCAACTTTTCATCGGGAACAGTGACATAGGGTATTTGGGGAACGCCGCCACAACCATCGTTTTTCCACTTACCATACTCGCTTTAGCGCTTTCTTTGCTGATTGGCGATGGAGCAGCCGCTTATTTAAGCCTTTGTCAGGGCCGAAACGATACCAAGACGGCAGGGAACGCTATTGGCTGTTCTATTACCTTGTGTCTTGTTCTTTCTGGCGCGTTTACCGCCATCTGTCTCATTTGGCTTGATGACATTTTGATTCTTATGGGTGCCAATTCGACATCACTACCATTGGCAAGAACGTACGGCGTCATTGTTATCGCCGGAATTGTGTTTTCTTTCTTGACCAATGTGTTAAACCCAATAATCAGAAGCGATGGAGCCCCAATCTTCGCGATGGTCGCCCAGGGGAGCGGGGCGTTGGCTAATATAATTCTTGATCCGCTGTTCATCTATGTCTTTAAGCTCGGGCTTGCTGGAGCGGCTTATGCCACAATCATTGGCCAAGCCATATCTGCGATACTATCTATCATTTATCTCTGCAAATCACGCACGTTTTGCTTGAAAGCCAAATTTTTCATTTCTGGATTTGGATTATTAAAAAAGACATTGACACTCGGAATTTCGTCCTTCTTTATTCAGATGTCTTTGGTGTTCGTTACGGTGGCTTCAAATCAAGTGTTAACTAGGTATGGAAACGGTACTATTTATGGAAGTGAAATACCAGTTGCTGTCTTTGGAATCGCCTATAAAGTCTTCACGATTGTTGTTAACATTCCAATTGGTGTCGCTTTGGGTGGTCTTCCTATCATCGGTTTTAACTATGGAGCAAAGCAATTTGGGAGAGTCAAGAAAACCTATTCTTTGGTTGTTTTGACCTCTCTTGTGGTCACAACCATAGCGTGCTTGATTTTCGAGGTTTTTCCCATTCAGGTGGTTTCTTTGTTTGGGAGTGAAAGCGAGGTCTATAACGAGTTCGCGGTGAAGTGCTTCCGTATTTATCTTTGCGGCATCGTGTTGACCGGTTTGCAAAGAACGTCATCAGTGTTTTTCCAGGTGCTCGGCAAAAGCATTCAGGCAACGATCTTAAGTCTTGTTAGGGATCTTATCATCCTTGTTCCGTTAACCTATGGAATGTCCTCAATTTGGGGTCTGGAAGGCTTTCTGTGGAGCGCGCCGGTCGCGGACGTGATTTCCTTCGTTCTTACGTTGATTCTCGTTTTAAACGAATTTAAAAAGCTTGGTAACGAAGAGAAACTAGCAAACGACATCTCCCATAGTATGGCGTTAAGCGAGAGCAAATAACAAAAAAGAGCACCCTTTCGGATGCTCTTTAAAGTTGGTGAAGTATCGATTACTTCTTAGCTTTTGCTCTCTCGTGGAGAATGTTAGCCTGGGCGGCTGCAAGTCTCGCGAGCGGGACACGGAACGGCGAGCAAGAAACGTAGTCAAGGCCAGCTTCATCGTAGAACTGGATGGAAGCCGGATCGCCACCGGTCTCGCCGCAGACACCGATTAAGATGTCTGGACGGGTCTTACGGCCGCGTTCAACGGCAATCTTGACCAACTCGCCAACACCGTCAATATCGACGGTCTGGAACGGGTCAAATTCATAGATCTTCTTATCGTAGTAGAACGGTAAGAATTGGCCGGCATCATCACGGCTGAAGCCCAAGGTGAGTTGGGTTAAGTCGTTGGTGCCAAAGCTGAAGAATTCAGCATCCTTCGCAAGTTTGTCAGCCTGCAAAGCGCCTCTCGGAATCTCGATCATCGTGCCGACGTGGTAGACCAACTTATGCTTTTCCTTCGCCATTTCGCCTTCAACGGCTTCAATGACGACCTGTTTAGCATAACGAAGTTCTTTTTCCTCGCCAGTGAGCGGGATCATGATTTCCGGCTCAACGTCGTGCTTAAGATCCTTGCTGGCTTTTAAGGCGGCTTGGATGATAGCGGTGGCCTGCATACGGTAGATTTCCGGATAAGCGACGCAGAGACGAACTCCGCGGAAGCCCATCATCGGGTTAGCCTGATGCAATTGATTGATTCTATCCCGAACCTTTTGTTCAGAAACGCCGAGCTTTTCAGCGATTCCCTTAATCTTTTCATCCTCGTGGATGTCCGGAAGGAACTCGTGAAGCGGGGGGTCAAGGAGACGGATGTTAACCTTGTACTCCGGGCAGCTCATATACATCTCATAGAAGTCTTGAACCTGATACGGCCGTAATCTCTCAAGGGCGGCTTCACGTTGCTCAGTGGTATCGCTGAGAATCATGGAACGCATATTGAGAATGCGATCGTCGGCGAAGAACATACGTTCAGTGCGGCAGAGACCAATGCCTTCGGCATTGAACTTAGCAGCGTTATTGGCATCGGTCGGAGTGTTGCAGTTCGCGCGAACGCGAAGTCTGCGATACTTGTCGGCCCAAGCCATCATACGGCCGAAATCACCACCAAGATCAGCTTCCTTAGTAGCAATAGCGCCTTCGTAGACACTGCCGGTGTTTCCATCGACAGAAACGATGTCTTTTTCGGTGTAAGTCTTGCCATTGATAATCATGGTCTTGGCTTCTTCATCGATAATGGCACCAGTGCAGCCAGCGGTGCAGCATTTGCCCATAGAACGAGCAACGACAGCAGCGTGTGAAGTCATGCCGCCACGGGCGGTAATGATAGCTTCAGCGTTGACCATGCCGATGATGTCCTCAGGAGAGGTTTCAGAGCGGGCAAGGACAACCTTGCGCCCAGCATCATGTTCAGCCTTGGCTTCCTCGGCGGTAAAGACGAGGTGGCCAGTGCCGGCGCCCGGCGAAGCCGGAAGACCGATGATGATCGGAGTGTGTTTCTTGAGGTCGATCGGATCAAAAGTCGGGTGGAGAAGGTCGTTAAGAGCCTTCGGCTCGACGCGTAAGCAAGCTTCCTTTTCGTCGATGAGTCCTTCATCAACGAGGTCGCAAGCAATCTTCAAAGCAGCGCGGGCAGTTCTCTTGCCGTTGCGGGTTTGTAAGAAGAAGAGTTTGCCTTTTTCGACGGTGTACTCCATATCCTGCATATCTTTGAAGTAGTGCTCCATGCGGGCGATGGTTTCCACAAATTGTTTGTAGACATCGGGCATACGGGCCTTTAATTCATCGATGTGAAGCGGAGTGCGAACGCCGGCGACAACGTCTTCGCCTTGGGCGTTCGGAAGGAATTCGGCGTAAATGCCCTTTTCACCAGTCGAAGGGCTGCGAGAGAAGGCGACACCGGTGCCGCTATCTTCGCCCATGTTGCCGAAGACCATCGTCTGGACGTTAACAGCAGTGCCCCACTCATAAGGGATGCCGTTCATCTGACGATAAACGTTAGCGCGCGGGTTGTCCCAGCTGCGGAAAACAGCGGCGACAGCTTCTTTTAACTGCGCGAACGGATCAGTCGGGAAATCCTCGCCGAAGACCTTTTTGTAATAGGCCTTATAGGTTTTAACGAGTTCCTTGAGCTGGTCAGCAGTGACTTCTGTATCAAGCTTATAGCCGTTCTTTTTCTTGAGATCATCGAGCATCTTGTCCATCTCGGTTCTCGGATGGCCTTTGGCGATGTTCGTGAACATAAGAATGAAACGACGATAGCTGTCGTAAGCGAAACGGACGTTGCCAGTGACCTTAGCCAAAGCTTCGACGGTGACGTCGTTTAAGCCTAAGTTAAGAATGGTGTCCATCATGCCAGGCATAGACTGGCGGGCGCCAGAACGCACGGAGACAAGAAGCGGGTTCTTGGTTCCTCCGAACTCTTTTCCATCAATCTTTTCAACTTCGTGAAGGTGCTTCACGATGTCATCCCAGACACTGTCGGGGATTTTCTTGCCTGAGTCGTAGTACAAAGTGCAAGCTTCAGTTGTGATGGTGAAACCAGCAGGAATGTTGACTCCTGCGGCAGTCATCTCGCAAAGACCTGCGCCTTTGCCTCCGAGAATGTCCTTGCCGAGATGGGCGGCATGGGCTTCTTTGAAGGAGTAGACGTACTTCTTTTCTGCCATATTGTCCTCCTAATGACAATCCATTATTAGGGCGCTTTTGTAGCACCCCAGCGGATAAACTATATCACGAGACCTTTCTTCTTAGAAGAAAATGCCTGCATGGGAAAGCACTTTCTGCAAAAGTTAGTCTTAGATCAGTTTAAGCGAGCGATAGATGGCGCTAATAAAACATGTTAGAAAATTGCTTTGCCTTGTACAACGCAAACACTTAAAAAACACTATCAATTCATTGTGTCAATGCAAAAACAAATAAAATGGAGTAAAAAGTTCTATAAAAAAGACACATAAGCGTAAACTAAACCAAACGCAAAGAGTGAAAGACACCGAAAATCAAAATAACGGCTTTTTGCAATTGTGGTTATGTGGCAATTTTTAGGTGTGAGAACCTTTTAAGAGTAATCAACCAAAAGCAGTTCTGGTTCTAATACTACTTCATAACTAAACTTCGATAGACTCTCATTTATACAATTTCCTAGATGGAAGTTATCAAATCCTTTTTGAAATCTTTAAAAATGACTAAAGCCGTAAAATGCGCGTGATTTGCAAAGATAATCATTGCAAAAAGCTAATAGAAAAGGCCGGACTTTAAATCCGGTCTCTGTAATTGTTTGAATAAACGAGTTCAGTGCTTCTTATATTCAGCAGGGCGATTTTCTTTGGAAAGCAGATAGCGCCAGAAGATTTGCATCATCATATGGTCAAACGACATATGAATGTCTTCGGTTATTTGCATATCATCGATCGGGGCGTGAAGATGATAATCCGACAATTTGTCTAGTTTGCCACCGTCATAGCCTGTCATTCCAATGATTTTCACACCTTGTTGCTTTGCATATTCGACGGCTTTAATGATGTTGTGAGAGTTTCCGCTGCCAGAGATGGCTAATATCACATCATTCTTTGTCAATTTATTCTCTAACTGATAATAGAATACATTTTCGAATCCGATATCGTTTCCGATTGCCATCAGTGTCGGAATATTGTCGTTGAGACAAACAAAGCGAAAGCGTTTTTCAACTTTAGAGCAGGCGCCCTTATTGAAGTCCACCATCATGTGTGACGCGGTGGCAGATGAACCACCATTGCCAAAGACATAGATGGTCGCTTCTTTGTTGTAAGCTTCCAGCAAGGCATTCATTGCCTCATTAAGCTCATCGACGTTGAGACTTTTGATGATTTTTTCTTCTTTTTCGTAGTAGGCCTGGATGTCTTTCTTAAAGTCGACCATATGTATTTCCGCCTTCCTGTTTAGTTTATATTACTTCTCGGCGAGAATCTTTGAAATTGCTTCTTTGAGGGAAGAACAAATATAGTTAGGTTCTGCGTTTGCATATACCTTGCTTGGTCTCGGGTCTCCGCAAGTAAGCAAAATAGTGCGACAACCAGCATTAATTCCGGTTTGAACGTCTTGTCTTGTGTCACCTATGAACCACGAAGCTGAAAGATCGATGTTATAGCGGCTTTGAGCCCTTAATAGGAGTCCAATTTTTGGTTTGCGGCAATCACAGACGATCTTAAGTTCAGGAATCTCGCCCTCAAAGCCACGCGCCGGATGATGTGGGCAAAAGTACAAATCATCTAGATAAGCGCCTTCTTTGCCCAAAAGATCTTCTAGTTTATTGTGGATGCGGTGAAGTTCATCAAACGTTGTTTCTCCACGTGCTACAACAGGCTGGTTGGTAATGACGATAGCTAAGTATCCTGATTTGTTGATAAGTTTTACGGATTCACCGGCGTCTGGCATCAACTCTAGCTTTTCGGCTTTAGTAACAAAATCGCCAAAAACATTCAAAGTACCGTCCCTATCAAGGAAAATGCACTTTTGTTTATGGGCTAGGCTCTTGGCTTCAACAATGCCGTTTTCGATATCCTGGTTTACTTGAGCGTACCTCTCAGGCGTACCGCAGTCTTTAACGTATTCGCTCGAACGGTAAGCATAAACGCCGCCTTCCTTAATCGATGGAAGCATCACCTGAGTTTCAAAGTCCAAAACACCAGGTTCTTTGATGAGGTTTAATATATCCCTCGAAAGAATGTAAATTCCAGCGGTGGTTAGGTTTTCGTAGAACCAAGTTCTTACATTGTGTTTGCTGTCAAAACTGATGACCATATCATTTCCGTCTACGACAAGCAAATCAGAATCAAACGGGTGGCTGTTCGGATGAGCGAAAGCGGTTAATTTGGCTTTTTTGTCTTCATGAAAGCGATCATCCTCTTCCAGTCGATATTGAGCATTAAATCACCAAACAAAAGAATGAAGTCATCATCTTTTAAAAGCGATTTGGCTTCGAAAAGAATCCCAGCGGTGCCCAAAGGGGTTTCTTCAACGAGATAAGTTATTTTTGCGCCGAAGGCAGCGCCGTCTTTGAAATAATCTTTTATTGATTGGCCGGTTGGGCTAATGACGATGGTTATTTCAGTAACACCGTTTTTAACAAGGCTTTCGACTTGCCACTGCAAAATTGGTTTGCCGCCAACTTGGACCATTGGCTTTGGCAACGAGCCTGTTATTGATTGTAAGCGGGTTCCTTTGCCGCCAGCTTGGATTAATGCCTTCATTTGTGCTCTCACATCATCAGAATGCTGCAGCCGGCTTGGTCTAACTCAAAAGGCATCTCTTTTAAATCCGTCAGTGATTTGCGGACATTTTCGCGGATTTCGGCGGTCGGGCAATAGAATAGCAGGAAGCCTCCTCCGCCAGCCCCGAGAAGCTTTCCGCCCGTCGCCCCAGCGGCGATGGCGGCCTCGTAATGGCGGTCGATGGCCGGGTTGCTGATGCCTTTGGCGAGACTCTTCTTTATTTCCCAGTTCTCGCGAAGAACCGGTCCCAAAGCATCGACGTCGTTGTCCTCGAGGCTAAGCTTGAGGTTGCGCGTCATGTCGCAGAGTTTCTTGGTGGCGATGATCTTGTCTTCTTGAGAAGCAAGGTTCTTTGTTTCCTCGCCTAGAATGTTGTTCGCGTCGCGGACGTCGCCGGTATAGAACATCAGGAGGTTTTCCTGGAGTTTTTCGTATGAATCGTGCCTCATAACGATGGGTTCTACTTTGACGAATCCATCTGGGCAGAACTCGTAATAACGGAGACCGCCAAAAGCGGCGGCGAACTGGTCCTGCTTGCCGATTGGGTTGCCCAATTGGTTGATTTCTACCTCGCATGCCTCTTTGGCGAGTTTGTATTTTGAAACGAATTTCTGTTCATATATATGCATCAAGTTCAGCAAAGCAACGGTGAACGAGCTGGAAGATCCTAAGCCTGTTCCCGAAGGAATATCGGCAACCGATGATATTTGTATTCCTTTTGCTGAAAATGACGATAAAACGGCTTTAAAAATGCGATGCTTTATTTCACTCACATTATCGACGTTTTCCGTTTCCGAATACTTTAAAGAAATCTTTTCATTATCAAAGGAACGGATAAGCGAAAGATAAACATATTTTCGGATGCTTGTTGAAATAACGCAGCCACCATATTTTTCGTAGAAAGAGGGGATGTCGCTTCCGCCGCCGCAGAAACTGACGCGGAAGGGTGCTCGAGAAATTATCATGTTATTTCTCTTTTCCAAGCGCTTCTCTTATGGTAAGCAAAACAGCCTCATCAGAAGACATTGACGCTTTCCATCCGGCTTTTGTAATTTTATCAAGCGAATAGGCGAAATGGGGTACATCTCCCTTCCACCCAACATTAGATTTACCATATTTAATTTGGCACTTTCCGTCTAAACCCATCTCGTGAATTACTGAACTTGCGATGAACCGAACGCTTGAACACGAATCAACGCCAACTTGATATAAAGTCACACCAACCGGATTGTTTTTATAGAACAAAAGAATGGCTTTGATCAAATCGTCACAATGCAAATAAGGTTTTGATTGGGTTCCGTCTCCAAAAACTGATAATTCATTTGGGTTTTCTTTAATCCTTTCTATGAAATCAAAAACTACCCCATGAGTTAATCTTCTTCCTATGACGTTGGGAAATCTAAAGATGAGCGAATGCATGTCATTCATAGAAGAAAACGAATGAATGAATGCTTCTGAAGCGGCCTTGGCGCCACCATAATATGAAACTGGAGAAAGAAGGCTTTTATCCTCCGAGAAAGAATCGTGGGGGCCCAATTCACCATAAACGGCCGAAGTCGACGCAAAAAACAAATTCTTAACACCAGTCTCTCTCATTGCGATTAAGATCGCCCAAGTTGTTGACGCGGTGCATTTGAATTCGATAGAGGGGTCGTTGGCAGACGCTTGAATATCGCTGTTAGCGGCAAGATGAAAGACATATTCAATACCAAACTTTTTAATGACCGTTTTAACCGCATCGACGGAAGAGGCATCGCCATTAATAACGACAAATTTAGGATTTTTTTGAGCATCGGCGAGATTCGACATCTTGCCGCGGAGAAAATTATCTAAAACGACGACAAAATCGCCCTTTGCTAAAAGGGCATCAACCAATTGGCTTCCAATAAAGCCAGCGCCGCCAACCACCAAGTCGTTCATATTAACATCCGCCTTTCTTTAACCAAGTTTCTCTATTTACAACATCAACATATTTTTCAATGTATTCCACCACTTTGGCAGAAACATCATCAACATTATAGTCTGGAACAATAGGCAATTTCGCAGTTTCTTTGTGAATCCGACGTGCCTGTTTGATGGCATCACTGATGGTTTCGTAATCAACACCTCCCTGGATAATAGATCCATGGATGATGCCTTCTTGTCTTTCTGTAGAAGTTCTAATAAGAACCGCTGGGAAATCCAAGATGGAAGATTCTTCGGTTAGTGTTCCCGAGTCGCTAAGAACAACATAGGCATGTTTTTGAAGGTTTATGTACTCAAAGAAACCAAAAGGTTTGTCGTCTTGGATGTATTTGGATAACTTGAATCCCTTTTTGTCGAATTGTTTCTGCGTTCTTGGGTGTACGGAGAAGATGACCGGCATCTTGTATTCATCCGCAATTCTGTTTAATGCCGGATACAAACGATCGAACTTTTCTGGGATATCGACATTTTCTTCGCGGTGGGCGGACATAACAATATATCCATCATCTTTTAAACCCATAGTCTTAACGATGTCACAGGCATCGATTTCGGATTTATGCGCCATGATGACTTCTTTCATCGGACTGCCAGTGATAAATGTACGATCAGCCGGCATACCCTCACGGACAAGGTTGTCATAAGCCATATGGCTATATGGCATATTGATGTCAGAAATGTGGTCAACGATGGTACGATTCGTCATTTCTGCAACGTTCCAATCCCAGCAACGGTTGCCAGCTTCCATATGAAAGATGGGGCATTTTAACCGTTTGGCCGATATTGCAGACAAAGCGGAGTTAGTGTCACCAAGAATAAGAACGGCATCCGGTTTGACTTCGTTAATGAGGTCATAGGTCTTGGCAATAACATTGCCCATAGTCTCGCCTAAGTTCTTCCCAACGCAGTTTAAGGTATAGTCAGGCTGTCTAAGGCCCAATTCCTTAAAGAACACGCCATTGAGCTCGTAGGCATAGTTCTGACCCGTATGGACAAGAATATGATCAAAGGCTTTGTCGCAGGCTTTTATCACTTCAGATAGACGTATAATCTCGGGCCTTGTGCCTAAAATGGTCATTACTTTCATTTACTGTTTTTATCCAAAAGCAACGCTTTATGTCTTTGTATTTGTTCTTCCGAAAAACGCATTTTGATGAGTTTAGCAGGGTTGCCGGCAACGATTGAATAGGGAGCAACGGACTTCGTCACAACCGAACCGGCTCCAACAACTGCTCCGAAGCCAATGGTAACACCCTTTAAAATTGTAACGTTTGTGCCAATCCAGTTGTCTCCTTCGAAAGAAACGTCCATGTCGTTTTCTGGCAATTTATCTTTATTGGTAATTTGGTCAATTCGTTTACCAATGACATCAAAACGGTGATTGCCAGTAACGATAGTGACGTTAGGGCCAAACATAACATCATTACCAATAACAACGTTGGCCCGGGTGGACAAAATTGTGCAGTTTTCGCCAATTGAACAACGGTCTCCGACTTCCACGTTCTTTATTCCTGCGCAGGAAAACCCAGAAAGGATATGCGAATGGCGACCACATTTTTTGAAAGACGCTTTTATGATCAATTGGACAAAAATTCTATAAAATACATGACCTATTTTTCTGTTAAAATCATAGATGTTCATTTGCTGCCTTCCCTTTCCACGGGCAAGAAATAAGTATCCGGATGTTCCGGATCGTAGAGTTCGTTAGCCCACATGATAGTCACAGAATCTTCATTTCCAACGTTTGTGATGTTGTGTGTATAGCCAGGAGGAATGTCAACCACTTTCAAGTTTTTACCGTCACATTTATACGAAATGACCTTATCGTCTGTAACTTTACGTAACTTAATCAAACAGGTCCCCGTAACTACAAGGTACTTCTCGTTTTTTGACATATGGTAATGATTGCCTTTGGTGATGCCTGGCTTAGAAATATTGACTGATATTTGGCCATAAGTCGACGTTTTAAATGCTTCAGTAAATGAACCACGAACGTCTTTATGCATTAAAAGATCATAGGAAAACTTATTTTCTGGCAAATAACTAAGATAAGTTGAGTATAGTTTCTTGTAGAAGCCTTCTTTGAGTTCCGGAATTATCTCGTTATCACGAGATTTTTTAAATGTATCTAAAGCAGCAGCAATGTCCTCTAACTTTTCAGTATAGTGCGGCTCTACATGCATAATTTCACCAGTAGATTTTGGCTGGTTTTCAATTACGCGCAAAAACTCATCAATGACGTCATCGATATAAACGAAATCAATGGCTGGCGCTAATTGGTTAATCTGAAGGGGAAGGTTGTTGGCGGCGTTATAACACCATGTTGCAATAACACTGTTATAGTTTGGGCGACACCACTTTCCGAAGACGTTATTTAAGCGATAGATATAAACTGGTGTGTTGGTTTCCTTTGAAAACACAAAGAACTGGTCTTCGGCCATTTTCTTGCTCTTGCCATACGGATTATCTAAGGCCGCTTGTGTAGATGAGCTAAAGATGATAGGCGCTTTATGGCCATACTGATCCAAGAGATCTAATAGCTTTTTGGTAAAATTGACATTACCGTCGATGAATTCTTGCGGATTTAAAGGTCTATTAATGCCAGCCAAATGAACAATGAAATCCGAATCTTTAACAAACTGTATAAGTTGATCGTCGGTACATCCTAAATCATACTCAAAAACATCATGCCCTTTTTCGCGCAAGATAAGGCAGATGTTCTTTCCAATAAACCCTTTGGCGCCGGTGACTAGTATTTTCATTTGTTATCTCTTATCTGCGAATAAATCCAAACGAAGAAGCAGTTTCTTCATACCATCAACATCAAGTCTCTTTGTGTTATGCGATGTATAAGGCTCCGCTTCATCAAGAGCGTGGTTGCCTTTTTCCATGTACTTGTCGTAGTTCAAATCGCGATTGTCTGCGGGAACACGGAAGAAATCTCCTTCGTCCACCGCACGCGCCATCTCTTCAGATGTAACCAACGTTTCATAAAGCTTCTCGCCATGACGGGTTCCAATGTATTCGATGCCAGTCTTGCTACCAGTCAAACCAATAACAGCTTTTGCGAGAACGTCAATGGTTGCGGCCGGGGCTTTCTGAACGAATAAATCGCCCTGTTTGGCATGCTGGAAGGCGTACATAACAAGATCCACCGCATCATCGAGAGTCATCATAAAACGGGTCATATCAGGATTGGTGATGGTGATTGGCTTTCCAGCGGAAATCTGATCCAAGAAAAGTGGAATGACAGATCCACGGCTGGCCATAACGTTGCCATAACGAGTAAGGCAAAGAACGGTGTCGCCCGGCAAAAGTTGACGAGAACGGGCAATAACATTCTTTTCCATTAAAGCCTTCGTAATACCCATGGCATTTATCGGATAAGCGGCTTTATCTGTGCTAAGGAATACGGCATTCTTAACGTGGTTGGCAACGCAAGCAGTAATAACGTTGTTAGATCCAATAACGTTAGTCTTCATGGCTTCAAGCGGGTAGAACTCGCAAGAAGGAACCTGCTTCAACGCAGCGGCGCTAAACACATAATCAACACCCTTAAAAGCGTCGACAATACTGTTGTAATCACGAACATCACCAATATAAAACTTCAGTTTCTCGTTGTTATATTGTTTACGCATATCGTCTTGTTTCTTTTCGTCGCGAGAAACGATGCGAATTTCTTTAATGTTGGTCTTTAAAAACCTATCAACTACAGCATGACCAAACGAACCGGTTCCTCCGGTTATAAGAAGAATTTTGTTATCAAAAATATCCATAAATAACCTCCATAGTTGCCTAGATTATCTCACACAAATAAAGACACTACACTTCAAAGAAGAAGTGTCTTTCATTTTTGGTAACGCAAAATCGGCTTTTTTTGGTTGGCTTTCATTAAACGAATTTCTCGCTTTACACATTCGCGGTAAGAGATAAAAACATAGCTGTTTTCGATTGTTGACCAGCGACAATCTAGTGGACTAAAATCGCTGTTTTTTTGGAAAATGAACAAAACAAAGAAAGAAATAAAAGAATTAAAAAGAACCAAACACATTGCCGCATAAGGCTGATACGTTTCATAAGGAGCCATAAAAAGAGAAACGATCATTTTATTGTAAAGGATCAAAACGCAAGTCAAAAGGCAAAATACACCATAAGGAATGGCGGCTTTTGTTATGTCGCTTTTCCCAATTTTCATAAATCCAATAGTGAGAGTTACAAGTCCAGTTATTAAGATGACGATGAAAGAAACAATGTTACTGCAAAACGGCGAAGCGAAAACCGAGCACCCAAGCCAAACAAACGAGATGATGAAAATCCAAAATGCTGTTTTTTTATCTTTCCGTTGCTTACAAACCAAAAACGAATACAAAAGAAACGGCGAAAAAAGGAAAAGTAATGATATTTGTGCTTGGAACCACACCGATTCAAAAATTACGGCCCCCTGCCAAATGGAATAAAACTGAGTCAGACCAATAATCGATGAAAAAACGGGAGATATTATGAATAAAGAAAAACGAAAAATCGCCTGTGGGTTAAAGGCAAAAATACGTTTATAACGGCTAGAAGAGGCGTACATATACTCCCATTTGGGCTCGTTTTGTTTTTGCCTGTCTAAGTTCCAATTTGTGAGTAATGGCATGTAACACATAAACAAAAGCATCATGTCTTTTGCTTGCATATTGAGAAAATTTGTATCTTCAACGATGCCGTGAAGTAAAGTCCCGATCCAAACGACCAAAACAATAATTGGCTCTTTCCTTTTGTGACGAAATTCGTTACCCAAAAGAATAACAAACAATACAAGAAGTGAACAATAAAGCAAAAAACCGATTATTCCAAGCCTGCCAAGCACATCAAAAACGCCTGAGTGTGCCGAATAAATAAAAGAATAAGATGATGAACTTGAAAAACCTAAAAACCAACTAAAATTCCAATCGCCAAGCCCGAACAAGAAAGATGTAGGATTGGAGAAAACCATGTACGTAATTGACGACCAAGTATCAGAACGACTATTCACAGAGTTCAAATAGCTTTCGCTTGTAGTGTCAATAACGCTATCTAGCAAATATCCAACTTTTGAAAAGAACTGGTTAGATTCTAGAAGGCCAAGTGGCTTAAGAAGAAACGGAAAGATAAAGGCAGCAGAAAAAAGGCAAAAAACGAAAATCTTCAAGAATGTTCGCTTTTTTATGTAAGAAAAGCATTCAAACGATACTGCAACTACAACAAAAAACAAGGAAACCAAAATTGCCGTTTTGCTGATAGTAATAAGAATATTTGCAAAGAAGAAAATACCAAGGAGAGGATAATAGAATTTCTTTGTCCTAAAAAAGAGATAAGTTGATGAAAACAAACCTATTAACAAAAGCGTTGCATATGTATTGCGATTGTTCGTGAATGAAACTGGCGCTGAAAAATCAAAAAATGGTGCATCCGGGGTAAAAAACGATATGTAACTTTTCCACTCATAAATGTAACTGAATATACATGCCGAAAAAGCAATAAAAATGGCACCCCAAAAATAGAAATTCCAATCATTCGAATCTCTAACACTTTTTGGCATTATCGCAAAGAAAACATAAAACGCCATACAGGCAGCCAGCCAAAATGTAATGTATCTAAGCCTTAACGATACAGTAACATGATAAACGCCGGTTAATACGGTCCATTCGGGGAATGAGAGAATTGCAACAACATCTATTAGAAAAAGCAACGAGACCAACGAAAAGAAAACCCAATTAATTCCAATATCGAAATAATGTTTTCCTATGTAGATAACCATTATAAAAAGAACAGCACAGAGCGAAAAGGTCAAGTAGAACTCAACTGAACTCATTAAGGTCGTATAAACAGGATCAAAATATGCTACACCCTCTTCAAAAAAAGCCGTGACCACCAAATATACCAAGATCACTATGTACATCAATAGATAGGGTGGTTTTTTGTTAGTAAGAGCTTGTGTCATGCCGCTAAAACATTATCCAACCTGAGGTTGGATGTGACAAGGATATATAGCACGATCACGAACAAATCGGTATCGAATTGTCGAAATGCGGCGTTTTATTTGGCCAATAGCATATTCGAAAGGTCAAACGCGGCTTTAATTGTGTCATCCATATCGAAATATTTATATGTGGCCAATCTCCCGCCAAAGTAAACACTAGATTCCAACTCGATGACTTTTTTTAAGTATTTCTCGTAAATTTGGCCGTTTGCATCATTATTAACTGGGTAATATGCTTCGTTAAAACCGTTATACATAGCCGGGTATTCATATGTCAAAAATGTCGAATGGTGGTTTTCGCAATAGGGATCAAAGTTTTTATGCTCATTAATCCTCGTATAAGGAACTTTGTTCGATGTAAAATTCATAACAGCACAAGGCTGGAAATGGTCAATGTCCTTTTTGATGGTTTCAAATTTGAGAGAACGATACTCTAAATGCCCAAAGCAATAATCAAAATAGGCATCAATTGGGCCTGAATAAATTACATTTTCTGACATCTTTAGCAATTCGTTTTTCTTTTCAAAAAAATCGGTATCCAAACGAATGTCGATACCATTTAAAAGGTTGGCAATCAAAACGGAAAAACCGCCTTTTGGCAGGCCTTGATACTTGTCAGAATAGTAATTGTTGTCATATTCAAAACGCAAAGGAAGACGTTTTATAATAAAGCTCGGTAGCTCGCTGCAGGGCCGACCCCACTGCTTTTCGGTATATCCCTTAACAAGTTTCTCATACACTGTTCTTCCAACGAGTTTAATTGCTTGTTCTTCAAGATTCTTTGGTTCACCAATATCTTCTTTGCCAACTTCTTCCGCGATTTTTGCTTTTGCCTCTTCCGCGGTTGTCACACCCCATAATTCATGAAATGTGTTCATATTAAACGGAAGATGATAAAGTTCTCCTTCGTAGTTGGCCAATGGTGAATTCACAAAAGAATAGAAATCTGCATATTTATTAACAAACGACCATACGTCTTCGAAAGAGGTGTGAAAAATGTGCGGCCCATAGTCATGCAAAATGATGCCATCATCTATATGCGTTGCTACGTTACCGCCAGGAACGTGACGTTTTTCTACAACAAGCACCTTTTTGCCTGCATCAGATAATAGCCTGGCAATGGTACACCCAAAAAGGCCTGCCCCAACCACCAAGTAATCGTAATGGATTCGTTCTAATGACATAAGTCTATATTATTCCTTCCAAGCAGTGCGTAGAAAACAAAATCGCAAATCGTCGTTAGGCTAAACAAAGGCACCGTCATCTTAAATACCATTATTTGATACTCTATTTATCGATTGGTTATTGAAAAACCGAAATGAATGCCGAAAAGAGAACCTCAAACCACTTTTTATTTAAGAACTAGAAATAAGTGCTTATACTAACGGCAAGCAACATAAACAACTATGCTCACAAAATCGCAGGAATTCTATTTGTTCTTAAAACGCTTAATTGATATTTTCGGTTCAACTATTGGTTTGATTTTGCTGTCTCCATTAATGATCGTTCTCGCCATAATGACAAAGCTTACTTCAAAAGGTCCAGTTTTCTTTCGTCAAAAGCGCCTTGGTAGACACGAAAAACCTTTTACTTTGTTAAAATTCAGATCTATGAGAACAGACGCTATACAAGCCGGGCAAGAAAACTTAACGAACGAACAGCATGAAATGATGGTCACTAAATGGGGACGTTTTATTAGGAAAACTTCNCTGGANGANTTNCCGCANTTATTCAATATTTTNGCTGGCCANATGTCTTTTATTGGTCCTCGCCCAGGCATGGTAGAAAATGACGCAAAATTGCTTCAATGCCGGCGTTCATTTATCCCAACTGCTTACGCCGTAAAACCAGGGCTTAGCGGTTATTCTCAAATCTACCTCCGGAGAAACCCAGATCCAGTGGCAAAGGCTAGAAATGATTCTTGGTACGTACAACACATGTCCTTCTGGCTTGACTTCAAAATCTTCGTTTGGTCGTTCCTTTGCCTCTTTGGCTTTGAAAAGGGACGTTAATCAACGGTTTTGTATGAACCCGATAAAACGGGTTATTTTTTGGGCTCTACTAAATAAAGTGTGTGTTTCAGTGTGTTTCTGAAAAATGCGTTGAAAGCTACTAAATTTTCAGTGGGGTAGGCAAGAGGGCTCGTAAGGGCCCTCTTTTTTCGTTTGCCGGCCATCAGACGAAACTCGAAAAGGCCATACGGGAACTCGACATTGCGCGGATCGCTGGACCGTCTCCCACAAATCAGCCGTCTGCCGTTTGCAGAGGACGGAAATGGATAAAACTGCTGAATAAAGTGTGGGGTGGTAAAAATTACCCCACCTTTTATTTAGTAGAGCCATTTTTTGTTTAAAAAGGCTCCGTTATTAACGGGGCCCTTATCGCATCAGTTCATTCCGTGAATCGAATCAGATTGTTTCGTTACGGCAGTGTTTATGTTGGAAACGGGTTCTCTACTTTCAATTGTCTTGGACTCATCGAAATGGTCAAGAATGGCCTGCACGATCCGTTCACTTGCAAAGCCATCGCCATAAGGATTCTTCGCACCGCTCATGGAACGATAAACATTCTCATCGGTGAGAAGCTCTTTTGCGTTGTCATAGACACCATCCTCATTTGTACCAATAACACGTAAAGTACCCGCTTCAACGCCTTCAGGACGTTCCGTGGTGTCGCGTAAGACCAAAACCGGCTTGCCTAAACTGGGAGCTTCCTCTTGGACGCCACCGCTATCGGTCAGAATGAAATAGCTCTGAGCCATGAAGTTATGGAAATCGATGACATCAAGCGGAGCGACTAAACGAACGCGTGGTTCGTTGCCTAACATCTCATAGGCCAAATCATGGACGATCGGATTCGGATGGACCGGATAGATAATCTTGATGTCTGGGAAATCGTTTAAGAGGCGCTTAATGCCATGAAAGATGTCTTTCATCGGTTGGCCCCAGTTCTCGCGTCTATGGGCCGTTAATAGAAGCAGACGGCTGCCTTTAGCCCATTCGAGGTCTTCGTTATGATAATCCTCACGGACGGTGTACTTTAAGGCGTCGATCGCGGTATTGCCAGTCACGACGATACTTGAAGGGTTTTTGCCTTCGCGCAAGAGATTGTTCTTGCTCTCCTCGGTCGGAGCGAAGTTCAAGTTCGAAAGAACACTGATGAACTGACGGTTAGCTTCTTCAGGATAAGGCGACTCGATGTCATAGGTACGGAGACCCGCTTCGACGTGACCGATCTTGATGTGGTTATAGAAAGCGGCTAAGGCTCCCACGAAGCTTGTCGTGGTATCTCCATGGACGAGAACCAAATCGGGTTCAACTACTTTCATCACCCCATCGAGTTTCTCTAAGGCCCTGGAGGTCAAGTCAGTCAAAGTCTGGCCAGTGGCCATAAGCTTAAGGTTGTAATCAGGAACAATCGAAAAGACCTGCAGCACTTGGTCAAGCATCTCGCGGTGCTGACCCGTCACACAGACAATCGTTTGGATTTTGTCGCATTTCTTTAGCTCAAGCACCAACGGGGCCATCTTGATGGCTTCGGGTCTGGTGCCGAAGACACACATGACTTTGATCTGACCTAATTCATTCATGGTTGCTATTAGTCCTTTGAGTCCTAGTTACGGGCTTCCATTTTGGTGACCTTGTGGGCGGTCTTCTTCCAAACCTTTTGGTTCGGGCACTTAAAGAGACCCACGGTGGCGGCGTAGATAAAGATGAAGGAAGAAAGCACGACACCAATAAGGTTCGGGATGAACTCCAATATGGCAGTCTTCTTTTCTTTTTTCTTTCCATCATAGATGGCAGCAATGGCAATCATTAGGAGCATGAACATGCCGATGCCAAATAGAATCCAGCTCGCGACTGGCGGAATGTATAGCAACGGAGTCTTCGTAAGCCACATGATGAAACGGATAACGACAAATAAGGCACCGCAAACGATATCGCACATCGAGAAAAGATAAATGATGTTATCAAGCTTGCGGAAGAAAGAGCCGATGTGACGCAAATCGAAAAGACTAAAGAAAAGCCGCCACGAATATTTGAAACAGATATACCAATGACCTTGGGCCCATCTGGTCTTCTGGACCATCGATTGCCATAAACCGGTCGGCTTTTCGTCATAGATGCGAACATTCTTGTTATAGCCAACTCGTTGATTACGAAGGGTGGCGATGGTTTGTAACTCAAGGTCTTCCGTAAGAGAACTGCAGTTATACCCGCCGTTAGACTTTAAGAACTTGGTGGTGACCGCAAAACCCGTTCCGCCAATCGAAGCGTTTAAACCGAGCTTGTTCTTTGGGAGCTGCCAAAAGCCATTGGAGACACGATAAGAAGCAAAGTAGCCACGAGAAATGATGTTGTTCTTGTTCTTGCTATCGAGATAGCACTGAATGGCCACCGGTTTCTTCTTGTCTTTGATGCTAAGGTATTGGCTGTTGACGTGACGAAGAATCAAAGGATCGGCAAAGTTATCCGCGTCAAAGATCATAAACATGTCATAACGCGAATAAAAGCCTCCCTGACCCTCCAAGAGATCTATTCCCCATCTCAAAGCGTGGGGCTTCCCTCTTAGCAAAGGGTCAGGGACGTTTCTTTCGAGCAAATGAAGGTTTGCTCTGTTCGTAACGGCGATAGCCTGCCGAATCGATTCGGCGGTGTTATCCGTGCAGTTATCCGCGATGAAGTAGATATCAAACAAAGACTGGTCGTAATCAATGAGGGCCAGGTTAGCAACGGTTGCGGATATNACGGAGCCTTCATTATGGCAAGGAACAAAAATGCAGAACTTCAATTTGTCTGCCACGAGAGGGTATTTCTGTTTATGAAAGAACAATCCAATAAGGGCTAACAAAAAATAATAGACAACGACGAACGAGGAGTAATAGAAGATTATGGCGGCAATGATGTTTAAAACTTGCATGGTGTTGTCCGAAGACTTAGAAATCATAGACTCCACCTAAAATATTGTCCACAACTGATGTTCTCCAAAAACGCTCATAATTTGATGATAAAAAACTATAGGAATTAAATTTGAAAAAATACAAAAACGGTTTTTAAAAAGCTTTACCCGAATGTTTTTCTGCCTTATAGATGTTTAGATTTGGCGCGATTACAAGTTAATTTAAATATTTTTTAGCCATAAATTGGCAGGTCATAAAAGTGGAATGACCCTCATGAAAAATAGAAATCCAACTAAACAATCTGAACGCTTAAAAAGGTCAAAATGAAAATCGTTTATTCATAAGTTGAAGGTCATCATTTACCTTTTTCCTTTAGGTTACTCAATCAAAGCCGGATGACACAAAAAAGACCGCCGATTAAGCGGTCCTTTGTTCTTTCAGCAAATCAATCAACTACTTGGCTAATAAGAAGTCGGCAATCTGATCGTAGACAATCTGATGGTTGATCTCGTTATGGATTTCGTGTCTCATGCCTTCGTAGATCATGAGAGTGACTTCACAGCCATGAGCTTTGTACATCTGAGCCAGCTTGTTCGGTCCCTTGCCCATCTCGCCAACGGGGTCATCCTTGCCCGAAATGACAAGAATTCTTTCTTTGGACGAAATCTTCGCAAGTTCTTTCTTCTCGTACATCTTGGTCATGCCCTTAAGGAACTCATGCCAGAAACCACCGGTATCCGTATGGCCGCAATAAGGATCGGCAATGTACTTCTTCACGTTCTCTTCGTTATAAGANAGCCAATCAAGATCAGTCTTACGCGGCTTCACCGCTTTGGCATAGGCNCCTAAGCCNGCATCCGAGAGGACTTTGCAGGGCTTATCCCAGTTCTTCTTATTAACAAGGATCTTGGCGATGCCATACGCCATCTTCATCTTGCCATGAGCTGGCCCATTAGAACCACACTCAATGACGGAGGCCACGGTGTTGGGGAATAACTCCAAATACCGGAGCACCATGAAGGAGCCCATGGAGTGACCCATGATCGAAGTCGGAAGGTTCGTCGTCTTCTTCAAATCTTCAATCTTGANGTTNGCGGCTTTGACGTTGTCATCAAAAGCCCCAATCCACCACTTCTCCTGATCTTCGACTTTCGGAGCGTTCAATCCCTGACCAGGGGCGTCTAAGACATAGACGTCATAACCCTTGCTGTTCAAGAACTTAGCCATATCTTCGTAACGGGTGGCATGTTCGTTCATGCCAGTCATGATGAGAAGGTTGCGGGTACTGCCCTCGGCCTTATAGGACGCGCCCAAAAGCGTGTGCCCATTAGAAAGACTAACGGAGAATTGTTCCATATGTTATTTCCTCGTNGTTATTGTAACACCCCNCNGAATATCTAAAATATACAATTCGGTTTCGGTGTCGGAAATTTTGTTAATCAAAACATAAGATGTTTATTGNGCGCTCTTTTTCCGTCTAATGAAGAAATAGGCACCAAAGGTGATTGCCAGTAAAGATGCCACGACAATCAATGCCACGTTGGTCGAGTTCTTAGCAAGAGTCATTTCTACCCTAGCGGGAGCAACCGTAATCCCAAGGAAGTTGGTGTTGCTGTATTTGCCAACGATGTAGGTATATCTTGCCATGAACTGCTCTAAGACGGTTCCTCCGGCATTCGGAGTCGCAGCCTTTAATAAGGTTTTAACGGCATCCGATAAAAGGGCATAGGCATCCGATTGGGCGGTCCAGATGGCATCAGTGATGTTATTAGTCGCACCAGTCGCATCGCAAACACTGGTAGCGGATAAGAAGTTCGTCGCAAAGGTTTCGGCTTTGTCTTGATCGGTTTCCACCGCATAGGAGACCTTGACCTTNGTGACGATCCAATTAGCTTTACGTTCCTTAATGGAGAGACGAATNCCATTTAAGCCAGATCCAGCAATGCTAACGGATTTCGAATTGGCATCGGTGCAGGCATTATCGATGGCTNCTGCTGAAGTGGCAGATGCGTAATACGGAGAGAAAGTGGCANCGGCCGAACTAATGGCGACGCCAGACTTATACCCCTGAANAGTGATAGTGTCAGTGTCTGTCCCAGAGTTAACCACGCTATAGACCAAAACATTTAAACGATAAATCGTATCGGTGGCAACTGATGGTACGAGATTCAGAGCTTCGAAATAATCATCGGCCTTCTTGAAGGCGGTTTTCGTTGAAGCNAAAGTGGCGTTTCCTACGCCNTCCCAAGAATCAGGCAAATTTCCTNCAGAAAAAGTGAAATCCGTTGCCGTCGTCTTGATGGTAATCGATGGAATCGNCACGCTAATTAAGACATCGGCCGTAGAATACGTCGATCCGCCAGCCGTTGTTGGCTCACCAGCGGTGAAACGAANATAGCTACCATTAAAAGAGGCTTGGGCGGTCGTCGTGNCAAAGACCAAATCGCTGGTCTTGGTAAATGTTCCGCTTTCGATGGTGCCGATGGCGGCTGAATAATTGCTATAAGAGGACGCGGCAGCGCCATTTACTTTGGCTGTGACTGTAAACGAACTTTTCTCAATCGCGGCTCCCGAAGTCAAACTCACCGTCGAAGGAGAAACAGCCAAATCGGTTGTGTAGGCGTCTCCTGACGAATAGGTAATCGTCATGTTGACTAAATCCAAACGGATTTTGGTCGTAGCGGCATTTTGCAAATAGAAGTAACGGAAGCCAGAAGCGTTGGAATACGTGTAGACGCTGTCCGAAATCGCGGCTCCTGAAATAGCGGTATCAGCTTTCGTGGAACCATATTTTGCGACAATCTCGGGAGACGAATCACAATTGAAACTGATTTTGGTCATCAATAAAGCGGTATTGCCCGCGCTCGGGCTAATAGTGATAGAGCCGCCATTGCCAGCGCTCGATTGATATAAACGCAAATAACCACTTGTAAGGATGGCTGGCTTCGTCGTAGATGAGTTTTGCGCCGTCGCGAACGACCAACTGGTGTCATAACTGCCTGAGGTATCCGTGAATGTGTAAACGTCATTGTTTGCCGCCTTTACAACCACATTGTCATCTTTCATAACACTCAAAGAAGCCGCCCCAACGCCAGCCAAGACTAAAAAGCCGGCCACCAGCCAACACGAACATTTAAATCTTTTCATAAACCCTCCCCTTTAGGTTTAGGCGTGAAAAACACGCCATCAATTTGTGACTATTCTTTAAAGAAAAAGTCAAACAACTACAAAATGATTATTAACGATTTTTGTAAATATTAAAAGATTAAAATTTTCTGTTTATTTTTATATATTAAAATTACCGCGTTTATATCGGAATAATCTATTTTTTATTTATTACATATTTTTAAATTGTTAATGTTTGAAATTACAACAAAACACTAATTTAGTATCATTTTTTGACCAGCCAAAATAAAAAGGAGAGCGGAATTTAGCTCTCCCCTGTTAGCTAAGCCAAATCAATAAAGGGCAAGGACACTATAGTTGTAGACGCCGTTCTTATAATTGACAGCCACGGAGATGATGCCAACGAGAAACCATAGAGCACAGATGCCTAAACTAACCCAGCACATCGTCTTCTCGTCTTTCTGTTTGCAGACGCAGAGACCAACGATTGTGAGAATGATGCCAACGAGACCGCCCAAGCACGAGAACACCAAAGCGCAGATGGCCAACCCTTTGTGAGATTCCTCGTAATCATAATTATTATAGGTATGGGCATTATCAGGAGTCGCATCATAAGGATCAGCCTTTTGCTCCACCGTCACATCTAACGGGGTGCCACAAGAAGGGCAGAACTTCGCATTATCATCAACTTGCTTACCACAATGCGGACAAAACATTTTTACTTTGCCTCTCGTTTGTATTGTAGGCGGTGCAATCGTCGTGACAAGAGAAAAAATAACCGAGTGTCTAAATGTGACACGAACCGAGGAATAATCACAAAGACAAGCAAAAACACAAACAAAAGAGGTTATTTAATAGAAAAATAATCAAAGTTTTAATCCTACTGAATTCAGCAGGTTTAGAAATGAAACAAACATCGAACGTTTCAATAAAACGTAAAGGAAAAACAACGATTGTAAATATTTTTTTAATGAGAGTTATTGTTAATTGAAAAATTAGATAAAAAATAACTAATTTAAATATTATAGAAATACATTTTTAATTATGGTGAATTCACCATGATTAGAATATAAGTTGATTCCTGCGCTTTGTCTATTTTTGTAAAGACTTTTGCCAAATTGTAAAGTTTATTTTAATAAAACGTTTATTAACATAGCGTGCAGATCATTAAGGATGGTAAAAGTTTTTCGAAAAGCGAAACTCTATAATGCAAAGACTAACATCGGTTATTTAATTGAAAAATTATCGATTTTTAAATCCCTCCGAATTCGGTGGGTTTAGAAGTAGCGATGATTGTTAGGTATTATCTTTAAAAGTAAAGTTTTTCAAACGATTGTAAATATTATTTTAATGACAACCGCTTGTTGTTTTTAGACTATCGATAATTTAAATATTTGCGTACGAATTTTTTAATTATACTGAATTCCATATAATTAGAATATGCGATACTATCGAATTTTTATTCTTTTTTGTAAAGACTTTTTACAAATTGTAAACTTTATTTTAATTAACATGTGATTATTTCCGTTTACTCTATGTCAAAAGTTTTTTGTACTTTTTGCCAAAAATCCCCTATCTAATGGTGGAGGCATCTTTATGACAAACGAACTTTTAGTCAACGGACAAGAAATAATGACTACTGGCCTTGGAGACAACGATTTCATCTCTTTGACCGATATTGCGAGAACATCTGATAAAGCGAATCCAGGTGGATTAATAAGCCAATGGTTAAACACATTGCATACTTTCGATTTTCTACTCGCTTGGGAAAGAATAAATGATCCAAATTTCAATTTTCTTGAATTTCAAAAAGCTCATAACTTAACCATTAATTGCGAAAAGAAAATTACTGTAAAACTCCTAATTGAAAAGTTTCACTTCACTTGTATCAAGAGTGTTCCAGGCCGTTATGGTGGGACTTTAGCCCAAAAGGACATCGCCCTAGAATTTGCCTCTTGGCTCTCCCCAGAGCTAAAGCTCTACATCATTAAGGAGTTCCAGCGTCTTAAGGCCGTGGAATCCAAGAGCCCGGAATGGCCATGGATGCGGCTACTAAGCAAACTCAATTATCTTCTTCAAACCGAGGCTATTAAGAAGAAAATCCCGACGATCAACCTGACGCCAGAGCAAATAAGCCATATCTACGCTGCGGAGGCGGACGTCATTAACGTCGCGACTTTTGGCTGCACCGCCGCTGAATATGAGGCCACCCACCACACGAACGTTAGAGACCAGGCCACGACGGTTGAACTCGCCATCTTATCGAACCTCGAGTTTGCTAATAGCAAGCTGATTCTTCTCGAGATTGCCCAGCGAGACCGTCTCATTTTCCTTAACGAGGAAGCCAATAAAGAAAAGGAGATCTTCAACCATTCGCTCGAAATCAAAGAATAAGAAAAATCGGCCCTGCTCACGAAAGACCGATTTCAGGTTTACTGAATGCCGTTCGGGTTCTTCTTTTGGAAGTTGTAGGCATCGCGGCAAGCGTCGACAATGTTGAACCGGGCCTTCCAGCCAAGTTCCTTGTAGGCCTTTTCGCAGCCGGCGTAGTTCTCATCCACATCGCCAGGACGACGGGGTTCGATCTTATAAGGGATCTTCACTCCATTAGCCTTCTCAAACGCGGAGACCAGTTCCAACACCGAAGTGCCTTTGCCCGTGCCAAGGTTATAAATCACGAGACCGGGGTTGGTGGCTAACTTCTTTAACGTCGCCACATGGCCTTCCGCGAGGTCCACGACGTGGATGTAATCGCGGACACCCGTGCCATCAACGGTCTTGTAGTCATTGCCATAGACGCGAAGGAACGGAAGTTTACCAATCGCCACTTGGGTGATATACGGCATGAGGTTATTCGGGATGCCATTGGGGTCTTCGCCTAATAAGCCAGAAGGATGGCCACCGATCGGATTGAAGTAACGGAGCAAAGCAACATTCAAAGTCTTATCCGCTTTGGCGGCATCGGTGAGGATGCGCTCTATCATGATNTTGGTCTCGCCATAAGGGTTCGTCGCCGTGCCAATCGGATCATCTTCTTGTAAGGGGACCCGTTTCGGGACGCCATAGACGGTCGCCGAGGAGGAGAAGACGATATTATGAACGCCATGTTTCTTCATTAGACGGAGGACCGTTAAGGCTGAGCCTAAGTTATTGGTGTAGTATTCCGTCGGTTTGCTGACGGATTCGCCCACCGCTTTAAAGCCCGCGAAATGGATGACCGCGTCGATCTGGTTCTCCGCGAACACCTTCTCGAGTTTCTTTTCGTCGCAGCAATCGACCTCATAGAATAACGGCCGTTTCTTGGTGATGGTTTCGATGCGGTCTAACACCGTTTTCTTGGCGTTATAGANATCGTCCACCACGATGGGGTTATAGCCAGCTTCCTGTAGGGCAATCACGGTTTCGCTCCCGATGAAGCCTAAGCCACCAGTCACAAGGATGTTTTTCATGCTTACTTACCCTTCTTTCCTTTTTTAGCCGCTTCTTTCGCGGCCACGATCTTCTGGGCCATCTCGGCTTCCTTCGCTTTGCGGGCGATTTCCGCTTTCTTGGCCGCTTCGGCGGCTTTCTTAGCCTCCTCCGCTTCCTTCTTCATCTGCGCCTCTTTCGCTGCGGCTAGACGTTCCGCCTGGGCTTTCGCAATCTTGGCCTCACGCTTCGTTTCGTGATGGCCTGGGGTGTTCTCGAATTCGTAGGTCGCTTCGCCATGGAGGGCTTTCGCGAGACTATCGAGCATCATGTCGGCGATGAGTTTATACGTCACCGACTCAATCGACATCCGTAAAGCAAAGAGACCGATGGAGTTACGAAGGTCATCGGCGGCCTTCCCTTCGTCTTTAAGTTTATCTTTCTCGTAGGTGGCCAACAAAGAATCCACCTTGTTCTTCATCTGGGTCGAACGTTCCGCCAAGATATCTTGGCTCATGACCCGGTAGAAGCCATAAAGGGTCTTCTTGTCGGTCGATAAAGACTTATCCATTTCCATAAGCAAAGAGATCTCACTCATGGACATCGTGTTCTTGAGAGCTGTGATGGCGATAAGGTAGCCTAATTGGTTCTCGCCATACTTCTTCTTGTCGGGTTCTTGAATCATCTTGGCCTTCACGTAGTTATTGACCATGAAGGAGGTGAGCTGCTTTTTCTCGTCGGGCGTTAGAGGTCCTAAGACATCGTTAATATAACCGACGACCTGCTCCATATATAACGGCACATGGGGCAATTGGTCGTAGGTCGGAAGCTGGTACTTCGTCACATCGTCCAGCCACTTTAGGAGTTCTTGGGCTTCTTTTTCCATCGCTTTACCTCTTATCTAATTCTTCTTTTAAGAGACGGCTCGCTTCGGCCGGATTCACCTTGCCATGCGATAACTTCATCACTTGGCCCACAAGGAACCCTAGAGCTCTATCTTTGCCAGCCTTAAAGTCCACGATGGACTGCGGGTTCGCTTCAAGAGCTTGGTTGATGAAGCCCATGATGGCCCCTGAATCGGAGACTTGGGCCACGATGTGCAAGGATTCCTTAGCAGCAGTAGGAGTCAAGGACGGATCCTCTAAGACTTTATTCAAAATATCGGCGCATTGCTTATGGGATAAGCCACCCTTCTCTTGGAGCAAAACGATCTCCGCGAGAGTTTCGGGTTTTAACTGCAGATCGGCAATGGTTTCGTTCTTCTTATTGAGATAGCCATTGATTTCGACGATGAGGAAGTTCGCAAAGTCCTTCGCGGCGACAACCTTGGCAGCCCCTTCTTCGAAATAGGCGGCCATCTTCGGTTCGGCGAGGATGATTTCAGCGTCGGTCGACGAAAGACCGGCCTTCAAATACCGTTCCTTCTTGGCGTCGAATAACTCGGGGCAGGTCTTGATGGCTTCATCAACGAAACCATCGCTTAGTTTGATCGGAGTGATGTTTGGCTCGCAGAAGTACTTATAGTCCACCGCATCGCTCTTCACACGCATAAGGACCGTGCGGCCACTAGCTTCATCGAAACGACGGGTCTCTTGACGGACGGGCTCGCCTGAAAGAAGAAGTTCGGATTGTCTCCTCACTTCGTAGTCGATCGCGGCTTCGATGTTCTTAAAGGAGTTGATGTTCTTAATCTCGACCTTGGTGCCGAAGGCCTCTTGGCCAATCGGACGAATCGAAACGTTGGTGTCGCATCTTAAAGAGCCTTCCTCCATTTTGCCATCGGAGGTACCACTATAGACGACGATATTGCGGATGGCTTCCGCGTACTTCATGGCTTCGGTGCCACTACGGATATCCGGAAGGGAGACGATTTCGACAAGAGGCACGCCCGCGCGGTTATAGTCGAGCAGGGTGTAGTCCATGAAGTGCAATTGCTTGCAGGTATCTTCTTCCATGTGGATTCTTTCGATGCGGATGCGTTTGATCTTGCCATCCACCTCAATATCCACATAGCCATTCTTACCAATCGGACGGTTCTGCTGGGTGATCTGGTATCCTTTCGGAAGGTCACTGTAGAAATAGTTCTTGCGGTCGAAATAAAGGGTATGGTCAATCGTCATATGCAAAGCGTTCGCCACGCGGATGGCGTTAATGACGGCTTGCTTATTGACCACTGGCATGGTGCCAGGATAGCCCATGTCGAGCGGGGCAATTTCGGTATTCGGCTCGTGGCTGAATCCATCTGGCGCGGCGGAGAACATTTTGCTCTTCGTCTTTTGCTCGACGTGGATCTCGAGGCCGATGACTGCTTCGAAGTTCATAATAAGGCCTCCTTCGGATCTAAGACCGACGCTTCAGCGAGTCCGCTCAAGCGTTCGTAAGCAGAAGCGACTTGGAAGAGTTTCTTCTCTTCGAAGGCCCGACCCATGAAGTTGATGCCGATGGGTAAACCGTTCTCGTAGCATAACGGAAGGGTGATACTCGGTAAGCCAGCGAAATTGCCAAGGCAAAGGTGGTTATCGGCGATGAGATATTCATCGGAGAGTTTATCGCTCGCCTTGGTGAATAACGGAGCGGGTCCGGGGGCCGCTGGAACGTAGATGAAGTCATAATCCTTAAGGATCTCGTTGACCTTCTCCACGATCTTGGCTCTATTTCTTTGGGCTCTTAAGAAGAGTTCTTCTTGGTTTTCCCTCATAAGGCAATAGGAACCGATGACGAAACGACGTTTGATGAGTTCGCTGAAGCCAGCGGTTCTCGCGTTATACATGACCTCTTGATAGGTCTTGCCTCCGCGATAGGGGCCGAACTTGATGCCATCAAGGTTCGCGTCGTTACTAGTGGCTTCGGCGCAGCTGATGACGATATAGGTGGCGTAGCAGGATTCAAGAAGCTGACGGTCAAAGGACACGAAGTCCACCACCGCGCCTTCTTTGCGTAAAGCCTCAACGGACTTATCGAAATGAGCCCGGAGTTCTTTGTCGGTGATGGAATCCACGATCTCTTTTAAGACCGCAATCTTCATTCCCTTGATGGGCTTCGCTAAATCTTCTTCGTATTTCTCCACGGGCTTATCGCTCGAAGTGCTGTCGTGAGCATCACGGCCCGCAAGAGCGTCAAGGACGACTGAGGCGGCGTACACGTCACGAGTGAAGTAACCCACGTGGTCAAGAGACGGGGCAAAGGGGAATAAGCCATAACGGCTGATTCTTCCCCATGTTGGCTTCATGCCAACGAGGCCCGCATAAGAAGCTGGTTTACGAACCGAGTCGCCAGTATCGCTACCGAGAGCAAACGGGACAATCGAGGAAGCGACCGCCGCGGCGCTGCCGCAGCTAGAGCCGCCGATCATATGCTCATGTTTTGGATCATAGGGGTTAAAGGTTTTGCCTTTATGGCCCGTCGTGCCAGTGCCGCCCATCGCTAATTCATCCAGCGTGGTCTTGCCAAGCATAATGGCTTTCTTCTCTTTGAGCTTCGCGATGACGGTCGCGTCATAGACTGGTACATAGCCAACGAGGATGTTGCTGCTCGCCGTGGTCTCTAAGCCTTTGGTCGAGAAGTTATCCTTCGCAAAATAAGGGATGCCCCATAACGGGTTATCCTTTTCTGGCTCTGTCAAAGTCTTGGCAAAGGCCTTCGCGCCTTCTTCGTCGATTAACTCAAAAGCGTTGTCTTTGTTTTCTTTAGCCCGCTTCAAAGCCTCCTCCGTTAACTCTAACGGAGTGACTTTCTTCGCCACCAGGGCTTCGTGTATTTCTTTTAAAGGTTGATCTAAATAGTTCATAGGACCACCTTCGGCAACTTGATCTGGTTGTCTTGCTTATTGCCCGCGTTCTTAAGCGCGTCTTCGCGTGGCAACGGCTTCTCTTCGACGTCTTCCCGTAAGAAGGTCGTGCTGCAATCGAAGGGGAAAGTCATCGGGGCATAGTTCTCTAAGCCTTCGATTTTGCCGATGGTTTCCATTTGCTTGGTCAGGATCTGAAATTCTTCGTACAAAGTTTTGTACTGCTCATCGGACATGTCGAACAGCAAACGGTTCGCCGCGTCCTTTAAGACATCCATGGTGATAGTTTTCATGCTTGATGTACTCGTTCCGTTTACTAGGTTACCACTTAATAGTGGTAGGCGAAAGACAAAGGCTTCCTAAATGCAGCCAAGAAGCAATACAAATGACAATTGATTTTATTGTTGATCCAAAGACTGATAATTATCGCAAAGACCAATAGCGGAAAGAATGTCCTTTTTGCTACAGTTACTTAAATCTTTGCAAAGACCGTTAACATCAGAAACGATAATACACATAAATTTGTGAAAATCCGCTTTTGAAACAAGGTATTTAATCGATAAAAGAACGGCTAAAACATCTTTTCTGCCGCCAAGGGGATTTCCTTCTTTTGTCTTCAGAATATGCAATTTTTCGTGTTCAGGAAAAGGACCAATATCCAAACGTTTATGAACAAAACCAACCATCGGCTCATCATGAGCGCACATGTTACGAACGTCTGCTAAGAAGGCGATGATTGTTCCTAGTCTTCTTGATGGATGTTTAATTGGCCGGCTAAAAACGGTGCGCGCGACGGCATCGGAGTCGTTTGGCTTTAAAATCAAATAAAAATCGCGTAGCGCACCAATGGTAATCACATGACTAAGAACCCAAAATGGGCAACGACCATAGTGCTTTCTTTGATAGTAGCGAAGCCTCTCGCTTTTCTTACCATAAAGAGCTTTCTGCTTTTTTATTTTCAAAATGGTTTGCGCAACGTACGGCGAGCGTTGGTCGAAATTGGATGGGTTCAAATAGTCTTTTTCGGCAGTTCCATAACGAAACGAAATAACTTCAGCAATGGCAGACTTAATCTTTGATTCGATTTCAAGTAACTCGCGTAACAAATGTGTTTTAAAATCTTTGTCAAAAACATAAAAACGATATATATCCAAAAAATCGACGTTTTCTTTATAAGTTCCAATTGAGTTGGCGAGAAATAAATCTTTATATGGTATCAAAGAAAAATAACTATTTTCTTGAAGGATGGTTTTTGCCTTTTTTTCGTCTCGGAACTTTAGGTTTCTTTCCTTGAGCAAAACAACCAATTCTGAAGGGCTCTTATACAATTGTTTATGAGGGTCTTTTTTGATCATTTAAATAAAAATGGCTCGGGAAGGAAACCGTAGTTGCCATTCCTCTGAACCATGTTTAGTTTAACACAAAAACTATATGGTGGTGGTAAAAACGAAAAAAGCTATTGGCCAACCTTATTCAAATGGTTGAGAGCGGTGTCTTCATCGATCACTTCGATGCCGAGTTCTTGGGCTTTATCGAGCTTGCTGCCCGCGCCGGGACCGGCGATGACGAGGTCGGTGTTCTTACTGACGGAGCCAGCGACTTTAGCGCCGATTCCTTCAAGGAGATCGGTCATCTGGTCACGCGAGTAATGAACCAGCGTGCCCGTTAAGACGATGGTCTTCCCATAGAAGTAAGAGTTCACGTCCACCGTATCCGTGCCTAGATAGGCAAAGTTCACGTTCTCTTCTTTGAGTTTCGCAATCTCCGCAAGCTTAACGGGGTCGTGGAAGAAAGAGACGATGCTGCTACTAGCGGCCGGACCGACATCGGGGATTTCCATGAGGTCATTCTCGGTGAGGGTATAGAAGGCTTCCAGGTTCTTAAAGCGTTTAGCAAGGACCTTCGCCATCTTCTCACCAACTTCTTTGATGCCAAGACCAAAAAGCAAACGTTCAAGCGACTTCTTCTTGCTGTCTTCGATCGCGTAAAGAAGCGAATCGATGGACTTATCGCTCCAGCCATCGAGTTCCTTAATCTCGTCGCGATGATTGTAGAGGTTATAGATATCAGGGATGTCGCGCATGAAGTTCTCGGCGAAGAACTCCTCCACGACCGCTTCGCCCATGCCATCGATATCCATGGCGTTCCGACTAGCGAAGTGAATCATCCCTTCGATCTTGCGGCTATCGCATTCAGGATTGAGACAATAATGAAAACCCTTCACTTTAGTCAAAGGATGCCCGCAAATCGGGCACGTTTCCGGCATGACCCAGGGCTTCTGGCTGCCATCGCGCTTATCGATAAGAGGTCCAGTGACTTCCGGAATGACGTCCGCGGCCTTATGGAGGCCGATGATATCGCCGACCATGAGGCCCTTATCTTTGATAAAGTCCTCATTGTTGAGGGTGGCTCTTTGAACCAACGAACCTGCGACCCGAACCGGCTCCAAAATGGCATTAGGAGTGACACGGCCAGTGCGGCCAATGGTCAAAACGATATCCAAAAGTTTCGTCGTTACTTCAGTCGGCGGGAACTTGTAGGCGATGGCCCAGCGCGGTTCCTTAGCCGTATAGCCAAGGCGGTCATAAAGATCAATGTTATCGACTTTAAAGACAAGACCATCGATGTCGTAGCCTAAAGTCGGCCGCTTCTCGGTGTATTCTTCGATGTATTTGATGACTTCTTCGATGCCATGGAGTTTGCGTCTTTCATGGTTGGTGCGGAAGCCAAGGGTATCAAGATAATTAAGCGATTCGCTATGGATGTGCTGACCAAGCTCGCGAGCGTTCACGAGGTAATACCAGAAAGCGTCCAAATGGCGGCTCGCGGCCACGGAGCTATCAAGGTTACGGACCGAACCCGCCGCGGCGTTGCGGCAGTTAGCAAATGTCGGCTTGCCTTCTTCAAGAGACCGCTTATTGAGTTCCTCGAGGCTGGCTTTCGGCATATAGACTTCGCCCCGTACTTCAAAGGGGCGCAGCTCTTTGACATGCATCGGAATCGAACGGATGGTGATCACGTTCGCGGTGACATCCTCGCCCGTCACACCATCGCCACGAGTCACGGCGTATTGGAAAGACCCACCATCATAGATGAGGCTCATGCCAAGACCATCGATCTTGACCTCGCCCATATAGTCCACGACATCGACGCCTAAGATATCCCGAACCCTCTTATCGAAGGCCCGCATTTCATCCTCGTTATAAACGTTAGCGAGCGAAAGCATGAGCCTTTTGTGGGGGATTTTCTTGAACTCCGACTGGACTTGCCCGCCGACGCGTTGGGTCGGGGAGTTCTTGCTCTTCAAGCCGGGGAACTCGCTTTCGAGCATTTGCAGCTCGTTCATGAGACGGTCAAACTCCGCGTCCGAAACGGACGAGGCGTTCAAAACGTAATACTCGTAGTTATATTTTTCGAGTAAGGCGGTTAACTCCGCCACGCGTTTTCTCGCATCCTCAATTTGCATATCAAGCTTCTCCTCCTTTGCTCTTGGTGCGGCTCAGCATTGGGTGAGTCGCGAGTAGGGTCTTCTTACCGACGGACGCAAAGTCCACGATGATGATGTTCTTATCGATGATCTCCACCACTTTGCCATCGCCGAACTTCTCGTGATGGGCTTCTTCGCCCACCTTCCAATCCCGAATACCATTATCAGTCGGTTTATCGACTTCGGGTTCGGTTTTTTGTTCATTGAAGGGGCTGATGCTGTCGCCATCGCTGAAGAAATCATGAGCCTGGCCGCCCGAACGAGAACCTCTGGTGTAGCCATAGTTCGGATTGGGGTTACCGCTCCAGTCGTTGAACTGCGGAATCTCGATGCCGGCTTCTTTGAAGAACTTACTGGGCGCCATATGGGTGTCGGTCACATAGGAATAGGCAGTGTTGCAAGAGAGATAGAGTCTCTTGCGGGCTCTAGTGAAGGCGACATAGGCGAGACGTCTTTCTTCTTCGACGCCATCACGACCGGTTTCAGACTCGGCTCTAAGCGAAGGGAAAGCCCCTTCCATTA
>JGI20225J20221_1000930_pt2 | contig 37960 bp, 29 predicted proteins | sample BioMet4_FD_20221 | JGI IMG/M metagenome (IMG submission 20221)
GGAGTTCATTGATTTCTGCGCATCGCAAGGAATCCAGCAAAGCATGAGTAAGGCTGGCTACCCATACGATAACGCCCCCATGGAACGTTATTATAATACCTTGAAAAATGAGCTTATAGAATTGCATTGCTACCATACAGATGAAGAGCTCACAAATTCCATCGAAGAATTTGCCTATGGTTGGTACAACCATGGTAGGCCACATTCATATAATGATTATCGAACTCCTCATGAAGCTCGATGTCATTCTTAAAAATGTAGGTTGTACTGTTACAAAAATGCTTGACCACAACACCCCTCACATTGTTTTTCTGATAAATCAACACACTCTTGCAAGGCATGCAATATGTGTTGTGTATACACTATATCTTCAGAATATGTTACCCTATAGCGCTATATCCTCTCCCCAGATTACCGGACGGAATAAAATCCCCTGACCTTTGGATATAGCCGTCTCAATGGTATAGCGTACGGATTCCTCCATTGTATAATGTTCCTGCTTCAGCCTGCGGCCCTGCCCGATACGCATGGTTTGATGCCCCAACAATTGCAGGGTCCTTTCCAATAAAGCTATATCGGTTGTTTCGGCAGTAAGTCCATCTACTAAAATAAAAGTATACCGCTGTCCATCTCGCAACATTTTCGCCAAATAACCTATATTTTTTTGCTGAAAAATCTCCTGTTCCATGTATTGTTGATGCTGCTCTGCTTTCCCTTCTCCTGTCAACCATAAAAGCATCAGGACAAAATACATGACCGTATTGCGCATAATAAAATATTGCTGTGCTAAACGGCGAAGAGCCAGATTAGTTCCCTGCTGCAGCATCAACGCAATACGTGCACAAATATATTCAATAGACCAGGGGCGTATATCCGCCATATCAAGCAGTCCCTTTTCCGCTTCTTTGACAGCAAGCGGATCTACACTGTCTATCTGCTGCCGCCATTTTTTATCTGCTGCAAATAATCATCTCTTAGCATCATGAAAATGTCACACTTCCTCTGAATTTATGCCTGCAAAAGGGTCCGCCTCAAGTCCCGAAATGATTCTGACCCCATAATCCACCGCATAGTCTATATATTGTGAAGAGATATCTTCACGATTCGTTATAAAATAATCTGCCTGTGTTAAAACATCAAAAGATGCCTTCTGATCCAACACATGGCTGAATAACCGTGGCGCCTGCTCCCCTTTTTCCTGGAGGAATCCTTCCAGCACCTTCATTACGCCCTCTTTTATGTCACCAGTTTTTACTTCCAGTAATAAGGCAATACGATCCATAGCAGAATATCGCCGAATATATTCTCGCACTATATTTTTCCACAAAGGATTGACTGCTTCTGAATCCAGGGGAAACACAACAATTTTACAGCCTTTTCCTCTTAACTCTGCCAATTGCAGTAATACATCTGTTTCTCCTGGCTGGTCTCTATTCTCCTCATAAAAGTGCTGGACAAAGGCCTCCGGCGATTTCATAAGTTCCCTGTACTGCTGTATTTTTTTTTCTGGCCAATACCACCATTTAATGCCCTGCAATTTAGCAATGATTTCCGGAGCAAAACGATATTTAACAATTTTAGCAGGATTTCCCGCTACGATTGCATAGGGAGGAACATCCTTGGTAACAACAGAATTTGCAGCGATAACCGCTCCATTTCCAATCCGTATCCCACCTAAAAGCATCGAATAGCACCCTATCCAGACATCATTTCCTATGACAACTTGATGATGATTTGCCCAATAGGTGTGATTCATCCTATCGTTAATCGCCAAATTCTCAAAAGGATAGGTTGATACATTATGATAATCATGATTCATCCCTATTTCAAAAACAATTTTATGCGCTAATGAGGTATAACGTCCAACCAGAACATGCGCTTGCTCATTCCCATATTCCAGGGAAGCATTTGCCATATAGGATGCAGGGCCAAAAGTCATCAATACCTGCTTGCCATCCTTTATAATTTTTCTTACTTCATAGCTGTACGTCAACAATTCGGCCTGCAGATTCATTGTGCAAATCCTCTCATTCTATTTCATTCAATAAGCAGGAAATCCCCTTATGCTCAGCTTCTTGCTGCAGCGAAGCATCCTGCTGCATAATACGCGAAATAAGATTGCCTATATCATCATTTTTTCCCATAAAGCAGGAATAATTTCTAATCCACACATGCAGCCTTCCCTGCGGCCGCAAATATGACTGCATATTAGAAACAAACCGAAGCCGGTCTGTGCATTTATCAAAAATCCGCCATAGAAAAATATAATCAAAGGATTCTTTTAAATACCTAAATAGATCCATTTCCAAATTTTCACAGTAGGCACAATGGAATCCCGTATACTGTACAATGGCAGCCTCCCGTATATTCGTCGTCACTCCATACAAAGCAATATCTTTATATTTCGCTGCCAAGCGAAACATGTCCATACCACATCCGCAGTCCAATAAAAGAATCCGGCTATTCGGGGCCAGACTGCCTGGTAAATAATTCTTCGCGTTATCACAAAGCTTATAAGTTTCTGTCACGCCCCACTTCTTTTGCAGCAAGCAAAAATTCTTTGCAATCAGAGCATCCCGCCACTCTTCCTGCTGTTTTTTTGCGGCATCCTTCGCAAAAGAAACACTGCCAAAATGGTGGATAAATGTATCTCTGCATAACAGCAATTTATACCCGGCTTTCCAAATACGCAAGGAATAGTCATCATCCTCCAGGTTCCCGGGAGAAAAAGCTTCATCTAATCCGCCAAGCTGTTCATATACCTTGCGTTTGAAAAGGAAACAAAAACCTACCAGCGTCAATGTCAATTCCCACTTTGCCGCATCCGCCTGATTATACGATGATGCAAAAGCCATGAGCTCATCACGAGTAGTATAATTTACGGGAATCTGCTGGAAATTCGAACAATTATTCGTCACACAGCCTACGGCCCCTATAGCATCCGTGCTATAAAGAGCATGACACAAATTTTCCAGCCAATGCGGCATCACCAAAGTATCACTGTTCAGTAATAACAGGCTTTCTCCGGTTGCTATACGTAATCCCTGATTGCACCCCTTGGGAAATCCCTGATTATCTGCATTAAATACACAAGTAATATCATCCTGAGCTTTAAGCCAGGGAACGGTAGCATCAGTAGAAGCATTATCCACTACAATAATTTCATACATCGATTTTTCTGTATAGCGACGAATGCTCTCTATACACCCTTTTGTATATTCGTAAGTATTATAGCTTAATATAATGATACTTGTTTTTCCCATAGCCATTCTCCCGTGATCCATTTACTGAATTCTTCCTCCAACAAAAATCCCACAAACAGGTAAACCCTAAAAATATACTTTTTCCAACTGCCGCAGATTCTCTGCTTATTGTTATTTTGGAAATAAATCCCGCACTGATATGTATTCCTGCTCTACTTGTTTTTTATTCATACGATCTGCTCCATGCGATATACAGAAAAGAGGATGTATTCACACCCTCTTGCATATCTTAAGCCTTACATATTCTTTAAATGGGTCAACAATGAAAAATCTGCCACTTCCATTTTGCCGGCACAATCCAACGCCATGTCCTTATTCCCCATTGCTGCATAGACATAGGCAAGATTACGCAGCGTATCAGAATCCTGCGCATCCAAATGCAAAGCTTCCTGTAAAAACTCCTGTGCGGCAGAAAAATCATCCTGATAATAAAAACTGCCCGCAAAGTCATTCAATATCTTGATTTTTTCCCGAAGCGATATTTCCCGCTGCCTTATTTCCTGCAATATCCGGGTAGTTTCGGCTGTTTCGTCCTGCTCTGCTGCCGGAGCCGCTGCCTCCACCACCTGCTCGTTTTCCTCCGGATGGTCTTCCAGCAAGGCTCGCAGCTGATCTGCCACACTTGCTCCCGACGCCCCGGCCACCATTGGCTGATCACTTTCTGCAACAACAGCCGCAGATTCTGCCGTGATATTTAAAAATGCTGCAATATGCGGATAATCCTGCTGAAGCTTTGCCGCCTCATTTCTTCCATAATATTCGAGAACATCCTCCATAGTTTCTTTTTCTTCCACCGTCAATCCTGACTGCCAATGCTCTAATATGAAGTCAAAAACTGCCAGCCCATCGTCTGTCCGTTCTTCCAGTATACATAGCCGGGCCAATAATATCCGGGCGTGAACATGCGCCGGTGCATAACTCAAGGTATTATTAAGCCAGGCAGCTGCCCTTTCATAGTCCCCTGTCATGAAATAGCAGAATGCTGCCTGATACATCATTTCAGGATCCTGGCATTTAGCCTTGATCATCTCAGCTACGATCCCCAGGGCTTCATCATACTTCTCCTGTTCCACCTTTTCTGCAAGCTCTTTATGTGCCCTTTCCAGCTGCATTTCATTCTCTGCAGCAACTGCTTTTTGCTGATTTTTTATCACTTTTTTACTTTTCTTCCCCATCGCTTATTCCTCCATCCATAATTTTCTCTCTTTATATAATACCGCTAAAAGCTACAGATTCCTGCTATTCGCTCAGCCATTTCTGCCAAATATTTTCGTACGCCTCTTCCAGCTCCCTTATATAGTTCTTTCCATCCATAACCGGTGAGTCCTTCATCATCGTACGTAAATTATCATGCAGCAATTTCAAAAGCACTGCATCTCCGGCCAAGGCCACAGCCTTATTCCTGTATTCGGATAAATTCCTTGCGCTCAATTCTGCAATACCGACATTTCTCAGCAAACTATAACCAAATCTGGCACCATGCCGTTCCCCTTCCAATGTGATAACAGGCACTCCCATATACAGTGCCTCACAGGTAGTTCCCCCACCCGGATAAGGATAGGTATCCAATGCAATATCCACTTCCGGATATTCCATTAAATAATCATTAGAGCATGCTCTGATTTCCAGTCTTCTGCCATCAATACCAGCCAATTCCGCCCTTTTACGCAGTTGGCTGCGCTCCCGCAGCGACATAGGCCGGCTGTTCTTCAAAAGCAGCCGTGCCTGAGGAACACGCTGTAAGATCTCCCCCCAAACACACAGCATAGTATCCGTAATCTTAGAAAAATTATTAAAGCTTCCAAAAACCACGGGTGTATGTATCTGATACTCTGGCAAGGAAAAAAACGCCATCTGCTGCGGAGTATAGCAAAAGTGGCTATGCGGCAAACGCAGCAGCTTTTCTGAAAAATACGCGTCATTCGTTCCCCAGGGATCGCAATAAACATCCGTCAAAAAATAATCTATGGCCTGCAGACCAGTTGTACTCATATAGCCAATGCCTGAAATCTGCACAGGTGCCGGTTTGTACGCAGCAATCTGCAGCGTCTCTCCGCCTTCGCTATGACCGGCTAAGTCAAAAAGAATATCTATTTGATCATCATAAATTTGCTGTGCTGCCTGCCGGGCTGTCAATCCATCAATATGATGCCAGCCATCACTTAAAGCTTCCAACTGCGCGGCAACGGCATCCTGCGAATTTGCTAAATCATAGCCAATGACCTCAAAACGTTCAGGATTCCGGCAGGCAAACATCTGAATAGCGAAATAAGCGATGATATGCTGGCGATAATCTGGGGATAAATAACCAATACGAAGCTTTGCCCGGTCCCTTTTCTGGTGTGTGTATTGTTTTATACGTCCAGAAAAGAAACGCTCATATAAAAAATGCCGCTCTGCCATATCTTTGGCGGAAACGCCTTCAACATAATGACTTTCAAAAAGATAGGCACTGCATAATCGCTTTTGATTTGGCAAAATGTTACTGACTAATAATGCCTTCTTTAACGCCTGCATGGCTTTTTCAGCTTCGCCCAGCTTATGTAAAATCAAGCCTTTCTGTTCGTAAAGATAACTCTGCTCATCATCGACGAATTTCCCCAAGCCAGCTCGCAATAAAAAATTCACTTTATCCAAAGCCAGCACATACTGTTCCCGACTATAAAATTTTTGTATTTCCTGCACATGCTGGTCAAAATCCTGCATCCATATCACACTCACAATCTTTCTGCATATATCTGTCGGTAGGCTTTTTCCAATTCTTCCATATAGGCTTTTGTATTCATCAAGGACGAGTGCTGCATCATTGTACGAATGTTTTCATGCAGTGCGTCCAGCAAGGTCTTGTCCTCTGCTAAATCTACAGCTCTTTCGATATATGCCTGCACAGAATCCACTGCCAGTTCTTCTAACCCAACAGTTTTGAGAAAATCCAGTCCAAAACGTGATCCCCTTCGCTGCCCATAAAGCGATATGACCGGCACTCCCATATAAAGCGCATCACAGGTGGTCCCGCCACCAGGATAAGGATAGGTATCCAGCGCAATATCTACCGCCAGATAGCGTTCCATATACTTATTGTCCGCGGGCTCAAAATAAACCCGTCCCATATCGAACCCCATTTTCTGCAGGCGCCAATACGCTGTTTCGACAGCAGACAGACTTGCAAATACCTGGCTTTTAAATAAAAGCTCCGCCTTCGGCAAGCGCTGCAAAATGTTCTGCCAGGCCTGCAGCATGCAATCGGTTATCTTATAGTAGTGATTGAACACACCAAAAACAACTTTATCCGATTTTCCACTGGGTACCCTCCCCAAGGGAGCTGGCACATCATTCCGGGCCACATAGCAAAACTGGCTTGACAAATATAAGGGGTTTTCTGTCAAAAGGCCTGCCGGTTCAGACGCTGGATTCACCTGTGCATCCGTAATAAAATAATCGACCTCGGACAGCCCGGTTGTATTCATATAGCCAAGGCCTGAAAGCTGTACAGGTGCTGCCCGAAAGGCCAGAATCGGCAAACCGCTGTCTGCAGAATGTCCTGCCAAATCAACAAGTATATCTATCTGATCCTGCCTGATTCTTGCGGCTGCATCTTCATAATCCAAACCGGCCAAATTACGCCACGCAGAAACACGGCTCCTTATTGCAGCCGTATAGCCATCTTCTTTTTCCTCCGGCTGCATACTATAAGCATAAATTTCAAATTTTGCAGCATCATAACAAGCAAACAGCACATAATAAAAAGAAAACATGACATGCTGCCGAAAATCCGGCGATAAATACCCTATACGAATTTTTTTCTTTGGCTGTACTGGAATCCGCAAAGCTTTTCTTCCGGCGAAAAGCTGCTGATATTCCTTATGGCGGGAAAAAAGCTCCTCTGCATCTATTTCTGTATTATGCAGACTCAGCAAATACGAACTGTACATTCGGCAGCGTTCATACAGGCTTACAGACACCTCATACGCCCGAAAATAATCCGCACTGGCTTCCGCCGCATTGCCCAGTAAAAGTCCTATACGGGCTCTCGCCAGCCATACCCGCTGCTGAAACTCGCCCGTCCCCCTGTTCTGTGCTTTTTCCATTATCTTCACCGCCCGGTCAGCAGCCTGCCATGCACCAGCATAATCCAGCCGCTTCTGCAGTGTCTCACACAGCAGCAAGTAAGCCTCTATATCATTCTGTATATGCCTGTCTAACGCCTGCCGCAGCCAATATTCAGCCCGCCCATAGCTGTTCTGCTGCAGCCAGGCAAAACCATTTGCCATGAAAATATCTGCCGGACAGTCGTCTCGCGCAGCTAATATCGCCGCTGCCTTCGTAACGTTTTTCCAATCATGCTCCTGGACATCTTTATAAACAGACTGTAGTGTCAACTCATCCGCCGCAGTTGATATTTTTCCCCGCCACTGCTGCCAGATACGCTCATATACTGCCTCTATGGCAGCCATATACATGGATTCATCCATAATAGCTGACTGCTGCAGCCTCCAGCGCAGCGTACGATGCAAATCAGCCAGATGCTGTACATTAGCGGCAAGAGCTGTCGCCTTGCCAATGTATTCCGCCAAGGAAAACGCACAGCATTCCGCTAGCCCAATATTCATCAAAAGGCTATAGCCAAAGCGGGAATTATGTCGCTGCCCGACCAACGTGATCACCGGCACTCCCATGCACAAGGCATCACAGGTAGTTCCTCCGCCTGGATATGGATAGGTGTCTAATGCAATATCGACAGACTCATAAGCAGACAAATATTCCGCCGTATGACCAGCCAGCTGTACAGACTTCAAATCAATTCCTGCTTCTTCCATACGCCGCAGAGCATCTTCCCGCCCTTCTTTATGATCAAATACAGCGGTCTTCAAGAACAGCTTTGATCCGGGAACCTTTTGAAGGATTTCCTTCCAGGCAGCAAGCATTTCATCTGTTACCTTGGCAAAATTATTGAAACTGCCAAAGGTAATATATTGGTTGGACAAAACCGGCGCAGGCCGGCACTCTCCATGGATATCATGCCAACGATAACAAAAATGGCTCTGCGGCAAGCGCAGCAGCTTTTCCGTAAAATAGCCATCATTCATTCCGACAGGATCTGTATAATCATCCGCTAAAAAATAATCCACAGCAGGCAGGCCTGTCGTATTGAACCAACCTATCCCGCTGATTTGAACCGGCGCAGGCTTATACGCTAAAACCGGGAGACAATTATTATTTGTGTGCCCGGAAAGATCCACCAAGATATCGATTTCGTCCTCATAGATCCATTGCGCAGCCTCAGCAGGTGAATGTCCCGTTATATTCCGCCAGCAAGTGGCCGCAGCAGCGAACTCACGGCTGATGAAATTATCCGGACAATTTGCATATCCATAAACCTCAAAACGATTTACATCATATTGCTGAAAAAAAACATAGCTGAAAAAAGCTACAATGTGGAATGAAAAATCTGGTGAAATATACCCTATCCGCAGTTTTGCATGTTCTCTATGGGCCGCATGACTGTAAACAGGAATTTCCCGAAACAACTCACCATATCGGCAGGCAGCCTCATACATAAATTGCGGACTTTTTTGGATATAATGCAATGAAAAAAGATAATTACTGTATGCAGCCGCCTTTGTCGAAAGATCCGGCGCACAGGAAAATGCAGCATAATCTTCTTCGGCCGCCATTGTCTGCCGCCCTGTATCCTTATATATTTTTGACAAAAGATTATGGGTGAGGCTTTGCTGTCCCCTGCTCATCCCCCCCAGGGCCAGAGCTTTCTTCCCGGAATCCAGTGCATCCTGCCACCGCTCTTCCAGATAATAAATCCTGGCCTGCAGAAAGCTGCTGTAACCATACTGTCCAGCTTTGTTTTGCAAGCGCTCCAAAGCCTGCATGGCTCCGGCTGACTCCTGCTTATCAATATACAAGGCTGCCAGAAGTTCCAGGTCAGCCTTATCCTGTGTATCGGCCGCCAGCATAAGATCTGCCGCCGCTAAAGCCTGCGTCCAGTCACGCTGCGCCATAAATTTCTTCCACTGCAGCCGCAGCTTGGGAAGCTCCCGCCGTTCCGGATTCATTTGTCCCGCACAATAGCTTTGCCAAATCTTTTTGTATACAGATTCTATAGCACAACGATAGGCAGCCGAATCCATAAGCGGCGACTGCTTCATCATCTGACGCAATTGCCTATGGAGAAGCCCCAGAATATCCCCGGCCCCAGCCAATTGCACCGCAGCCTCTATGTATCCCGTGACGGAATCCACCGCCAATTCCTCCAGCCCAATATTTTTCAATATACTATAGCCGAATCGACTGCCATGAGAGGCACCATATAACGTAATTACCGGTACCCCCATATAAAGTGCATCACAGGTTGTTCCGCCGCCCGGATAAGGGAACGTATCCAATGCAATATCGACCTCGTTGTATTCCGGCAAATAATCGCTGGACAAGCCCCGGCACTCAATGCGGGCCAAATCCATTCCCCGGCGCTCCATTCGCTGCAATGCAATTTCTTTGCTGTCTTCATGGTCGAAAACATCAGCCTTCAAGAGCAATCTGGCCCCTGGAACCCGCTGCAATATCTCCTGCCAGGCCGCTAATACAGTATCATTCACCTTAGTGAAATTATTAAAGCTGCCAAAGGTGACATAGCCTTTTTTCATACAAGGAGCCTCGGCTGTCAAAGGTACAGACTGCAAGGGAGTATAACAGAAATGACTTTGCGGCAAGCGCAGCAGGCGCTCACTGAAGTAAGCCTCTTCTCCGGCACGATCAATATATATATCCCCTAAAAAATAATCTACGGTCCGCAGCCCGGTTGTCGCAAAATAGCCAATGCCAGAAAGCTGAACAGGTGCCGGCTTATACGCCAATACTGGCAGAACGTTATTTCGGGTATGTCCTGAAAAATCCATCAGAATATCTATATGATCTTCATAAATGCGCCGCGCCGCCTCCGCAGCCGGCAGCCCATAAATATTACACCACCCATCTACCTGGCCGGCTATTTTTCGACTATATTCGTCCTCCCCGCAATTTGCATAACAAAAAACTTCAAAATCCTCTGTACTATACTGCTCCAGAAGTGCATAGACAAAACGCAGCACGACATGTTCCCTAAAATCCGGGGAAATATATCCCAACCGGATTTTCTGCCTGCAATTTCGCTGCCGATGCATGAATGGACAGATCTTAGAAAAAATCCTGTTGTAGCCGCAATGGCTATGATAAATCTTTTCTTCGGACAAAAACAAATAATGCAGATTGAATAAATAATTACTGTATTCCGTCGCCTTTAAAGCTGTATTATCCGCTGCGTCCGCAGCCTGCCTGTAATAAGCTGTACTTTTTTCACTATCACCCAAAAAACGATAACATTGCCCCAAAAGATTACAGATTTTTTCCTTATACGGACGCTCTTTTGCAGATACCCGCTGCAAAGCAGGAGTAAGGCGTTCAATAACCGAAGCATGTTCTCCTGCCATAAATTCCACTCTGGCTTTAAGATAAATCGCATATACATGCCTTGGATTTTCCCGCAAAAGCTCAGCTGCCACCTTTTCTGCCTTTTCCTGCTGCCGGCTTTCTATATATACGCTGGTCAGCAGGGCAAGACCAGCAAACCGGCCATCGTGCATGATACTAAGATTTTTTGCTTTGGTCTCAGCCGTTAAAAAATCTCCTGCCATTAACGCTGCACAGATTTGCTGCTGCAGCACTTCATTTTCAGAGCCTATAACTTCCTCATTGTTTTGCATCCGACTGACACTCCTGTCCCAAAAAACATCCGATCTTCTTCATACACTTCTCATACTCATCCCACATAGATAACGGCGTATCTTGCGGCAAACGGCACAAATCCAGATATTCATCATAAATGCGCTGCAATGCCTGCCGATACTCCGACTCATTTTCAACAAATACCTTCCGTTCATAATATTCGCTGAGCATACGACACCATTCCAAGCGGCTGAGCAGGACTACATCCGGATTTTGACCTTCCTGTTCCGCATGTCTTCGATAATAGCTCAGCGGCTGGCGAAAATATCCACAGTGCCCTTTTTCCAAAAGTTCCAGCCACATGGCAATATCGGAAATTGTCTTATAGCCACGGCATTCAGCGCGCCAATAATGATGCTGCAAGTCCTTCCGCCGGAATAATACCGTCGATGGTTCGCCCAAAAAATTTTGTGACTTCAGCAGTGTCGCCCGACCGGTTTCTCTGCCATCCAATATGACGTATTCACCTTCCCCCGGGAAAAGGTCTTTATACAAGCTGGCAATAACCTGTCCATTGCCATCAATACAGCCTCGTTCTGATGTCACCATCGTCACATTTGGATTTTTTTGAAAGCACTGCATCATTTTTACCAGCTTATCCTTTACCAAAATATCATCATCCATCAGCCATTGCAAATATTCACCATGCGCCAGTGTCTCAAAAGGTACAAAGTTCTCCGCTTTAGATTTAGCCGCCGCATTTCTCACATACCGGATGCGCTCATCCCTGCGATATTTTTCCATTACTCTGGCGGTACGTTCATCCGTGCTGTTATCACAAACGATAATCTCAAGATTGGGATAAGTCTGTGCACAGGCGCTGCGCAGGGTCAGTTCAAAAAACTTGGGACGGTTATAGGTTGGAATCATGATACTGATCAACGGATAAATCCCCTTTTGCCACTCCTGCCTGTATTGCGGCGGCAGCAGCATCGTCAGCATAGATTCCTCCGGCTGCTTTGCCTGCGCTATTCCTACCCGCACAATCATCCGATACAAGCCCGACAGTTCCTTGCTGCCAGCTGCAAGCGCAGCCTCATATTTCCCGGCTGCGAGATAGGCGGCCGCACCTTGCAGCAGATACTTGTCTGCTTTTCGTGCATAGTAAATATATACGCTCCCAGCATTCAACCCTTGCAAAGCTCTGACCAAAAAAGCCGCATCCTCTTTCGTTTCATACAGCATATTGAGGATTTCAATAATTTCAGCCGGCGCTGCCTGCCGGATGGATCGATAAAAATCGCAAAATAAAGGTATATCGTAGGGATAGGCCCTTACCCCTGCCAGCAAAAGCTGCGTCGCTGCGGCTGAATGAAACTGCATCCTTTCCAATGTTCCTAAATAGCGATACACCTTAGGCCATAAAGCTTCCAACTGACTAGTCGCCGTCAATGCAACAGGCAAAGGGTTATTCTGCTTCGGATTTTCTTTTTCGGCAAGCGCAGCCTTCAGCATGTTGCCTGCAGTCAAATAATCTCCCTGTTCCCACAGAAAAGTCCCCTTCAGCAATATAAATTCCTGCTTTGCAGGAAAAGCGGCGATTGCCGCATCCATTACATCAAGAATCTCATCCACAGGACGCCGCATCTTCAAAAGCGAGGCAATCCACCCTTCATAGGGATGATTTTCCATTCCAATGAATTTAACCTTTGACTGCACCGCCAGCCGTGCATACTGTTCTGCCAGTGCATAATTTTCCAACCCATAATAGCAATCCATCAAATAAAAATAATCCTCCGGCATTTCTTTGCCTTGCCGTTTGATTTTCGCCTGCAACGACGTGAGATTACGTTCCAGTTTCTTTCTTATAATATTGCTTGAATAGCCGGTATGATAAATGGTTAAATCGCGAACCATTTGCAAAGAACGCTGCGATTGATTTGTATTCTGCAAAGTCTCATGGATTTTACCAACATAACGAAAAGATTTCAGATTACGAAAAATGCGCACCTGGACAATCGATCCGCTTACACGGTTTTCCCGATCTTTATCGATGTTAATCAGCCGGCACATCAGGCCGGCAACTTTCCGATCCGGCTCAAAATGATGAATGATCCCTCGAATCTTTGGTATCGACACGGCAGAAAAATATTCATCTGCATCTAAGAATACAATCCAATTCCCATGCGCCTGATCCAAAGCATAATTCTTGGCTGCCGAAAAGTCATTGTCCCAGACATACGAAAAAACCTGTGCCCCACCAGCAACGGCCAATGAAACCGTCTGATCGGTCGATCCGGTGTCTACGACAATCAACTCATCAGCAAACTGCCGGACACAGTCCAGCCAGTTTCCGATATTTCCTTCTTCATTTTTCACAATCACGCATGCTGATATTTTCATCGTAGCACCTGTGCCTCCTGCATCCACTTGCGATAAGCCGCAATATCTTTCCTTACACATCCCTGCTCTTCTGCCTTTTGAAAGCACTCCTCCGCCACAGCAAATTGCCGAAGCTGATAAGCGCACACTGCAGCCTGATGCCAGAAATCTGCCGTAAGTACAGCGGCATCCTGCGGGACACTGCTATAAAGAATCCAGGCTGCGGCTGGCTGCCCAAGCTCCCGAAGTTTATCAGCCGCTTTGCATACTTCAGCCCAGGAAAAATCAAGCGCCATTCTTGCATAGTCTTCTAAAAGCACTTCATTTCCTGCTCCACCCACTAATGGAAGAAAGGCACTATAGGCTTCCCAGACATTCTGCGAAAGCCTATCCTCCCCTCCAGCAAACCGCTGCAAAAGCGCCTGCATCTGTTCTGTAAACATCCCCTGGCACAGCTCCAGAATACATCTTCCTCTTTCTCGATCCGCTGTTATAGCCAACAACGCTGCCAGCAGCATTCCCTGCATGCTGGCAACCGTCTGCTGCAACAGGGTCTGCGAGAGCTGCTGCCACTTTTGCTGTTGTTCCAGCTCATAGAAGGGCTGTAAAAAAGAAGAAACTGCAAACTCTTCTTTCAACCGTTTTGCAAAATAAAAATAAAGCGCCTTCTCTCCCTGCTGGTCAGCCCAATCGCGGCAAAAACACAGATTCTCCTTTGTATCCGCATAAAATTCCTGGATTCGCTCTACAAAAGCAGACGATTCCTCCCGGTTATAGATCGCGCGATAGGCTGTCAGTGCTCTTCCATAATAGGGGTTGAGCCGCAGCGCTTTACTGACATTCCGTTCCGCCGCCTCATGCTCTCCCTCCCGCAATTGCAGTTCCCCCAAACGACAATAGGCCGCCGGCGCAGCTCCATGAAAATATGTTGCTTCCTGGCTTTTCTTCACCGGTTGTTCAAAAAGAGAAATCGCCATTTCAAAAGATGTTTTTGCTTCGTCCAGGCGCTGCATACCACAAAAAATCATGCCCCGCTCTGCATAGAAATCAGGCAGTTCTGGATACATTTGAATTGCCTGTTCTACAAGCTGCAGCATATCAGCCGGGGGCATAGACAATTGCCGCATAGCCTCCAACGCCCGACGATACATATCACTCTGACTGCCAATAGCCGCAGCCGATGATTCCAAAGCTGATAAGGCATAATATAAGGACTTGTGATAATCTTTCAATACCTGATAGCAGTCCGCCAAATAACGATAATGCTGCGGTCCCTCTCCATGTTCGGCAATATCCATTTGGAGCAAAGCCAAATTTCTTTCAATTTTCTGCCGTATCCGCCCGGATGAATAGCCCGTGTGATAAATAAGCAGCCGCCCATCATCCAGCCATACATTCATATCCCCCTGCTTCCGGCACACACTCTCATGCACACGCCCTGCATAACGCAATCCCGGCTGCCTGCGAAATATTCGTATTGTCTGAAAGCGCTGGATTTCCTGATTGTGGTCATCCACATCAATATTGGCAATGGTGAGCATTACGGCATCATTTTCCGGATGAAGCAGCGCCATTTCTGCCAAAAATGGCCGCACTCGTGTCGGCTGCGCAAAGTATTCATCCGCATCGAGGAACACAATCCAGTCGCCCCCAGCTCGATCAATCGCCAGGTTCCTCGGCGCCGAAAAATCCTCATTCCAGGGCAGCTCATAAACCTGGACGCCATTTTGCCGCAAAAGATCTCCGGTTCCATCGGTAGAGCCAGTATCGACCAATATCATTTCATCACTATATACTTGTGCGTTTTCCAGCCATTTTTTTATATTTTCCCGCTCATTTTTTGCAATAACACAAGCCGATACTCGCAGCTTCCTCATACACTCAACAATTTTTTTCCAGCACTGCAATCGTTTCTCAGCTACACCATACAGTGTTTCATTGAACTGCATGGCCTCGCCATCATCCTGATAATGTGTATAGCAGTCAAAAGCCTGCTCCATTGCCTGTATCGCCGCCTCATAATCCAGCCGACGGGCTGCATACTCTGCATATTCCGCATGAAATTCCGGCAGATTAGGAAAAGCGGCCCTCGCCTTCTCTAATACCGCAAAACGCTCCACCGGATTCTTCAATAGCTGCAGCAGCATCCGGTAGCAGCGGCTTGCATAGGTAACAGGACGGGGTCCGTTGGCTATATCCATACGAGCATAACGGATGGCGTTTTTCTCGTCCCCTAATCCTTCATAAGCTTCGGCCAAATATCGATAAAGATTTTCCGGCTGCTTTGTCTCCGCCATTTCCGTCAAAAGAAGCGCCAGATTCCGTTCGGCCTTCCGCTTGGTACGGCTTGGTGTATACCCTGTATGAAGGATACAGAGCTGCTTCTCCGAAATATATCCCACCTTTTCAAATACCCTGCCATATTTTCCTAACTGCTCATGGATCCGCCGGGTATAGCACACCCCTGGCTGCCGCCGAAAAATTCGTACAACAAAGGAGCCATCGATAATTTCCTGCTTGCCATTCTCTATATCAAGATTAAGTATCTTTGTAACCAAGGCCTCCTGATCAGCATTTTCCCGAATGACAGCCGCTAAATTTACAGCTGTTTCTGGCGAAAAATATTCATCTGCATCAAGAAATATAATCCAGTCTCCAGATACCTTTTGCAGTGCTGCATTACGGGCTGCGGCAAAATCCCCCTGCCACATATAATGAAAAACCTGTACCTTAGGACGATTACTTACAAGGTGTATGGTATCATCCGTAGAGCCCGTATCCATTATGATGATTTCATCCACACAATCTTGAAGACTGTCCAAAGACCGACAGATATTTGCCGCCTCATTTCTGACAATATAACAAGCTGATATCTTCATCTGCTGTACTCCGCTTCTATTTATAATTTTCGTTATAATAGATATCGGTATTTCTCTCCAAATCCTTAAATTGAAACGCCACAAACCACCATAAGGCAGCGGCAGAATCTCCTCCGTAAAAAAAGAAGCTTCCCCGAAGGGAAGCTTCTCTGTGAACCAATGAAATTTGCTTATTTCAGGAGGCTCAGAACGCTGGAGCTGTTCTGGTTTGCCTGAGCAAGCATGGACTGAGCGGCCTGCAGAAGAACATTGTTCTTCGTGTATTCCGTCATTTCCTTTGCCATATCGGCATCGCGAATAGTGGACTCGGAGCTCTGGACGTTCTCGGAAGCCGTCGTCAAGTTCGTTGCCGTGTAATCGAGACGACTCTCAACCGCACCAATCGTAGTCTGCTGATCAAGAGCTTTCTGTACAGCATTATCAAGAACATTGATTGCTGCATTCGCCTTTGCCTGTGTGCCAACGCTGAGCGTTGAACCATCAGTTCCTTTAAGGCCAAGAGCGGTCGAACGCATATCCGTAAGACCCACCTTGATGGACTGGCTGGCTTTCGTACCAACCTGCAGAACGATGGCATTATCTGCCGAATCATTCTGGGCACGAACCGACTCAGAGAAAGCATCGAGAACTGCATTAGCAGACTTATTGACTTTGCCCGTATTATCAGTAATGCTGATGGTAACACCGGAAACCTGGTTGTCAGTTCCCTTACCCTTAGCATAGAGTGAAACGCCGGACTCGCCGCTGGCTGTGTAAACAGTATTAGCAGACGTATCTGTACCAATGATTGAACCTGCCCCGATATCCGTGCTCAGGCCACCAGTTGCCAACCCAATGATATCCGAGAATTTCTTATCAGAAACCGTCATAGAAGTCGTCGTGGTCTTGCCCTGGACAACATAAGAAATCGTAACTGTATCCGACGAATTGATATGGAGTTTCTCACCATTACGGTTTGCCAAATCAGTGATAGCGGAACCCGATGCTGTAGCAGTGCTCATGCTCGTATTCGTGAAGGTCGTCGTCGTAGATGCAACCTTACTGTTATGCGAACCATCAACGAGGTACTGCCCATTAAACGTTACGTTTGCATTATCATCAATCTGGTCGATGGACTGGTCAAGTTCCTTCTGGATAGTTGCACGGTCAGCATCCGTATTTGTAGCGTTTGCTGCATTGACAACCTTTTCTTTCAGAGTCTTGAGGATTTCTACAGTAGAGCTTACAGCGCCTTCAGCAACTTTCATCATGCTGTTGCCATTCTGGGTGTTAGCCTTATCCTGATCCAAGGAGCGGATCTGAACGCGCATACGCTCGGAGATTGCGTACCCGGAAGCATCATCGGCTGCGCCGTTGATCTTCATACCAGAAGATACTTTCTCCAGGCTCTTAGAAAGTGCACTTGAGTTCTTATTCAAAGTGTTCAGAGTGCTGATTGCCGACATGTTGTTTTTTACTACCATTGCCATAATAAATTCCTCCCTGATATAGGTTTTATTTTTTTTTTGCGAGCATCCCTGCCCGCCTTCTATAATGAGTGAACCCGGTCATTAGTCGTTAGTGGTTAGATGTCAGCTACTAGCGCTTAGTTGCTAGCTTACTACTCGCCGGCCGCTAATCACTAACCACCCTGGTGCCTTGTTCACTGATTACCAAGAACTTTCTTGCTTATATTATCGAAATGCCTTCAGCTTTTCTTAAGCAATTCTAAAACTTTTTTGCTTCTTTTTTATCTTTTTGTTTTCTTGTCTTCTGCTAAGATTATCGAAAGGATTTCCTCATATCTTAAGTGATTTTTCCTTTTTTAATCTTTTTTTAATATTTGCGGTTAAATACATTCCCCAAGGGCATTTCGCCAGTCACATCATACGAGCGCACGGCCATATTCTTACGTTTGGAGCGGTTCAGCCAACTTTTAGCCTTATAGATGGTCTGCATATCCAGCGGCCTGATCTTCTCAAAGAGTGCCTGGCACTCGGCCGTCTTCCGATATTCAGTATCCGGCAGTGCCTCAAGCTCGTCCAGAATCTGCGTGCGCTGATCAACGAGCACCAGAAATTCATCGATGTTTTCCTGTCCCATGAATTTCAGAAGTTCCTGACTGATCATGTAGTATTTCTGCCAAAGGCCGCGGGCTTCATCCTCAATCGCCATCACGAAGCACCTTTTTCCTTACGGGCTTCCTTCATTGCCTGCGCCCAGGCATCCCGAAGCTCGGTGATGATTCCTTTCGCCTCTTCCACCTTGGAGATATCACTTTTCAGATTTGCCTCCACCAGCCGGTCATATACATAATTATACAACGGCAGTAGTTGCTGGGAAATCTCATATTCCATCTTCAAGGTGATACGAAACTCCGAAATGATATTCTGCGCCTTCTGCAGGGATGTATTTGCCTGCTCGTAGTCTTTGTTCTGGATAGCCTCAGCACCCTCGGACATAAAGCGGAGTGCGCCGTTATACAGCATGAGCGTAAGCGCCTCCGGCGTTGCTGTCATAACCTGCTGCCTTTTGTATGCTTCTGCTGCTGCATTGATCATTGAATTTCCTCCTGATTAAATTAGCTATTGGACCCCGTCACTGTACTAAGCTGTGAACTCAGACGTGCTATAGCGGTTTCCATCGCATCGTACTTTTTATAGAGCAAATCCTCATAAGCCGTCATTTGCGTCTTAAAGGTACTCATCTTTGTCTGTAAATTTGTAATCAACTTCCCTAATGAACTTTGGTCATTGGTGTCTGAAGATGTTCCTGCATAAGTTGAAATATTGGATAACCCATTTGTCAGCGACGTAAAGTACAGTCGATTTGCAATACCTGTATTGCTGTAATCATCTGATTTAATAGCTTCATTCTTTTTGTTGTCATCCGTGTAGTAATAGTTATCCTGGTTCGATGCAAAGATCTGGTATACACAGTCCGGGTCAGCAGCCAAGGCCTTCTTTAGCTTATCTTCATCCAATGTCAAATGCCCTACATTTGTAGACGAACTGATACCAATTGCTGCAGCTGAATTGTAATCGCTATCGACACTTTCCACAGGTGTATAAATGGCCTCACGCATAGAACTGACGATACCTTTGAGTATACTGCTGTTATAGAGCAAACCTGATTTTGCCTTTTCATTCCATTTATCGATCTGCGTCTGGGACATCGAGGCTTCCTGCGTCTTCGTCAACGGCTGATAATCAGAATACTGTGTCTCATAAATCTTCGTATTGAGTGAATCCAGCATCTTATTATAGTCTTCAACAAACTGTTTAACAGAACTGATGACAGAATCCGTATCCTGCGCTACCGAAACCGTAGCTGCTGAGGTTGTTGTATTCAGCAGGCTGTATGTGACACCTGATACAGTGATTTTATTATCGGTGATATTGGTATATGTCTTACCATCAATAGTAACAGAACCTTCTGCGCCGGCAACAGTGGTAGCCGCGCCTGCCATAAAGGTCTGCTCATTGGAATCGAGCGTGCCATCCGTCGATTTTGCCAAATGGAAATGATTGAACAGGCTGGCGGCATAGGTTCCGCCGCTGTCTGCGGCGGCCATGGTGAGCGTAATGGTATTTTCTTTGCCGCCACTGCTATTGTAAAGACTCATGGTGTCATTTGCCGTATCATAGCTGGCCTTGACATTGGTACCTGTTGCATTGATATCAGCCACAATGTCATTATAGGTCTTGCCATTGGCCAAATCGGCATAGGTATAAGAAATAGTCTGCTTTTTCAGCTGATCCGAAGTCAGCGTATCTGCTGTTGCTGCCACGGTAAAGCTAATAGCCTTGTCCGTAGCCGCCACCTCTGTAGCATCCGATAAAGTACTGAATGTATAGGCAGAATCCGTGCTCTTCTTGCCAATGGCCAGATTTGCCGCATCTCCTTTATAATCCGTACCATTCAACGTAATGGTGAGTTGGCTGTTATCGGTCACGGTCGTCGTATTTCCGCTTGCATCCGTCAATACATACTGGCCAGCGCTGTTCTTGGAAAGCTGATTGCCAGTCCAGGTCGTGGTTCCCGTCCCATATTTAATAGTAACATCTGTTCCCGTATAGCTTCCCGTTGTGGAACGAATATTATACGTAGAAACATCCGTGGTAAACGCACCAGCCGCCAAGCCAGTTACATCATCAACAGAAGCACCACTGCTATCCGTTCCTCCGCTCAATGTGTACGATTTTACTGTAGTACCATCTGTATCATAAACAGGTGTTTGTGTCGTGTAAGTATTACCATTATAGGTATAAGTCGTTTTGCCTGCTTCAATTTTCCCCAAAATTGAGTCCCTCAAATAGATACTGTTCTGTGCCGCAGTATTCGAGCGGGTAATCGCCTGTGCGGAAAGCAGATAGGCATTGGATGACAGACTGTTCACCTGCACCTTATGTGCCATAGCGATAGCCGCACCATTGGCCGTAGCCGTCACAGAATCGGTCGCACTGCTGGATGCCTTCATGGCATTCATCGTTGACTGCATCTTATATTTAGAAATCGTCGTATACTTAAACGTAGTCATACTGGAATAAATATCCGAATAAGCAGATTTTACCCATTCATTCTTTGTTTCCGTCTTATACATCTTGTCATACTCATTTTGCTTTGTGAGCATGCCCGCTTTGACCATAGACTCGACATCAATACCGGAGCCGCTCAGGCCATATATTCCTTTCACACCCATAGTATTTCCCTCCTTTTATGCATTCTTATCCAAGAATGCACCAATCCATTCCTTCGCCTTGATCATTCCTTTGATCATATCCTCAGGAGGACATTCCTTGATGACCTCCTGCGTGGCCTTGTCAATCATTTTCACCGACATGAGGTTGACTTCCTTATGATATTGGAATTCCAGATCACAGTTGATCTTGGACATGAGCTTATTAAGCTCTTTGGTCATCTCATTGACAGCCTTTTCATCCATCTTGTCTTTTTTCTGTTTACTGTCTTTCTGCTTGCCATTTTGGGTATCCGTATTCTGTGCACTCTGCACCGCTGCATTCTGTTGAGATGCATCTGCTGCATTCGCCTGCATGGCTGCCTGATCTGTTCCATTATCCACTGTGTTCTGTGTGTTGTTCCCGACAGCCGCGGTTACTACAGCCGCTGTCACTATGTCCTGAATTTTCCCAATCATCTTTTATCCCTCCGTAGAAATTATAAGAATCTATAATCAGTCCCTTGCATCAGGAAGCACCTGCCGGTATGGGAATTATGCCTTCTGAGTGTTTGGTAACGCATTGCTTAAATCAATGTCGCCGCCCTGAATTGCTGCCTTCCGGTTTTCCTCCTGGATAGCCCGGTAGATTTCTCCACGATAGATCTTTACCTCTCGTGGGGCCTCGATAGCGATACGGACATTATCGCCCTGTACCTCTACGACATTGATGATGATGTCATCACCGATCATGATCTGCTGTTTCGGTTTACGTGTGAGTACCAGCATTTATTCGTCCCCCTTTGCCGCAGCTGCAGGGAAGAGACGATGCTTCGTCGTATATTGGCTCTTTTCAAGAACCACCTGACGTGCCTGCATGGTCTTGCGGTTGATTACCACCGGCGCCAGCAGGTTTGCTGTCATTTCTTTGATTTCCCCATTGGGAATCGTAAGCAGCGAGTAGACGAGGATGTCCTCAGGCTCCTGCACTGCCATCTTTTCTACAATAGCATCATCCAAACTAAATTCATAGTCCGGGAAAAACACGAAGGGCATGGTCATCAAAAATGCCAGCTCCGGTGTTGTGGCCGACTGTAAAAACACGTACGGACTTTCCGGATCGTAAGGAATGATCACGAATTCATGCTCATCCTCGAATGCCGGGATTCCCTGTGCGAAATGAACGATTTTGCTCTCTTCTTCTTCGATTTCTCCAAATCTCATGGTGTTGATTTTTCTCATTTTCTGCCTCCACTATGCGTAAATATCATACTGACCTTCGGTCGTCCACATCCGTACATTCCCCTTTTGTTCGAGATAGGCCTCCGCCTGTCCCGGATGCATGACTACATCCGCAGAAGAATACGTCTGTATCGAAACTTCATCCTTGCCTGTATCAATATTTCCCTGCATGGTTGATGGGGTTACCGTAATAACCGGATCCGGTATGCTTTCTGCTACCAAATAGCGCTGCTGTGAAATCTTATTTGCTACATCGCTCTTATACCAGGAAACGATGCGATTCCCGCCACGCTTTTTTGCGCCATTCTCAATGATATCCCATGCCTTCTGTGTATGATCTGAGGCCGTTTTCTGAACATCTGAGAGTCCCTGCTGCCCGTTTTCCCGCGTAAAATCATCCATGGTCGAGGCGCCACAAGAATGACGGCTCGGGTAGGAATTGATATCGATCTGGGCACCAGTGGGATGAATATCCGCCCGTGGCGCAACATATTCGGTAGAAAGCTCCGCCGGCTTTACGGCTGCCTTCTCTGTCCAAGCTTGCTGTGTGTGCAGGCCAATCCTTGGATACGTTGAACGTATGTTTAAACACAGCATAGTATAATTCACCCTTCCCTGAGAAAAATCCTGCCTTTACTATTCCATTAGAAAATTTTAATCTTTTATGATAAATAATCAGCCAGCGACGGCGGCAGGATTTTACTGCCCACGGACAGCGACATATTGTAGATGGTCTGCGCCTCCATCAGCTGGACGGCCAGTTTTGATACATCCGTACTGCTTACATCCGTCACATCAGAGGTGATGGATTCATTCTGCGTTGTCAGCATTGTGGTGGTATCCGTATAGGCCTGCTGCCGGGCGGCCATCTTTGTTTCCGCGGTCAATACAGTCGCATGGGCCGTATCCGCCAGGGTCATTCCATCAGTCGACATCCAGCTATGATCAGAACTCTCCGCCTTTGCCTCTATGGCCAGCATATTATTCAGCATGGCTGTGCCGGAAGTCGCATTTCCCGAACTGGAAGAGTCAAATAGATCAGAACCAAACACATCCTGACCCGTGACATTAACCGTATCGGATGAAGGCTGAACAGAACCATTCTGCTTGACCATGGAAATATACTTTGAGTCACCATTATAGGTTGCCAAATATTGATTCACAGTTGAAAATTTCAAATCCACATTCTGTCCATCCACGGTTATGGATTCAGACCAATTCGTACCAGTACCCGTTCCGGTTTTGATTTTTCCAGTATTCTCAAAATTATCCTTGATGCTGATAGCTCCCAGTGACGTTCCCTTTGTCACAGAATCCGTTGCCGCGTCCACATGGGTCTGCCCGGCAGCCACCTTGTCCTTATACCCGCTTTCCACAAACTCTTTCGTATAGACGTCACCGGTTGTTGTATTCGCATAATACGTATTTCCGTCACTGCCTGTAAGGGTAATCATCTGGCTTAGGGTATTTGCGTTATTTGACGACGGATTCTTTGTTGCATCTGTCCCATTGAAAAAGCTTTTCTGGGAATCATTCAACGTTTTAGACTGGCCTCTTGCTACTTTATCTGTGGATAAAGTAAATGGCTGCACTAGATCCGACTGTCCAGAAAACACATACCTGTCACCAAGCTGCGTATTCATAGAGGATACCGCCTCCTGCACCTGAGACAGCATTTCCTTGGCGATATCCGTCATATCGCTGCTGTTATTGGTGGAATTAGCCGCAGCCGTAGTCTTTTCCTTGATGGTTGAAAAGGAATTTGTAACATTCACCAGTGCCGCGTCAGATGTCTTCATCCAGGAAATGCCCGTCTTTACGTTGGACTGGTACTGGGTGTTCTCACTGAGCCCATTCTGATAGCGAATGTATTTCGCATAGTTAACGGAATTATCCGATGCCCGGTGCAGGGATTTACCATCACTCTGCTCCATGAGCTTAGACTGATTTTCCCAGGATTTATTAAGCTGGGTGAGGTAGCTGCCCACCATCATCGTACTGCTGATTCTCATTTATGTTCCCCCTTATCTGCCTACGGTACCGGTGCTGTTCACCAGCTTGTCCAGCATCTCGTCCATGGTGGTGAGACACCTGGAGCAGGCGGAAAAGCCCTGCTGGAATTTGATCATGTTCGTGAGCTCCTCGTTCCAGTTGACACCGGAGGTGGAGGAACGCCAGCTTTCGACCTGGGTCATGATATCTCCCTGGGCCGAGACCTTGCTGTTCATAGCCTCAGACAGGGAACCGAGGTTCGTCATGGATTCATTGTAATAGCTGTTCAGCGATATATCGCCGATGGAACGGGTCCCTGCTGTATTTACGGTATTGGCCTTTGTTGAATTGAACAAGGCACTGATCAATACCGCATTGCTGCCATCGCCAGTACCATTCGGCGTGTATTTTGTAACGACTGTCGTAGCGGTTGTTCCCGATACCGTTGTTGATGTCATAGTCTTCTCGCCCGTAGAGGCATCCGTCGTAACGCTGAAGCTGTTCGCTGTACCGGCAGCTACTGTTGCCGTAGTGGTCTGCGGATAGCCGCTCTCTACAGTTCCGCCCGTCGCAGCCAGGTAGTTGGCGCCATCACTGCCGGTAAGCTTGCTGTTTACCGTCATGGCATTGATGATCTGCACGCCCTTTAGATTTGTTGCCGTACCCGTCTTGGGAGTAGCCACAACCGCCTGGTTCGTATCATCCCAGGTATAGGTCGTATCATTATCACCGTAAAAATTGATATCCGTCTTGGTCTTATCGATAGTAGAACCATTCATACCATAACCGGCCTTGTGCTGATCATTGAGTGTCGTCATCATGAAGCCGGCCATATTAGCCAGTTTATCAATATATCCCTTATCCGTCTGGATTGCATCCACCTCAGACTGCAGCGTACCGCTGCCGGCGGTAAAGGTGGTGCCTGTTTCTTCGATCTGCAGGCTGTAGTCGTTGATGCCGTACTGTGTGCTGGGGGTTGCATCGGATACCTTCAGGTTCAGCTTGCTGATCCCGCTGACCAGCGAGGCCCCATTGCTCACGATGGTATACATGCCATTGGCTTCCTGATATACATTGGTATTCACGTACCCCGACAAAGTATCCACCAGATTATCCCGCTGATCCCGCAGGTCATTGGCATTGGCTCCGGTGGACTCCAGGGAAGCGATGTTTTTATTGAGTGCCACAATCTGATCGGTGATGGTATTCACCTTGGTCACATTGAGCTTGATATCATCGTAATTTGAGGTAATCTGCTGCTGTACCTGCTTTGCGGCCGTAGACAGACGATCGGAAAAGGTTGAACCGGCATCTATGACAGTCTGCCGGGTTGTAGAGGTGCTGGCTGATGTCGAGACCTCAGACCATGCCTTGTAGAATTTTGTCATGGCATTCTCTACACCCGTATCATCTGAATCGTTGAAGATAGCCTCCAGCTTGCTATAGTTGGTCTGCTGAGCAGTATAGTAGCTGTTGTCCCCATTTTCCTTCCAGTACTGCTTATCCGCGTAGATATTCCTGGCTCTTGTAATCGACAGGGAATCCACACCCGTGCCCACCAGCTGTGTGCCATAGATGGAATACACCTCCTGGGCATTCGTGGCTGCCTGATTCACACTCTGCCGTGAATAGCCTGTGGTACTGGCATTTGTTATATTATGTCCTACTGTATCCAGAGATAAGCGGTTCGTGTTGATACCGCCCACCATGGTATTGAGTCCGGCAAAGGTCGATCTCATATTTATCACTCACTTCTATATATTCGTATCAAACATCTTCATGCCAGCATCCGGCCGAGCCGGCTGGCCTCCTGTGGCTCCATAGGTAGTTCCTGCTGCAGCCTGGGTCATCACATTGATATTGAAATCAATATACTGCATATTGCGCTTCAGAAGCTCCCGATTATGCCCGTTCAGCGCTTTCAGCTCCCCCATGACCGCCTGCAGCTTTTCCAGCAGTCGCTGAGCCATGTCCCTTTCCATGGACTTTGGCTGTCTGCGGATAAACTCAGCTATATCATGTCCGCTGATCTTTTTCAATAGAGCATCCTTATTCGCTTCACTTTTCTGCAGGCTCGCCAGCAGCGGTTCCATTTCCGCCGCCGTTGCTCCGGATGCCGCGGCCGCATGCTCTACGAGCTGCTTTTGCTGCTTCTGGCTGATGGCCAGGATCCGTCCGCAAAGTATGAGCTGCTGTCGTAAAATCTCTATTATTTCCTTCATTCGCAGCCCCTCATGCCTTAAAATCAAAATTCTTGCTGTGGGAAACCCTTTCCTGGCCCCTGCCGCCATACACCGGCTCTACCGCAGAGCCGCCCAGCTGATTCAGCCGGTAGTTCACGGCGTTCAGTGCACCATTGATGAGGATCTGGTTGTTGCTGCCCGCCTCCTGCACCTGGTCAATGAGCTTGGTAAGGCCCTCATGCAGCCCGCGAAGCCGTTCCGCCATGGCAGGGGATGGAGTAAACGCATAGATATCGGTCATCTTTGTATCCGGATGGATACGGGGCTCCGTCTGGGCCAGCTGCTTCAGCACAGCCTGCCGCTGTTTTTCCGCCTTATGGATACGGTCCAGGACCTTCTGTTCCTTTTCGACGACAGTCTCCAGGCCCTTCATATCCACTGCCACCAGCACAGCCCGTTTCTCCCTGCTGATATTCAGCAGTTCCTGATATCCCTGCCGGACTTCCTCCAATACGTCGATTAGTTTCTGCCACATAAAGAATTTTCCTCCTGCTTAGTAACGCGTCTGCAGCATCTTTGCTGCCAATGCCTGGGTATCCACATTATAAGTCCCGGCTGCAATCTGGTTCTCATAGAAAACCACCTTGTCCTGACGGATATCCGAAGAATTATCCCTCAGTTTCTGCAGTGCTGAGCTGAAGCTCTGGGCCTGCGAGGATAATACGATCTCGTCCTTGTCGCTCACGGCCTGGGAAACGCCTGCCGTCTTCCGTACAGATGTCTGCTGGGATGCATAGACGCCGGCCACGCCGGACTGGATAGAATTGTTGATAATCATGTATTTCACCGCCCTTCCTGCTCTGGCATATCCAAAGGCCCCACTCTGTGCTGCTGCGAAATGAATCCTTTCACGGCCTTTTCTTTATACCTCTGACATTCTATCGAAAAAAAAAGCAGGAATCTTAACTCCTGCTTTTCTGGCAAATCAGCTTATTATTTTAAATTATCTTTGGTTTGCTTCGTTTTACTTCCGATTTCGTCTAGTTAAAGTTGTACTGCCATCATCATCGCGCCCCGTATACATGCCATGGCTGCGGTCCGTAGGCTTTACCACCCGCCGGCTGTTAGCCTGGGCGACCTGCTGCATGATATTGTTATTGCATTTCTCGCAGAGACGGCCCCGGGTAATCGGCGTTCCGCAGGATTCGCAGGGATAGCTGATTGCGATGCCGGATTCGATGAAACGGCCCGCCCGCACCATGCGCATGACCACCCGTTCCTTTACGCCGGTGCCATCACAGATTTCCTTCACCGTGGCTTTATCATGGTCCCGCACGAAGGTAGCTACCGTATTTTCGTCCTCCAGCTCTTTTTCATAACAATCACGGCACATCCGCTGCCCCGTCTCCATATACAGCTTGCCGCAAACCGGGCAATTTCCAAGCTTCCCCATATCCTATCACTCCTGGTCTAATTTATTAGCGAATCCGGTCTTCCCGGTCTTCATGAAATCCTGGGATTCCTTATGGATAATTATAACGCCATTGTTCATGATTTGGCAACGCAAAATCATTCCAATCAGCGTTTTCCACAAGGGACTAGCTTCGCGTCGCAACGAGGCGGGAGATACCAAATCACCACCTGTTATTCCATTCGCGCCCGCTATCTGCAACGGTGACTGGACATTTTGTTCCGAGTTATAGCATCATTGGTTCAGCTTTTCCACTGAAAAACCTGAAGCTTCTATTGACGGCCGCTGGCCAGGACGAAAATAGTGATGGAGGCTGCTCCTGCCTCGTGCAGAACCCTGGCACAGGCCTCCAGGGTTGCCCCGGTGGTGAGTATATCATCCACCAGCAGCAGCGGCCGGCCGCAAAGTTCTGTCCCCGGCTGCAGGGAAAAGGCCCCCCGGACATTCTCCCGGCGCTGTCGGGCATCCAGACCATACTGCGGCTGGGTTGGGCGGCTGCGGCAGAGGATATCGGCCCACAGCAGTCCCCGGGCCTCCAGCCCTTCACGGAAAATCAGCTCCGCCTGATTGAAGCCCCGCTGCCGACGGCGCTCCGCATGCAGGGGCACCGGAATAGCCAGGGTCGCCCCAGTCACCGCCTGGGGCAGCTGCTCCGCGGCTGCGGCCAGCAGTGACTGCAGTGCCGGCAATGTCGACCGGTCCCGCTGGAATTTCAGCCGGCGGATGAGGCGGCGCAAGCTCCCCTCATAGAGTCCCACCGCCCAGGCTCCGCCGGGCACCAGCCGGGCCATATCCGGTGACAGGGGCAGCCGCCGCAGCCGCAGGGTCTTTTCCAGACACTGGGGGCACCACTGTCCCGGCCGTTCCACAAAGCAGCGGCAGCCGGCACAGCGCGGCGGAAAAAGGAAATCCAACATAGCCTGCCATAGGGATTGCAGCATGATAACCCTCCATTAAGACTAGAGCTGATGGCAGAGGCGTTCGGCCAGCAGAGTGTAGCGCTTCTTCGTGCGGTCGTTTTCCACCGCGGTACGCAGGGCGGCCTTACTGCCCAGCAGGATAACCCGGCGCTTGGCCCGGGTCACAGCGGTATAAAGCAGGTTGCGCTGGAGCATCACATGATGCCCCGGCACCAGCGGCAGCACCACCACCGGGTATTCACTGCCCTGGCTCTTGTGCACGCTCATGGCGTAGGCCAGCTGCAGCTCCCCAAGCTCATTTTTCTCATAATCCACCGCCTGCTCCTCACTGTAGCGGACCGTGACCTTGTCCGCCTCCAGCTCTTCAATGAAGCCGATATCTCCGTTGAACACCTGCTTGCTGTAATTGTTGCGGGTCTGCATGACCTTATCTCCCAGCCGGAAGATCTGGGCACTGTTCACGAATTCCGCCTTATGGGGCGCCGGCGGGTTCAGCGCCTTTTGCAGCAGCCGGTTCAGATTCTCCACGCCGCAGTCCTGGCGATGCATGGGGGAAAGCACCTGCACATCCTCCAGCGGTGAATAGCCCTCCGCCGGCAGGCGCTGCTGGCAGAGCTCCACGATCCGCTGCGCCGTCTCGCCGGAATCAGGGATCTCCAGGAATTCAAAATCACTGCCCGCCGCACATTCCGGCATACGGCCCGCGTTGATGGCATGGGCATTGAGCACGATACGGCTCTCTCCCTCCTGCCGGAACACCTCCGTGAGGCAGACGCTGGGAAGCACCTCCGAGCGCAGGATATCCTTCAGCACTGAGCCCGGCCCCACCGCCGGCAGCTGGTCCACGTCCCCCACCAGGATCACATGGCAGCCCTCGGGCACCGCAGCCAGAAAATGCTGCATGAGCACAATATCCATCATGGACACCTCATCCAGGATGATCACGTCCGCCTCCAGCTGTTCCTCTGAATCCTTGGCAAACATGGATCCCCCCGCCTCGCTGCGGCCTCCCTGGGCCTCCAGCAGACGGTGCACCGTCAGAGCACGCCGGCCCGTGGTCTCGGAGAGCCGCTTTGCCGCGCGGCCGGTGGGAGCTCCCAGCAGGATCTGCAATCCCTGGAGTTCCAGCACATCCAGCATGCCCCGGACCACTGTGGTCTTACCGGTACCCGGTCCGCCGGTAAGCACGAAGATGCCATGCTCCAGCACCGCCTCAATAGCCTCCCGCTGCCGCTGGGCCAGTTCAATGCCCGAGGCCTCCTCCCACTGGGCCACCAGGCCGATCCGGTCTTCTACCGCCAGGGGCTCAGCCTTCTGCTGCAGGTTCAGCAGCATTTCCGCGGTCTGTTTTTCCGCCTGATATAGATAGGGCGGATAGATGAGGATGCGCCCGCTGGAGGATTCCATGGCCAGCCGCTCCATTTTCAGCTGGCGGCTCAGCACCTCCCGCACCTGCTCCCGCGGCACATACAGCAGCTTGGTGGTGCGCTCGATCAGAGGATCCTCCGGGATGCAGCAATGGCCGGAAAGGGAAATCTGCAGCAGGGCGTAGTCGATGCCCGCCGCAATGCGCTTGTCATCCTCCCGTTCAATACCGATACCGGAAGCAATGGCATCCGCGGTGGCAAAGCCGATGCCCTCCACCTCCCGTGCCAGACGATAGGGGTCCGATTCCAGCACATCCAGCGCAAAGGAGCCGTAGCGGGCAAAGATCCGGGCCGCATAGGTTCCGGACACCCGGTGGCTTTCCAGCCATACNATGATATCCCGCAGCTCAGACTGCTCTTTATAGGAAGCATATATCTTTTCTGCCGTCTTTTTTCCGATGCCCTCCACCGCCGTCAGCCGTCCCGGATGGTTCTCAATGACATCCAGGGTATCCGCACCGAACTGCTGCACCAGCCGCCGGGCCATGGCCGGACCGATGGCATCGATGGCCCCGGAGGCCAGGAACCGCTCAATGCCCTCCGCGCTGGTTGGCGCTGCCACCAGCATATGCTCCGCCTTGAACTGATCGCCGAAACGGGGATGGGTCACCCACTGCCCCTTCAGCGAGAGCAGCTGACCGATAAGAGGCGCCGGCGCGTTGACCGTGACGCTCACCAGGCTGTTCTGCCGCTCCGGGCGCAGCCGGAACACCGCAAAGCGTCCATCCGGACTTGCAAATATGATATTTTCCACTACGCCTTCCAATTCTTCCATTGACTCATACTCCCAGCAATATACAGATTTACCATAAAAACCTGCTTTCATAGTATCATTTCCCCCTGCTACTGTAAAGTATCATAGAGAAAGAACGTTCGGTTTTTAATGAAAAATACGCTTTTCCTGTCAAAAACTTCATAACTCTTCTTCCAATGGAAAAATACATAAAAAAATTCTTAAAAATACAAGACAGGGCTTTATATTTATGGTATGATATATAGCATGTTGTTTATACATACTTTTGTCCGTGTATGGCGGACTGTAGGAGGATTTATCCATGGAAAATTTTACTGAGGTTCTCAACGCTATTGACTCATTCATGTGGGGTCCGCCCCTGATTACTCTGCTGGTGGGTACCGGCATCTATCTCACCATCCGCCTGGGGCTGCTGCAGGTCATCCGCCTGCCGCTGGCTCTTTCGCTGATTTTCCGGGCGAAAAACAAGGGCGAGGGCGATGTGTCCAGCTTCAAGGCCCTGTGCCTGGCCCTGGCTGCAACGGTGGGCACAGGCAACATTGTCGGCGTAGCCACCGCTGTGAAGGTCGGTGGTCCCGGCGCCCTGTTCTGGATGTGGGTAGCCGCCTTCTTCGGCATGGCAACAAAATACGCCGAGGGTCTGCTGGCGGTAAAATTCCGCTCCACCGATGACAAGGGTGAAATCGCCGGAGGCCCCATGTTCTACATCGAGAACGGCATGGGCAGGAAATACCGCCCGCTGGCAATTTTCTTCGCCTTCAGCTGTATCCTCGTAGCCTTCTTCGGCATCGGTACTTTTCCCCAGGTCAACGCCATCGTGGACAGCGTGAACATTTCCTTCGGCATTCCTAAATATGCCACTGATATCGGCATCACGCTGCTCATCGCTGCTATTACCCTGGGCGGCATCCAGAGCATTTCCCGGGTTTCCGCCGCTATCGTCCCCTTTATGGCTGTAGCCTATCTGGTGATCTGCGCCGGGCTCATTTCCCTGCACTTCTCGGAGATCCCCGCCGCTATCGGCCTCATTATTGAAAGTGCCTTCACCGGTACAGCTGCGGTAGGCGGCTTTGCCGGCTCCACCATCATGATTGCCATGCAGAACGGCATCGCCCGGGGCGTATTCTCCAATGAATCCGGCCTCGGCTCCGCTCCCATTGCAGCGGCAGCGGCCAAAACGAAATGGCCGGCCGAACAGGGGCTCATCTCCATGACGGGTACCTTCATCGATACCATCATCATCTGTTCCCTTACCGGACTCACCCTGGTGCTCACCGGCGTATGGTCCGGAGATACCTCCGGCGCGGCTATGACCTCTGCCGCCTTTGCCGGTTCCTTCGGCGCTATCGGCAGCCAGCTGCTGACCCTGGCTCTGGTGCTCTTTGCCTTCACCACCATCCTGGGCTGGAACTATTATGGTGAGCGGGCCTGCCTGTACCTCTTCGGAATCAAAAGCATCCTGCCCTACCGGCTCATCTTCATCGTCCTGGTGGCTTCCGGTGCCTTCCTGAAGCTAGAGGCCATCTGGGTCCTGGCGGATATCGTGAACGGTCTCATGGCCATCCCGAACCTCATCGCCCTTATCGCACTCTCCGGTGTCGTCGTCGCCGAGACGAAGGCCTACCTGGCCTACCGCCGGGCTGAAGATGCCAATGAAGATGCCAAGCCTGAAAGTTCCATGCAATAATGGCACCGGCAGATTGAAAAAACTTTCTTAAAGAAGATAGACATTTATAAAAAAACTGCGCTCCTCGCGCAGTTTTTTTGTGCCTTTTTCGCTATACTACATCGACAGCCTTTCCCATTTTTCATAGCGCTCATCGATTTCCTTTTCCTTGGCTGCATACTCTTCGGCGATTTCCTGGCTCTTGACAGGATCGCTCTGGATTTCCGGATCGTTCATCTGGTATTCCAGACCCTTGAGCTCCGCCTCCGCCATGGCGATCTCCGCCTCACAGCGCTGCAGCAGCTCCGTACGCTTCGTATCGCTCATGCTGCGCAGTGCGCCCAGCTCTGCCTGGTGCCTGGCCTCAGCCGCGGTGGTCTCTGCTGATGAGGGGGCCGGAGTGTCTGCTCCGGCTTTTTCTCCGGCCGCCCGGGCCTTTTCCGCCTTGGCCTTCGCCAGCCGTTCTTCCTCCGCCTGTTCCTCCGCGGCTTCCTTTTCCGCGACTTCCTTCTTCATGCGGTAATAGCTGTAATTGCCGCCGTATTCTGTGAGCCCGCCGTCCTCCAGCTCCAGGGTGCAGTTGGCCACCTTGTCCAGGAAATAGCGGTCATGGGATACCGCCAGAAAGGTCCCAGGAAAAGCCATAAGGGCCTCTTCCACCGCTTCCTTGGCGGGAATATCCAAATGGTTCGTGGGCTCATCCAGCACCAGAAAATTGGCTCCGGTGAGCATGAGCTTCAAAAAGGCTACCCGGGACTGCTCGCCGCCGGACAGGGAGCCGATGCGGCGATATACCTCATCCCCGGTAAAGAGGAAGGCCCCAAGATAGCGCCGGGCCTGCTCCTCGGTGATGCCGTATTCGTAGAGCAGCTCATCCAGTATGGTATTTTCCATATTCAGACCTTCATGCTGCTGGGAAAAATAGCCGATCTTTACCCGGCTGCCGATTTTCACCCGGCCGGTGGGTGATTCCAGCTCCCCCGTGATGAGCCGCAGCAGCGTGGTCTTTCCCACGCCGTTGGGACCCACCAGGGCCACCCCATCCCCCTTGCGGATGAGCATGGACAGGTGGGAGAAAATCTCCTGTTTGCCGAAGGCCATGGAGACATCCTCCAGTTCCAGCACCCGCTGGGCACACTCCGGCGGCGCATTCAGCGCAAAATAATTGAAGGCGGCGCTTTCCGGCGCCAGCACAATCCGCTCCAGCCGGTTCAGCTGCTTTTCACGCCCCCGGGCCTGCTTGGATTTGATACCCGCCTTGTACCGGCGGATGTATTCCTCCGTTTTTTTGATGTGCTCCTGCTGCTTTTCATAGGCCGACTGCAGCGCGGCCCGCCGATCGGCCTTTACCCTCATGAAATAGGTATAGTTCCCCTCATAGCTGGTGATGGTCTTGTTTTCGATCTCGATGATGCGGGTTGCCACCCGGTCCAGGAAGAACCGGTCATGGGAAATGAGCAGCACGCCGCCGGGATAGCTCTGCAGAAAGCCTTCCAGCCATTCAATCATGCCAATATCCAGATGGTTCGTAGGCTCATCCAGGAACAGGAAATCCGGCTCCCGCAGCAGGGCCTTGGCCAAGCATATACGGGTGCGCTGGCCGCCGGAAAAATGGGCCACATCCTTCTTGAAATCCGCATCGGTAAAGCCCAGCCCGAAGGCCACCCGGCGGATACGGCTTTCGTAGTCATAGCCGCCCAGCTGCTCGAACCGCTCCACAACACGGCCGTAGGCCGCCAGATTTTCCGCGTCATGCTCCTGGCCGATGGATTTTTCCATAGCCCGCTTTTTTTCCGCCAGCTCGATGATATCCTCAAAGGCCCGCTTGAACTCCTCATACAGCGTACCCTGGCCGAACTCCGCCTGCTGCTCCACATAGCCTACGGTATCCGCACTGTCGAACTGGATGGAGCCGCCGTCATACTCCTCCTGCCCCATGAGACAGCGCATAAGCGTCGTCTTTCCGGCACCATTGGCGCCCACGAAGCCGACCTTGTCGCCCCGGGCCACCTCGAACTGCACATCGCGGAACAGTTCTTCTATCCCAAAGGACTTTGCCAGTCCTATCACTCGCAACATTCCCATATCTTCACCTCAAACACTTTCTCTATTGAAAGAGGCTGTCGCACGAAGGACATCTACTTTATAAATATACAGCCATTGCATCCCACCACCATGCTGCGCATGGTCCCCCGCCCTTCAAAGGGCGGACATGGGGTGCGGGTATTGTATACTTATGAAATATGATGCAGCGTGCGACAGCCTCCAGTTTACTTTTTGTAGTCCAGACCGATATTGACCACGGCCTGTTTGCTTTCGCCGCCGCTCATGATGGTACACTTGAAGGGCATGCCATAGAAAAGGTCCGTATTCCCCGATGCGGTGGTGATGGTGGTCTGTTCCCGGGAAGAGGTTTTCCCCGTCTCCACTCCGGAGATGATAAAGCCCTTCTTTCGCAGCACATCCGCTACCTGGGCTCCGGCACCGTTTATACCGCTGGAATTGATGACCAGCACCGAAATCTTCTCCGGCTTATCTGCCTTCTTTTCCTCTTTGCCGTTTTCCGATGCTTCTTCCACCACCTTGATTCCCTTCGGCAGCGAATCCGCATACTCCTTTACCGCTTCATCCGTCGCGGAGGCAATCTCGCCCTTCATTTCCAGCCCCATCTGCTCGGCCAGCATGGTCCGCAGAGCCATAATATCCGGCAGCCAGTAACTGATATCCTCCAGATAAGCAGGCTTGCCCGGCACCATTTCCGCCTGCAGTCCGCTATCGCTGTCCTTCATCTTCTTCAGCAGGCTTACCATGTTCAGCATATCCTTCACCGGCATGTCCGTCTGCAGGGCGGTTCCCACTTCCTCGATGATTTTGGGCAGCTTTGGCAGCACCTGGGGAGAAAGCACCTTGGCCAGCACAGCCCGCATAAACTTCTGCTGGCGGCCAATGCGGCCGATATCTCCCTCACCATCCCGATAGCGCACATATTGGATAGCCTTTTTTCCGTCCATATGCTGCTCTCCCGGGTAAAGGTCAATGACCAGTCCGCCGTCATCATCCCAGGGATCTTCATAATGCATGCGTTTTTCCACATCGATGTCGACACCGCCCAGGGCATCGATGATGCGTTCAAAGGCCTTGATATCCACCAGGATATAGTAATCCATGGGCACGCCCGTGAGTTTTTCCACAGTCTTTTTCGTCAGCTCATGTCCCCCAAAAGCGTAGGCATGATTGATTTTATCATAGCCATTCCCCTCGATCTGCACCCGGGTGTCCCGGGGAATGGACAGAATATCGGCTTTCCCCTTGTCCTGGTCTATCGCGGCTACCATAAGGGTATCGCTGCGTCCCACATCATCAGCCCGGCGGTCCACCCCCATGATCATCACATGGATGGCCGAGTTCGCCGCCATCATTCCCGGTTCCGCCGCCATGTGGCGTTTTGTTCCTAAATGTATATAGCCATAAGCAGCTCCGGCAAAAATCAATAATAATAATATAATGCCGAGCATAATCACTCTTTTATAGCTGCGCCGTCTTTTGCGCGTCTGACGCATGGTCATTCCTCTTTTCCTTTGTTTTCAAGCCTTTTTAGTATACCAAAAATCCTTCCCAGTGGCAAACCAGAGCAGCACATTATAATAATAGATACAAATTACTCTTTCCTTTAAAATAAAAATATTGTATGATAGTAGAAAGTCTATAGAATTGGGTGTAACAAAGAATGATAAGCCTATCTACGAAAAAACTGCGGGAGGGTATGATCACCGCCCAGGGTATATATAATGCCCGGGGCGCCAGCTACCTGACCAAAGGCACCGAACTGAATCAGCAATACATTGAGCGACTGCGGAAAATAGGCATTTCCAAGGTCAATGTTACTGCGCTGGATCCCAAGCTGCGTCTGATGCCCCCAGAGGACATCGTGCAGGAAACGACCCGGATAGATGCCATCCATCGGATATTCAGTGCCTTCCAGGATATTGAACAATTTGACAATTGCAATCTGGATACACTGCACAACACATCGGAGCGTATCGTCCTGGATCTGCTTTCCCAGCGGGATAATCTGGTACAGATCACCGATATCCGGCTCCATGATGATTATACCTTTTCCCACTCGGTCAATGTGGCAATCCTTGCCACCATGCTGGGTTCTCTTTGTCATCTTTCGAAAAAAGAACTGCTGGAATTGACCCTGGGCGGCCTGCTCCATGATATCGGCAAACTGGTTGTACCGGCAAAGATACTGAACAAGCCATCTTCCCTGAACGACCAGGAATTCCAGATCATCCACCAGCATCCGGAAGCCGGGCGGCTGAAGCTCTCTGAGCTCAAGACCCAGGTTTCGCCCCTGCTGGCAACGATTGCGGTTCAGCATCATGAGCATATGGATGGCCGCGGCTATCCCAATCATCTCATGGGCCATCAGATCCATCGGTACTCCCGCATCGCGGCGATTGCTGATGTCTACGATGCCCTCACCAGCCAGCGGCCTTACAAAAAAGCCTATAAGCCATACACGGCCTACCGCATTATGACAAAATGCTCGGGAGGTCAATTCGATGAAGATCTGCTGCGGCTTTTCTTTGACAATGTAGCCTTGTATCCGGTGGGAACCGTTTTGAAAACCGATATGGGCTACGCCATCGTGCGCAAGGTGAAATTTGGCCTGACCCGCACACCGATCATTTGTGTCTTTGCGGACAACGAAGTCCACCTGCTGCCGCATCCCATCGATGTGGATCTCACCGACTGCCAGCCCGATGCCATCGAGCATGTGATTGAGGATCAGGAGCTTTACACGCTGCTGTTCAAGCTCAAGGTGGATCCGGCAATGTATTTAACCGAGCAATATTCCTGAAGAGCCCTGTCTGGGCTCTTTTTTTCTGCCTGGATTCGATGCTGTATACAAAAAAACCGCCTGCAAATGCAGACGGTTTTCTATCTGTTCTCTCAAAACTTCACAGAAGATCGAAATGATGGAACATTTTAGTTCTTCACGATTTGTTACCCAATCGGCTGCGCCTCTTGGACAAATCGATTAGCGGTCAGCGTCTGCCAATCATCTTCGCCCTGCGGGCTCGATTCTTGGGACGCTTTCGCATACGAGTTGTTTCCCAATCGCTTTCGCTCTTGGACAACTCAGTAAGTTAAGCCCTCGACTTATTAGTACTGGTCCGCTTCATTCCTTACGGAACTTCCACTCCCAGCCTATCTACCTTGTCTTCTTCAAGGAGTCTTACCAGCTTNCGCTGTGAGAAACCTCATCTTAAGGCTGGTTTCACGCTTAGATGCTTTCAGCGTTTATCCTTTCCGAACGTAGCTACCCAACTGTACGGCTGGCGCCATAATTGGTACACCATTGGTTCGTCCACTCCGGTCCTCTCGTACTAGGAGCAGCCCCC
>JGI20225J20221_1001583_pt1 | contig 37854 bp, 33 predicted proteins | sample BioMet4_FD_20221 | JGI IMG/M metagenome (IMG submission 20221)
AAATCCGACATGGAAGCGACAGCCATTGACCGTGGAGACGCTTTCAAGGCGGCAAAAACACACACCGAAACGCTGAATCATTCGGAAATCAGCCAAGTGAAGTATGACTTGATCGGCAAGGTCGCCGAAGGGACAATTCTGACACGCAGAACGGCTGCCGCCATCCTATCCGGTATCAGCCCGGCGAAGCTTGCCATGTTTAAGTACAATCCGGAAGAATTCATCAACAAAGTCATTCGCCTGATTAAAGAGCAAAAGGCAACGATGATCGTCGAGCATATTACATACGACCGCATTCAGGGTAGCTATGACAGCGATATCTTCACTGCCGAAAAGCGTTCACAGGGCATTGACAAAGCCTTCCGTGTTCAAAAGCACATACAAGATTATGTTTTCACGGACGGCATTGCAGAACAGAGCGTCGAGCGCCGGTTCGCGCAAGACCTTGAAGCCGCAAATGAGGTCTGTGTCTATGCCAAACTGCCAAAAGGCTTCCAGATTCCAACGCCAGTCGGCAATTACTCACCGGACTGGGCGATTGCGTTTTACGCCGGAACAGTGAAGCACATTTTCTTTGTCGCCGAGACAAAGGGCACAATGGAGACGCTCCAGCTCAAGCCGATAGAACAGGCAAAAATCCGCTGTGCACGGAAGCTGTTCAATGAAATATCCACGGAGAATGTGGTTTACCACGACGTTGACAGCTACCAGAGCCTGCTGAACATCATGGATTCGCTATGAGATAATTATATACGGGGGATTGGTTCGTCATATAACAAGGAGGCGCTTCTATGGCGACACGCGGAAAAAGCATAAATATTTTTCTTATGGACGGTGAACCGACCGGACGCATCAAATGCACTCTTGCCAACTGGACGGGTGTTGCATATAAAATCCCGCGCACTGCTTTAGACCTTTGCAAAGAGCGCGACGACCTGAAACAGAGTGGCATCTACTTCCTTTTCGGCACATCCGACCAGACCGGTAACAATGTCGTGTATGTCGGTCAAGCCGGTGCGAGGAAAAATGGCGAGGGCTTGCTATATCGGTTGCAAGAGCACAAACGCAATCCCGACAAGGATTACTGGACGGAGGCGATTGTGTTCACCACATCGAATAACTCCTTCGGACCGACGGAGATAAGCTACCTTGAAAACCGCTTCTGCGGCTTTGCACTGGCGGCGCACCGTTATGATGTCAAAAACGGTAACGATCCGACTCACGGCAACATCACGGAGGAAAAAGAAAGCGAGCTTGAGGAATTCGTTGATTACGCCCGCATCGTCATGGGAACGTTAGGACACAAGGTTTTCGAGCCGATTGTCGCGGTAAAGCCCACGACCGAGGTCACCGCTGTATCTGATGACGAGCCGATGTTATTTTTCAACCGTACCAAACTCAAAGCCACAGGTCGCCGCACCAGTGAGGGTTTTGTCGTATTCAAGGGAAGCACCGTCGTTTCCGAATTGCAAAAGAGCTGCCCTGAAAATGTAGTAAAACTGCGCGAACGGTATAAAGATAAAATCGACGGCAATCACATTCTCACTGATGACTTGCTTTTTTCCAGCCCATCAACTGCTGCCGCCTTCGTTGGTGGTTCTAGCTTAAGTGGCAATGAACTATGGAAAACATCAGAGGGTGTTTCGCTTAAACACTTGGAGAAATAAACGCTTGGTCAATAAGCCTCGTTACCCGATAGGCTTGTTGGATATTAAACATAGGAGATAACAGTATGCTTGGAGCAATCATCGGCGATATTGTCGGTTCACGGTTCGAATTTAATAATTGCCGCAGTAAAAACTTCGACCTTTTCGCCGAAGGTTGTTCTATTACTGACGATAGCATAATGACTCTTGCTGTAGCCAAGGCGCTGATGACAGCATTGAAGGAAAAAGAAGATACCCACTTTGATTTGCTTCTATCCAGCTTGGCAGTCAAATATATGCAAGAAATCGGTCGTAAATACCCGAATTGCGGTTTTGGTGGAATGTTTTATAAATGGGTCTTCAGCGATGCCCCTGAACCCTATGATAGTTTCGGCAACGGAGCTGCTATGCGAGTAAGCCCTGCGGGATTTGCCGCTGTTGATGTATTGGAAGCAGAACGCCTCGCTGAGACCGTTACAGCGGTTACACACAATCACGAGGAAGGTATAAAGGGCGCAAAGGCTATCGCTGTTGCTATTGTCATGGCTCGTCAAGGTGCATTAAAAAGCGAAATCCACGAGCACATCACCGCCGAATACTATCCTTTAGATTTTAAGATTGATGACATACGTTCAACTTAAGAGAATCGAACGGGATGGTAAGAAATATGAGGCTTGGCGGGTAATATGCTCTTCAGAAAACAGCAGATTATCTCCACAAAATCTATGGCAACTGCCGTCGAAGCTACTCGATAGTTGTTCTGCCTTTATCGAAGGCAAAAAACCAACATATTACTTGGAGGACGAAATAGATGCCAAAAGTAAAAACAGCGATTTGTAAAACAAAGGGCTGTAATAATCCTGTTCTCAATGGGAAGTATTGCGAGTTTTGCAAGCAGAAGCGCAAAGAAAACGGACAGAAAGTGGCGGCGGCTGGAGTTGCAGTAGGCATACCCGCTGCTGGGTATGCAATAAAAAAAGGGGCACTAAAACAAATCCCGAAGTTTGCTAAATCTGTATTACAGGCTGTTTTAAAGAAATAGCCATGGGTTTTACGCTTCGACTATGACATAAAAATGATTGGGGAAACGAGGAAAACTTGATGAGCACGAAGATAAAAGGCGCGGAGTATCCGCTGGCAAAAATATTCAGCTCGGATTTCGACTATACGATTCCGGCATATCAAAGACCATACGCATGGACAGAGGAAGAAACAGAAATACTGTTCGATGATTTGTATGATTTTTATACCGACGAGTCTGACGAGGAAAACTATTTTCTTGGAAGCATCGTCCTTATCAAGGATGATGACAAACCGGCTTCCGAGGTGATTGATGGGCAACAGCGGCTTACTACGCTGACCATCTTATTGGCGGCTTTGACATCAAAGCTCTCTGGCGAGGAAAAGTCGGACTTCAAGACGTATATCATCGAACCGGGTCGCGCATCACAGGGAATCGCCTCCAAGCCACGTTTATGCCTACGTCCACGCGACAGCGAGTTCTTTAAGAAATACATACAGGGCATGGATTTTGATGCTCTACAAAAGTTGGATGCCGATAATCAGGATACTGAGGCAAAAACAAATATCATAAAAAACACACGGCTCCTGCTGCAGAAAATAGAGGCAGTTCTCAAAACGCCAGAACAGATTACTGCTTTTGGAGCTTTCCTCGTACAGCGTTGTTTTCTCGTCGTGGTGTCTACGCCTACAAAGGCTTCAGCTTTCCGTGTGTTTTCCGTCATGAATAGTCGCGGTATGAGCTTGCTTGTTACCGATATTATTAAAGCGGATATCATCGGCGCTGTACCGGATGCCTTGAAACAAAAATATACCGATAAATGGGAGGAAATGGAGGCAGAGCTAACACGCACTGGCTTCAACGATTTGTTTAGCCAAATCCGCATGATTACAATGAAGGTCAAGGCAAAGAAATCATTGCAGGAAGAGTTCTACAAATTTGTACTGCCAGATGTGGATGACAAGACATCCGTTTCCTTCATCGATAACGTGCTTGAGCCTTTTTCTGAAGCGTATAGCGTCATAAAAAACAGCGAGTATTCTTCATCGGCGGGGGCTGATGCCGTCAATGATATTCTTTGCTGGCTTAACAGAATAGACAACTCCGACTGGCTGCCGGTTGCTATGGTATATTACGTAAAGAAAAGCGATGACGCGGCTGCGATGAATGCTTTTCTGCGGAAACTGGAACGCCTCGCCGCGTTTATGAGAGCGTGTTCTTGGGATGTTAACTATCGAATTGAGCGCTATGCCAATGTGTTAAAAGAACTCGAAACTATCGATAATGACACATTCGGTAATGCTATAGAACTGACAAACGATGAGATTGATGAATTCATAAAAACACTTAACTCAGATATGTACACAATGGTCGCCAATAAACGCAATTACCTGATTCTACGGCTTGATTCCTTTGTCTCCGATGGTGCGGCAAAGTACGACTCGAAAATCCTCACCATTGAACACGTGCTGCCGCAGACGATTAAACCTGGCAGTGAGTGGGACAAATTATGGCCGGATGAATTGGAACGTGCCCAATGGCTCCATAAAATCGGCAATCTGCTCCCGCTGACAAAACGCCATAACTCGGAGGCGCAAAACTACGATTTCTCCGTTAAGAAGGACAAATACTTCAAAGGAAAGTCTGGAACGACTACATATGCTCTTACGACGCAAGTACTTAGTTTTCAAGAGTGGACACCTGAAATCGTAGAGCAACGGCAGAAGGAGCTTATCAGCAAATATACAGAATGCTGGAATTTGGTAAAGGCCTAAACCGTTTCAGAAACGATTGCCCTTTTGTACCACTTGCTCGTTAACGATACTCTGCTCGTTAACGAAAGCCAGCCGACAACTGAAAATGGTGCATTGTATCAAAGTATTGCAAGAAACACACTACGAAGGACCATCGAGTGGTCATAACGGCAAAAACAGGCTGACGATATGTTAGCCTGTTTTTGTTTTCACGTATTTCCTTTTGCATCTTGATTTGCTATAATTTTGTCTGTGCTATAAACCTTTAAAACAAAGAGGAAATCAATGATTATACGAGAATATGGTAATAATAATTCTAGAAAACTTTTGTTTTTTCAATCTACCGGCAACCATGGTGGGCATTTAAGGAAAGCGTGGAATTGCTGGCTCAAAATTATCATGTGTTTCAGGTTGCACCGGACGGACATGATTCGGAAGAGAAATCCGATTTTGTTTCAATCGAAAAGACTGTAGCTGATGTGACAGCCTGGCTAAAGGAGAAAAGAGTTAACTGTCTTGACGCCGTATATGGATTGAGTATGGGCGGTGGATGCGCCATGTGCCTTATCGCAGAGAGAAAGATCCGAGTAGATAAGGCTATTGTTGACGGCGGTACGGCACCGTACTTATATCCAAAATGGATTTGCAAGCTGATCTGCGTAAAAGATTTTTTGATGGTAAAGCTGGCGTATAGCAACAGAAAAATAATGGAGGCGGCGTTTCCCCCAGAAAGATTTACTCAAAAAGGACATGACCCTATCAAGGAATATGGTGAGCTTATGAAGTATTTGAAAACATATTCAAATAAAATCATATGGAACGTTTTCTGGTCTGCAAATAATTACGTTATGCCGGAACCTGCCTCGATCGTTTCAACAAAAATGGTTTTTTGGTATGGAGAAGACGAAGCCCACAGCCGTGCTCGTGATCTGAAATGGGCAAAAGCATATTTTCCAGACATGGCTGNTAAAATGATCCCCAAAATGGAGCATGGAGAATTTGTCTTGATTTATCCCGAAGCATTCTGTCAGACCGCAATGGAATTCCTACAATGAGTAAAATTCGAAGCAGTCATATTTTAATTTCTCTGTGTGATGCATATACAACAGTGTAATATTCGTTTGCCTAAAGCCGAAGGCCTTTATTTTATGCGGGTTCCCGGGTTTGTCGTTATGAACACCCACACCATAAAAAGTACCTCATAGGAGATACAATGCGTATTGCCTATAAGGTACTTTTTTCGTTGTGAAAAGCCTTGTGTATCAGGTGTTTGCAATCATTACAGCTGCAAGCCTGCTCCCGACGCTCCATTGATGCCGCTTCCGGCCGGCGAAAATCCGTTCGTTTTCGGGCTGCTCCTATTGAAAATGCAACCGCGTCTCCCGGCTTGCGTACAAGATGAAAAAGCGGCAGACCTGTGCACGCAGGTCTGCCGTTAATTTGCGACTATCGGGGTACGGATTACATGGCGTCCTTGAAACCCTTGCCAGCCTTGAAAGCGGGGGTCTTGGAAGCGGCGATCTTGATCTCCTTGCCGGTCTGGGGGTTGCGGCCGGTGCGGGCAGCTCTCTTGCGAACCTCAAAGGTACCGAAGCCGACCAGCGTGACCTTATCGCCCTTCTTCAGGGTCATCTCAACAGTCTTGGTGAACGCACTCAGAGCAGCCTCTGCATCCTTTTTGGACAGATTGGCCTCTTTGGCCATTGCTTCTACGAGTTCAGTCTTGTTCATTATTCAGTACTCCTTTTTTCAATTAGCCCGCTGTTTCGGGCTTACCGTGGGCATATTTTACCTTGTTGCGTGATGTTTGTCAATTCATGGCCTACACTTTGGCCGGATTTTTTACTGATTTTTCACTGTTGGAGGACAAATACGCCAAAATATCCTTGTGTATTCGGGTATAATGCGGTATTATACCGCATATGGCGAAAGCCAAATCAGCGCCGCATCCGCNTTTTCAGCGGAGCGACAGCAGGAGGAATAGAATATGGATGAACAAAAGCCCAAAAAGGCCAGGGAGGATTCTCTGGCAAAAACCCGCCGCATGACCGGTCTGGCGATTTTTTCGGCCATCATTGTGGTGCTGCAGCTTGTCAGCAACTTCGTAAAGTTCGGTCCCGTCACAATCACCCTCGCGCTTGCTCCCATCATCATTGGTGCCGCGCTGTACGGCAGCGGCTCCGGCGCAATTTTAGGCTTTGTTTTAGGACTTGTGGTGTTTATTTTCGGCCTGTTCGGACTGGACGGCGGCTTTGTTCAGCTGCTCATGGCGCAGAACGCCTTCGCTGCCATCCTCATCTGCCTTGTAAAAACCACGGTGGCCGGTTGGCTTGCCGGGCTTGTCTACGAGGCCATTCAAAAGAAGAGCAGGCTTGCAGCCGTCATCACCGCGGGCATCGTTTGCCCCGTTGTAAACACCGGCCTTTTTATTCTGGGTATGGTGCTGTTCTTCTTCTCCACGCTCCAGAGTTTTGCAAACGGTACAGCGATGCTGTATTACATCATTGTAACCCTCACCGGCGTGAATTTTCTCATCGAGCTCGGCGTCAATATGATTCTCGCTTCCGGCATTACCCGGGTTATTCAGGCCGGGTCCCGGCGTTGGATCTGAAAGTGTCTTTTGAAAATGCGCGGCAATGCCGCGCATTTTTTGTGCCCCGCCGGCAAAAACTAGAGACGAGGTGATCAAAATGAATCTTCTATCCGACGACGGCATTCCGCTGGGCTTCGGCATGGCGCTGATGCAGAATCCCACCGCCTACACCCGGTTTTTCGAGCTGACGCCCCAGCGGCGGGAATCTCTGATCAGCGGGGCCCACAACATCGGCTCCAAGCAGGAAATGAAGGATTATGTTAACCACATCGCGGTAACGGACTGATGGAGTTTTCCCCCGGATCCGCACACAGCGCCGGCGGCCATGGTTTTCGTGGCCAAGCGCATCGGGCGCTATACAAGTGCGGCGGCAAAAATGAGCCTCCCTGCGCACAGGGAGGCTCAAATGCTATATTTTGGTGAATCTCTCCGGCGTTACGCGCCGCCTCCCTTTAGCAAAGGAAGCAAGGGACCGGCAGCATCCCCGGCAGCTCCCTGGGGGTCTCATCTCCCGCCGCGCTCCGCCACCGGACGGCACGCGGCAGAGGATTGCCGTGCCCGGAAGCGGTTATAAAATTTTTTGCGCACTTTTTGCAGAAGAGAAGTACGTCAGCAGCAGAGAATGCCGCCATAACCGTAACCGTAGCCGCAAAGGGACAGCAGCAGGTTGGCGATGCACAGCGCGGTGCAGATCTTATTCACAGGTGAGGAGGACGCGCCGTAATTGGCGCTGTAGTTCTGGTAATACCCTCCGCCGGACTGGAGCGTCTCCAGCAGCCGGCGATATTCGCCGTTGTCCGGGTCCATCTGGACGGCCCTGCGGGCGTGCTCCAGCGCGGCCACGCTGTTGCCCAGATACATATTGGCGATGGACGAAAGGTAATACCATCGTCCGTCCCGCTCCGCCTCCGGCACGCCGGAGAGGGCGTTGAGCGCCTCCTGATAGCGGCCGTTGGAAATGAAGCTGGCCGCGGCCTGGCATTCCGGGCGGTCGGTCTGCTGCTGATACTGCTGATATCCGCCGGCGAACGGGTCCCAGCCCGTGTAGGCGCCCTGTGCGCCGCCGGGCTGATAGGCACCCCCGCCGGTGCCGTTTTTGATCTGGTCATAAGCGGCGTTGATCTGGTTCATTTTTTCCGCGGCGGCTTTGTTGCCGGGATTGCGGTCGGGGTGGTACTTCTTGGCCAGATTGCGGTAGGCCGTCTTGATCTCCTCGTCGGTGGCATCCGGCGACACGCCGAGGACTTTATAGGGATCCTGTATCATCCGGAGCTCCTTTCTGAGGAGGATCAAATTTATTGAGATAGACCGTCCACACGCCGCTGCACAGAATGTTGCGCAGAATATCGGCGTCCTTCACGATGGGCAGCTTGTCAAATTCAAATACGCAGCGTCCCAGAAGCATTTCAAGGGCGGCGCGATAATGGTCGCCCGCGGTGTCGGGCAGGGCCTCCAGCGGATTATAGCGAAAACGCTTTTGATCTTTTTCCTGATCCACCGCGGCGTCCACAAGGTAGATGAACCGGCCCAGCGCGGCGCCCATGGCGCGCAGCGTGTCGCTCCAGCGATCCTCCCGGCAGACAAAAANGGTCGCGGCGGCGCTCGATCCCGCTGATGGCGGCCATGCAGTCGCGGATGACGCCGCTTTGGCGGGGGTACCGCCGGCACACCGCTTCATAGGCGGGGCGCAGCACAGAAGCCTCCGCCTTCCTGACGGGGTCGCAGTCGTCGTCCCAATCGTCCATGCATTTGAGGTAGGTCAGCAGCACGGAGAGGTCGGCGGCGTAGTCCGTAAACTCACTGTGGATCCAGGCATGGGTCTTCACCGGGTGGACGGCGCATCTCTCCATGCCGGAGGTCTCCTCCGGCTCGTACAGCGCGTTTTCCAGCAGCGCGAGNAAGGTCATGTCGTAGGTGAGGGTGAGGCGCATCCAGCCGCTGTAGCGGGCCTTGAGCGTGCGGCACAGGCCGCAGTAGAAGCTTTTGTAGCGGGCGAAGCGCTGCTCGTCCAGCCCCTGAGGATTGGCGATCACATAGCCGAACATGGTTCAGGTCTTCCCCTGGAAGGAGTTGCCGCACTTGCGGCAGACGATGTTGATCTTGCCCTTGCCCTTGGGAACCCGCAGCGTGGTGTGGCAGGCGGGACAGGTGAAGAATTTATAGTCCCGGCGCTGGCTCCAGCGCTCTTTATTCAGACGGACGTCGGAATTCATCCGCTGCTTGAAGCGGAGGTAGCGGGCGTTTTCCTGACGGCGCTTGTCAAAATTGCGGGAGAACATCCGGTAGTACGACCATACCAGTCCCGCCAGAGACACGAAGTATAACAGCAGCGAGACCACGCCGCCGACAAAGAAGCCGACGAGGATCAATACGCAGCCGCTCACCGCCACGAATCTGTTCAGTTGATCGCCGCCGTAGCGGCCCGCCATGAATCTGGCCATTTTTTCTCTCATGGTCTGCTCCTGAAATCAGAATATCGGAAACGCGGATCGCACCGCATTTTGGTATGCATGGTATTGTATCACAATAGCCCGCAAAGTTATCAATAATTTGTTAAATCGTGGGATGCCGGGATTGTCAGCGCACAGGTTTTGGGTTACAATCCGGGAGAAAGAGGCGATTCGGGTTGAGAATTGCGCTGCTCGCTGTGCTGATCCTGACGGCACTGTATCTGATCTCTACGCTGGCGATGTTCCTGATAGGCTTTCGCCGCACGAAGACCAAGGCCGGCTATACCGACGAGTCCACCGGCCGGACCTGGAAAAAATATGCCGGCGTGATCCGCGCCGGTGCCGACTGGTTCCGCGCCCAGCCCTATGAGACCGTGGAACTGCGCTCCTTCGACGGGCTGAAGCTGCGGGCCATGCTGCTGGAGGCCGACCAGCCCCGGGGTGTCCTCCTGTCCATGCACGGCTACCGCTCCACACCCCTGCGGGATCTGGGCGCCTCGGCACAATACTACCACGACCTGGGCTTCACCCTGCTGCTGCCCAACCAGCGGGCCTGCGGCGACAGCGAGGGCCGCTATATCACCTTCGGCGCCAGGGAAAAGAAAGACGTCAAGATGTGGTGCGACTACGCCGCGGCGCGCTATGCCGGGCTGCCCATCGTCGCGGCGGGTATTTCGCTGGGTTCGTCCGCCGTACTGATGGCGCTGGATACGGGGCTGCCGGACGCCGTGAAGGCCGCCGTGGCGGACTGCGGCTACAGTTCCCTGCGCGACGAGCTGGGCAGCGTGGCCCAGCGGGCCTTCCACCTGAAGCCCCGGCCTATTTTGTGGGGGTTGAATCTCTGGTGCCGGCTGCTGGCGGGCTTCGACCTGTACCAGTGCAGCACGCTGCCCTCAATGAAAAACGACAGGATCCCGGTGCTGTTTATTCACGGCGAGGCGGACGAATTCGTCCCCACCCGGTTTTCCCGGGAAAATTACGAGGCCTGCGCCGCGCCCAAGGAGCTGTTCACCGTGCCCGGCGCGGATCACGGCCTGAGCTATCTTGTGGATACGCCGGGCTATCATCGCCATCTGGAGGCCTGGTTCGATTGCTATTGTCCCGGAAAGGATATCGACGATGAAAGTAAAAACGCATAAATCCAGAATAATCCTGCCGATCCTGTTGGCCATACTGATTGCGCTGGCAGGAACGGCACTGCTGCTGTATCGCCCCACTGGCACTCCGGCCAAGCGGGATTACAGCGACGACGCCGACGAGGGCGTCTGGGAATCCGTTTCCGCCGCCGACTGGATGGCCAAAGTGGACGGAGNCCTGACTCTCAGTGAGATCAGCATGCCCGGCACCCATGACAGCGCCACGGAATATGTCACGCTGCCGCTGATCGGCCGGTGTCAGGATTCGTCCATCGCCCAGCAGCTGGACATGGGCGTGCGGGTGCTGGATATCCGGCTGAACACCCACGGCAACGGCGACGGGACCGTCTCGCTGACCCTCTCCCACAGTATTCTGGACTGCAAAGCCTCCGCAAGCCTCACGGCGGACGCCCTGAGCTTTGACGCCGTTGTGGCCGACTGCCGGGCCTTTCTCGCCGCGCATCCCACGGAGACGATCCTGATGCTGGTCAAGCACGAGCACGGCGACGCCGACGCCCGGCAGGTGGAGGACGCGCTGCTGGCCAGCTTCGGCGACGGCGGCGGGCTCTACACCGAGAACCGCGACCCCGCGCTGGACGAGGTAAGGGGCAAGATCGTGCTGGCCCGGCGCTACGGCGCGGGAGAGGAGGGGCTTTCCGGCCTGAACTTCTGCTGGGCCGACCAGGGCGGCTCCGGCGTGGCCGGGATCCCCTGCGTCACCCAGACGGTGAGCGACGATCTCGCGCTGTGCGTGCAGGATCACTACGCATACGGCACCCAGGACAAATGGAGCGCCGTGGCCTATTGTATCGACCACTCGCAGGCGGAGAAAGGCACGCTGCTNCTCAATTATCTCAGCACCAAGGGCACCGGCGCCTNCGGCATGCCGCTGAAATACGCTCAGGTAATGAACGGCTGGTTCATTCAGCATGAGCTTCTGAGCGGGAAGGATTACGGCTGCGTAATGTTCGACTANGTNTCGGAGGGGCTGGCCAGACACGTTTTCGCGGCCAACAGCTATCAGGAATGACCGGGATGCTTCGGAGCTTTCTCCGAAGCATCCCGGTTTTAAAACACCACCACCCGGGTGTTCATGGGCAGCGTGTACAGATACNGGGCCCCGGCGTCCTCCATGCGGATACAGCCGTGGGAAACGGGCTGTCCCAGCGCGTGGTTGTAGGCGCTGCCGTCGGGCCGGTTGAGCCAGGAATGGAACGCATAGCCGCCGTAAAACCCCGTGATGGGACCGCACCAGTAGCTGCCGTAATCCCAGCGGGTCTGGTGATAGCTGATGGCATAGCTGCCCGTAGGCGTGGGGCTGGCATTGGCCCCGGAGGCGCAGGAAAAGGTCCTGCACAGCTCCCAGCCGCCGGTACCGCGGGTGAATACGTTCACCTTCTGGCAGCTGAGACTGACCCAGACAAGAGAATCGGTAGCGCTGGTATAGTCCTTCGCGTTAACCCAGATTTCCTTGTCGGCGGCGGCGTAATCCTCGCTCCGGGTGCAATTGCCGGCGGCGCAGCGGATGCTGCCCGGCGAGATCCAGCCCACAGCGCCGTCGGTCAGGCGGAGCTGCGCAGCCGAGGAGCCCTCGCTGGAAACGCACACGGCCTCCGTGCCCGCCGGCACATAGCGGGTGCGGGTACGCAGCGCGCTGTCCGCATACAGCCAGCCGTCGTACAGCACGGCGGTGGGGTACTGGTAGGTGGTCACCAGATCCAGCACCCGGGCCGCGTCGGCCCCGTAATAGTGGCTGGCCGGGTAATTCTGGAGCTGGACGGAGGCGGTGAAATACCGGCTCTCCAGCGCGCCGTCGGTCCGGACCGTCAGCAGCAGGCCCAGCGCCATGGTGTCGGCCATGTGGGCGGAATAGGCCACGGTGGGCGTATAAGTCAATTTGCCGTCGTCCGGCACGACGCCGCTCTCGGCGGCGGTGCCGCCCACAAACCATGTATAGCCGCACACAGCGCCGGCAGGCGCGTTTTTCAGCGCGGCGGTGACTGTCAGCTTCTCCCCCGCCGCCAGCGTCTGCGGCGCGTCAAGGGCGGCCTCGACGCCGCCCAGCCGGGCATAGCCCCCGGGGCAGACCGCCAGCGCGGCGGTGGGCACGCGCACTTCCGCGCTGTTCACCCGGCCAGTGCCGGTGACGGTGCAGTCGGCGGCGGCAATCAATTGCCCCACCGCGCCGGTGACGGTCACCTGCGCGTCGGCGCCGACGATCAGCTTTTCCACAAAACCTGTTATCGCCACTGTCCGGCCCGCGCCGGTCACGTCCAGCCGCTTCACGCTGCCCGCCACGGTCACGGTTCCCCCGCCGGGACCCACGATGACCTGCGAGGCCGGCTGGCTCAAATACGCGTCGCCCGCGCGCTGGGCAAAGACCACCGTGGCCTGCGCCCCGTCGGCGGTGAGCGAAGTCAAATCATCGCAGCGCAGCACGGCGCTCTCCCCCGCTTTCAGCGCAGGCGCGGTCTCCCCGCAGCCGGCCACGGCGAAGGTGTCCGTGATCCTGTAGAGCAGCGTCACAAATTCCGCCCGGGTAGCCTTGTCGCCGGGCCGCAGCCTGCCGCCGGAGCCTGCCAGCAGGCCCTGCCCGCACAGCGACGCCGCCGCGCGGCGGAATGCGCCGGTCAGCCCGCTTCCATCGCTGAAAGCAGCCAGCGCCGTCTCGTCCGTCTCCGCCAGGTTCAGCGAGAACGCGGCGGCCAGCACGGCGAACATCTCCTGCCGGGTCATGGCCCGTTCCATCACCGCCGCCCTGGGCACGGTGAGATACCCCAGCGAGACGGCCTTGGCCATGGCGTCGTAATACCACGCCGTAACGGGCACGTCGGTCTTTCCGGTGAGGTCGGCAGCCTCCTCCGCCCCCAGTACCCGGTTGAGGATCACCGCCGCCTGGGCTCTGGATACGGCTCCGTCCGGGGCCAGTTTATCGCCGGAGCCTACGAGCAGGCCCTCTCCCACGGCGCGCAAAAGCGCCGCCTCCGCCCAGTGGCCCGACGCGTCCCCATAGAGCCCCTCCGCCCGCACAGGCAGCGCGGGGGTGAGCAGCAGCAGAGTCAGCAGCAGGCACAGGAGTCTGGAGGCGGCGTTTTTCATTTCCCAGGCCATCCCTTTTTTAATGATAATATCAGGATACCAGTTTCTGGGTGATTATTCAACTGAATAAGCGGCAGACGCCGCGAAAAATACGGGTCCGCCGCCTGCTGAAGGGCCTATTCGATCGTGCCGATCTTGCGGCGGTTTTACGGTTCCATGAAATCCCGGCTGCCCTCGGGCTCGCGGTAGTTTTTCATGATGGCGGAAAACAGCGCCTTGGTGCTGGGAGGCGTGATGCTGATGGCGTTGGCCCCGGCCTCCACCGTTTCGGCCACGGATTCCGGCGTGGGCCCGCCGGTGGCGATGATTGGAAATTCGGGATGGCTCTCCCGGATCTTGCGCACCAGCCCCGGCGTCTTATCCGCGGCGGAGACGTTGAGGATGGAGGCGCCCGCCGCGATGCGGGCGGCGATATCCGTGTCCGGGGTGACCACCGTCACCACCACGGGGATGTCCACCGTGGCCGCGATGGCCGCCAGATTGACGTTGGACACGGCGGCGTTCACCACCACGCCCATCGCGCCCATGGCTTCGGCATCTTTGGCCATGGAGATGGAGCGGATGCCCTTGGTGAGACTGCCGCCCACCCCGCAGAACACGGGGATATAGGCGCTTTGGATGATGCAGCTGCTGATGGCCTGCTGGGGCGTGAAGGGGTAGACCGCCAGCACGGCGTCGGCATCGCAGTTGCGGATGATGGCGATATCGGTGGTAAAAACCAGCGATTTGATGCGGCGGCCCCAGATGACGATGCCGCTGGCCTTGCGGATCTCCACCGGCAAACGGACGATGTTGTGCCGCAGCTTGCTTTCAATGCTGGGGGTATTTCGTTTTGGGGTATTGGGATTATTATCCATAGCATTCACTCTTTCGGGCATACGGGCCTGTTGACTACACTTAGATACATATTATACAGGGGAATCCCGTTTCCTGTCAACGGGGAACGCGGTCGAAGGGGACGGCCGGCGGCAAAAAATGATCGGACGGCAAAAGCCGTCCGATCTGCTGTGTCTATCTTTCCGCGGCCAATTTTCGGCCCATGAGCGTACCCATGGCGGAGGCCATCATCAGGCCCCGCGTCCAGCCGGAGGAATCGCCCAGGCAGTGCAGGCCCCTGACGTTGGTATTAAAATCCGTGTCCATTTTGATCTTGTTGGAATAGAACTTCAGCTCCGGGGAGTAGAGCAGGGTCTCATAGGCGGCGAAGCCCGGCACAACCTGATCCACGGCCTGAATAAAGTTGATAATGTTGATCATGGCGCGGTAGGGCATGGCGGCGGTGATATCGCCGGCAATGGCGTCCGGCAGCGTGGGGCGGACGTTGGAGAAATTCAATTCCTTCTGCCAGGTGCGCTTGCCGTCCAGAATGTCGCCGAAGCGCTGCACCATGATGTGCCCGTCGCCCAGCATATTGGTCAGCTCTCCCACCTTTTGGGCGTAGGCGATGGGCTGGTTGAAGGGGATGGAGAAGTTGTGGGAGCAGAGGATGGCCACGTTGGTGTTCTCCGACTTCTTATCCTTGAAGGAGTGGCCGTTGACCACGGCCAGGTCGTTGTCGTAGTTCTCCTGGGCCACATAGCCGCCCGGGTTCTGGCAGAAGGTGCGGACCTTATTTTTGAAGGGGGCCGGGTAGCCGATGAGCTTGGATTCGTAGAGGACGTCGTTGATCTCCTCCATGACCTCGTTGCGCACTTCCACCCGCACGCCGATATCGACAGTGCTGGCCTGATGCTCGATGCCGTGCTCGGTGCACAGGCTCTCCAGCCAGTCCGCGCCCCGGCGGCCGGTGGCCACCACGGTGTTTCCGGCCAGGAGCTCGGTCTCTCTGTCGCCGTCGGCCAGCAGTACGCCCCTGCACAAGCCGTTTTCAATGATGAGGTTGCGGCACTCCCTGCCGAAAAGGATCTCCACGCCGCGCTCCATGAGATAGTGCTCTATGCCCAAATAGATGTCGTGGGCCTTTTCGGTGCCCATGTGGCGGATGGGGCAATCCACCAGCTTCAGCCCGGCCGCAATGGCCCGGCGGCGGATGGCCTTGGTCTTTTCCGCATCGCCGACGCCCTCGATATGCATGTCCGCGCCAAATTCCAGATAGATATCGTCCACATAGTCGATGGTCTCCTGCGCCTTCCCCTCGCCGATGAGCGTGGGCAGGTCGCCGCCAACCTCGTGGCTGAGGGAGAGCTTGCCGTCCGAAAAAGCGCCGGCGCCGGAAAAACCGGTGGTAATGTGGCAGTAAGGCTTGCAGTTCATGCACTTGCCCGTGATGGCCTTGGGGCAGCGGCGGTCCTCCACCGATTTGCCTTTTTCCACCAGCACGATCTTCTTTTTGCTGCCTTTGCGGATCATCTCAAGCGCCGTAAAGATGCCTGCGGGGCCCGCGCCGATGATTACAACGTCTGTCGTCATAGTTTGCTCCTTTTCCGAATGGCCAGTACTTCTACAGATAGCACACCAAAAAACGACTTGCCATGGCAAGTCGTTTTTTTGAATGGAGCGGCCAACGAGGCTCGAACTCGCTACCTCCACCTTGGCAAGGTGGCGCTCTACCAGATGAGCTATGGCCGCAATCAGAACGTGTTTGATTGTACCACAAAACAGCGCCTTGTCAAGCCCGAATTTTCCAAAACTCAGCCCGCCGCGTCCGCGTAAGTCAGCGGGCCGTGGCATTCCGTGTAAGCCGCGGCGTCCCATTTGTACACGCCCCAGATGTCCTGGTCGCTGCGCAGGAAGCCCGCCTCGTATCCGTCCGTCCGGCAGGTGGACACATCCACATGATAATAATCGTCCCCCAGCTTGATGATGTTCCAGTTGTGGTCGGCGGATTCCTTCAGTCCCGTCACCACCTCGCACTGGAGGCCCAGCTGGTTGCACAGCGCCTTGTAGGCCAGTGCCAGACCGCAGCTGTCCGCATTGCAGCTCACCAGCGCGTCATAGGCGGAGGAGGCGCCGGAATCGGCGGTATATTTGCTGTGCCCCACCAGGTAGGCGCAGATTTTCAGCGCCGTATGGATCTCGGTATCGCCCTTGGAGGCGTCCACGGCGGCGCTTACAGCGGCATCCAGCCGGGTCTTCTGATACTTCAGCGACGAGGCCGTACCGCCATAACTGAGCGTCACGTCGAAAAGCCGCTCCAACCCCGTGCCGCTGTACATATAGACGGTGGCCTTTGGGGCCTTGACGGCGCAGGTGGGGTCGTCCATATAAATATCGGTCACCAGTTTTTTGACGCCTTCCTCATCCAGCGCGCTGTTTTTCACCAGCAGCACCACCTTGCCGCTGAGATTTTCCACCGCGGCAAGCAGATGGTCGCGGATGCCGGTGGAGTAGGCCACGGAGACAATCTGTTCCGTCTCCTGCTGGGTGCGGCTGTATCGGATGGAAATGGTGGCCTCCTCGTAGGATACGATATGGTTGAGTTCGTAGCCGATGCTGTCCACGCAGTAGACGCACAGGGCGTTCTGGGTGCGCAGCTCCCAGCAGACGTTGGAGAGGTCGGTGCTGATGTCGCCGTCGTACTCGCCGAAAGTGATGACGCCGCTGGCGGCATGGGTCTCCACCAGCTGCAGGATGGCCTGCTTCAGCCCGTAATAGTTTTTCACCTGACTTTTTCCGTCGCTGCCTGCATCCCCGGAGCTGACATAGTCGGTCTCCCTGGAATAGTCCTTATCGAACAGGCTGCCGCAGCCGCACAGCATCAACAGCAGTGCGGCGCACAGAATGAAACTTGTCAGGCGTCTGGTCATAGCTGCTCCTTTCAGCCGGCGTCGGCGATGTCGCCGAAACCGTGGCCGAACACATTTTTCGCGTCGGTGACGATCAAGAACGCTTCCGGGTCCGCGGATTTGACGATGGCGCGGAGCTTTACGCTTTCCGAGCGCTTCACCACGCACATTAGCACCTGTTTTTCCTCGCCGGTATAAGCGCCCTCGCCGTGGAGGATGGTGACGCCCCGGTGCATGGTGCCGGTGATTTCGCCCGACACCTCCCCGCTGCGGCTGCTGACAATATAGCAGACGTTATAGGTGTTGATGCCGTACAGCACCAGATCCACCACCTTGGTCGTGACGAACATGGCGATGACGCCGTACATGGCGGCTTCAAAGTTGCTGAAGATGACGGCGAAGGCCAGAATGATAACGGCGTCCATCACCAGGATGATGGTGCCGAAATTGATGTAAGGATAACGGCTGCGCACCATCTTGGCCAGAATATCGCTGCCGCCGGTGGTGGCGCCCTCCCAGTAAATAATGCCGAAGCCGAAGCCCTTGATGACGCCGCCGATAAGGCATGCCAGCAGCGGCTCATGGGTAAGGACGATGCCCGGCATCGCCAGCAGGTCCACGAATATGGAGGACAGCACCATCCCCAGCAGGGAGTCGATAATAAATTTCAGACCGAACTTTTTCCATGCCACCGCGAAAAGCGGCACGTTTATCACGATGGTCATGACGCCGATAGGCAGTCCGGCCAGCTTGTTGAGGATCATGGCGATGCCGGTGACGCCGCCGGAGACGACGTCGTTGGGGTAAAGCAGAAAATCGAAGCCCGCGGCATAGATCAGCGCGCCAAGTGTGATGAGAAAGTACTTGCTGAGAGCGGCAAGGACGGTCTTTTGTTTCATCTCAATCCCCGATCAGCGAAAGCTGCTCCTCTCCCCTGTCCTCCTCGCGCAGCACCGCGCCGGCGGCCGGCAGGGTACGCACGCGGTAGCGGGCGACATTCTTGATCCCGGCCCCCTCCAGCGGCTCGGCCCGCTGAAGCTTCCGCCGGGCCTTCAGGCTCATACAGCCCACGCCCTGAGTGGTGCGGCTGGTCTTGGGCTGCAAAAGCGCGGTGTTGAACACCAGCGCGCGCCCGTCGTCCGCGAAGGCGGCCACATCCAGTTCCTCCCGGAAGAACAGGATACCGCGCAGGGGCGATTTGTCGGAAAAGGCGTTGACCAGCTTCTTGCGGTTGGTCTTGGTCTCGTAAACGTCCATGCCGAAGCGGGCCGCCTTGCCATTTTCAAACAGCAGCAGGAGCTGGCCGCGGTAATCGCCGGGATCCGCCACCGCGACCACCCGCTCGCCGTCGTCCATCTCCAGCCTGGTAGGCAGGAAGGTGCCCAGCGCGGAGGCCTTGGTGTCCTCAAAATCGGCGCAGCGGGTCTTATAAACCTGCGCCCGGTCGGTGAACACCAGCAGTTCCGCGCGGTTGGAGGCCTCAAAGGACGTTAAAAGCCCGTCGCCCTCCTTATATCTCTGCTCGGAGGACATCCGCAGGGACGCGTCGGTGATCTTTTTGAAATAGCCCTCCCGGGAGACGAACAGGGTCACATGGTAATCCTCGGTCTCGTCCTCCGCCGCGGCTTCGCCCGGNGCGGCGTCGTATACCAGCCCGGTGCGGCGGGGCGAGGGGTACTTTTTGATCACNTCCTTCAGCTCGGCGATAATGATGGCCCTGATGCGGCGCCTGCTGGAGACCACATCCTCCAGATCGGCGATTTCTTTTTCCAGCTCGTCGGTCTCCGCCACGCGTTTGAGGATGTACTCGCGGTTGATGTTGCGCAGCTTGATCTCCGCCACAAACTCGGCCTGGGTCTCGTCTATGCCGAACTGGGTCATCAGGTTGGGGACCACATCCTCCTCATGCTGGGTATTGCGGATGACGGCGATGGCCTTGTCGATGTCCAGCAGGATCTTTTCCAGGCCCTTCAGCAGGTGCAGCTTGTCTTTCTTTTTGGCCAGCTCGAAGTAGACCCGGCGGCGGACGCATTCCATGCGCCAGGCCGTCCACTCGGAAAGAATCTCGCCCACGCCCATGACGCGGGGCGTCCCCTCAATGAGAATGTTAAAATTGCAGGGGAAGGAATCCATCAGCGGCGTCATGCGGAACAGCTTTTGCATCAGCTTTTCCGGGTCGGTGCCGCGCTTGAGGTCGATGGCCAGCTTCAGGCCGCCCAGATCGGTCTCGTCGCGCATATCGTTGATCTCCCGTACCTTGCCGGCCTTGATCAGCTCCGCCACCTTGTCCATGATGGCCTCGGCGGTGGTGGTATAGGGGATCTCATAGATCTCGATGAGGTTTTCCGCGGGCACAAAGCGCCAGCGGGCCCGCACCTTGAAGCCGCCCCGGCCGGTCTGGTAGATGCGCTCCATCTCCGTCCGGTCGTAGAGGATTTCGCCCCCTCCGGGGAAGTCCGGCGCGGGCAGCGTGGAGAGCACGTCATGCTCCGGGTCCTGCAAAAGGGCGATGGCGGTCTCGCACACCTCCCCCAGATTGAACCCGCAGATCTGGCTGGCCATGCCCACGGCGATGCCCAGATTGGCGGACACCAGCACGTTGGGGAAGGTGGTGGGCAGCAGGGTCGGNTCCTTCATGCTGCCGTCGTAGTTGTCGCAAAATTCCACGGTGTCCTTGTCGATGTCCCGGAAAAGCTCGGCGCAGATGGCGGAGAGCTTGGCTTCCGTATAGCGCGGCGCCGCCCAGGACATATCCCGGGAGAACATTTTGCCGAAGTTGCCCTTGGAATCCACAAAGGGCGTCAGCAGCGCCTCATAGCCCCGGGACAGACGCACCATGGTGTCGTAGATGGCGGCGTCGCCGTGGGGGTTCAATTTCATGGTCTGGCCCACGATGTTGGCGGACTTCGTCCGGCCCCCGGTGAGCAGGCCCATTTTATACATGGTATACAGCAGCTTCCGATGGGAGGGCTTGAAGCCGTCGATCTCCGGAATGGCGCGGGAGACAATGACCGACATGGCGTAGGGCATATAGTTGGTCTCCAGCGTCTCCGTGATGGGCTGCTCCACAGTCTCGGCCCGCAGGCCCATCACATTGGGATCGGCGGCGTGTTTGATCTCCTCGTCGGGTTTCTTTTTCTTTGGCATGGGCGGCGATCCTTCCCGTAATTATTTTTTGAATGTGCTGTTGGCTCTCTTCTTGCTGACCTTTTTTCCGGTCTCCAGACTGCGGCGGCAGTTGGGGCAGTACACCACCTTGGCCGCGCCGAAAAAGATGTGCTTGCCGCAGTTGGGGCATTTGCAGAAGGTCAGCGTGACGATGAGGGCCGAAACCAGACACAGCAGCGCCGCCGCGGTGAGCACGGCGCGCAGCGCGGAGAGATTGCCGGTGAACATCAGTCCGCCCACGCACAGCACGGCGGAGGCGATGGCCAGGCCCTTGGTGAGCTTTACGGCGGTAAAATATTTCATTGCCGCGCCTCCTTACGAAATATCGGCCATGTCGAGATACAGGTAGCCCTGCTCGGCAATGTGCTCCTTGCGGCCGTCCAGATTGTCGCCCAGCAGCAGATCGAACACCTCGTCCATGCGCTCGGCGTCCTCGGGCATGACCCGGATGAGCCGACGGGTGTCGGGGTTCATGGTGGTCAGCCACATCATCTCCGGGTCGTTCTCGCCGAGGCCCTTGGAGCGGTTGATGGTGCATTTCGCGCCGCCGAAGCTTTCCACGATGTCGGTCTTTTCCCGGTCGGTATAGGCAAACCAGGTTTTGCCCCTGCATTCGATCTCATAGAGCGGAGATTCCGCGATGTAAACGTAACCCTCCCGGATGAGCGTGGGCACCAGACGGTACAGCATGGTGAGAATCAGCGTGCGGATCTGGTAGCCGTCCACATCGGCGTCGGTGCAGATGATGACCTTGTTCCAGCGGAGGTTGTTCACGTCGAAATCGGCCAGGTCCTTGGTGTGCTTGTCCCGCACCTCCACGCCGCAGCCCAGCACCTTCAGCAGGTCGGTGATGATCTCGCTTTTGAAAATGCGCACGAAGTCCGCCTTGAGACAGTTGAGTATTTTGCCGCGCACCGGCATCAGGCCCTGAAATTCCGCGTTTCTCGACTGCTTGCAGGCGCCCAGGGCGGAATCGCCCTCCACGATGTAGATTTCCCGCACGCCGGTGTCCCTGCTGCGGCAGTCCACAAATTTCTGCACGCGGTTGGCTATGTCGATGGAGCCGGTAAGCTTTTTCTTCATGCCCTGCCGGGCCTTCTCCGCCGTCTCCCGGGAGCGCTTGTTAATCAGCACCTGCTCGGCGATGCGGTCGGCCTCGGGCTTGTTCTCGATGAAATAGATCTCCAGCTGCTCCTTGAAGAAATCCGTCATGGCGTCCTGAATGAACTTATTCGTAATGGCCTTTTTGGTCTGGTTTTCGTAGGAGGTCTGGGTGGAGAAGCAGTTGGTCACCAGCGCCAGACAGTCCTGCACGTCCTGGAAGGTGATCTTGGATTCATTTTTCTGGTATTTGCCCAGCTTTTTGAGATAGGCGTCGATGGCGTAGACGAAGCCGTTGCGGGTGGCCTTCTCCGGGCTGCCGCCGTGCTCCAGCCAGGAGGAGTTGTGGTAATATTCCGTGAGATTGACCTTGTTGGAAAAGCAGAAGGCCGCGGAGATTTTGACCTTGTAGTCCGGCTTGTCCGGCCGGTCGCGGCCCCTGCGCTCACATTCGATGAACTCCGGCGCGGTGAGCGCGCCCTCTCCGGCGACTTCGTTTACATAATCCAATATGCCGTGCTCGTAGCGGTAGTCCTTCGTCTCGAATCTGCCGTTGACCTCGCTGCGGAAGCGGAAGGTGACACCCGCGTTGACCACGGCCTGCCGCCGGAGGATGTCCTCAAAATACTCCACCGGGATGTCGATGTCGGTAAAGACGTCGATATCGGGCCGCCAGCGGGTGGTGGTGCCGGTCTTTTTTCGGTCGGCGGGCGTAACGATCAGTTCCTCCCCCTTTTTCCCGCAGGGCTTGCCCTTTTTGAAGTGTATCTCGTATTTATTGCCGTCCCGCCAGACGGTGACGTCCATAAATTCCGAGGCATACTGCGTGGCGCAGGAGCCGAGGCCGTTGAGGCCCAGCGAGTATTCGTAGCTCTCGCCCTCGTCGTTTTTATACTTGCCCCCGGCATACAGCTCGCAGTACACCAGCTCCCAGTTGTAGCGTTTTTCCACCGGGTTCCAATCCATAGGGCAGCCCCGGCCGAAATCCTCCACTTCGACGGACTTGTCGGCGAAGCGAGTGAGTGTTATAATGTCACCGTGTCCCTCGCGGGCTTCGTCGATGGAGTTGGAAAGGATCTCGAAAACAGCGTGTTCGCAGCCCTCCAGCCCATCGGAGCCGAAGATAACGCCCGGCCGGCGGCGGACGCGGTCCGCGCCCTTGAGCTGGGAGATACTGTCGTTGCCATATTCGGGGTTTGCTTTCGTCATGGTTCTCTTCCTCGCAAATACAAGATATTGTGGATATTTCATCGCATATTTTAACTTATATAGTATACCGTACCCGCGGCAAAATTTCAAGCCAAAAGCAAAGCGGGATCGTCTTTCGACAATCCCGCCCGTACCGGAAGAAATTCCGGCGCTTGACAAGGCACGGCTGAAGGAGGAATCCGTATCCACGCGATACGGCCTGTCGCTCCGCCCGGTAGTGTCCGCCGCAATGGCGGAAACACAGCCATTCGCAATGTCCTTTGAGAACACGCACCGGCTTTGAGCTTCGTTTGATAAAAACCCTGCCGGACACCGTTTGCTTTGTCCGAGAATAGTATATGCTGCCCTTGCGCGGCTACGCATGGAAAAACCCGGCATTTCGTTTAATTTTCCCGCATACTGTATAGACTAATGGAAAAGTACTTTCGGGAGGCTTTTCCATGTCTGAAAAACGCAAAGAAAAAAAAATGCTGAAGGCCGAGCGGGCCCGGGTCCGCAGCGAGATCGGCGACATCCGGGACAAGCTTGACTGCGCCTGGTCGGCCTTTGACAACATCACGGATCACGCCGTGATGGACGCCGCCATCTATGAAATCAGCGCTCTTCAGTCGCGCTACAACTGCGCCGTGAAGGACTTGAAGGCGCTCTATCCGCAGGAGGGAAATACCGATGGATAATCTTTACACCATCCTCATCGTCGTGGTCGCGCTGGGCGCTCTGCTGCTGCTTTTCAAGCTGCTGAAAACCCCGCTGAAGATCGCGGTGAAGCTGCTGCTCAACGGGCTCATGGGCTTTGTGATCCTGTTCGTGGTGAACTGGCTGGGCGGCTTTGTGGGCGTATCGCTGGGGGTAAACTGGATCAACGCCCTGGTGGCCGGCATTCTGGGCGTGCCCGGGGTGGTCCTGCTGCTGCTGGTGAAATACCTGCTCTAGTACATAGTTACCAAAAATTCCGGCGCGAAACGCTCGCGCCGGAATTTTTTTGAGTCTTACATTTCCTCCACCAGCAGCACATCGTCCATGGCTTCCAAGCGGCTGAGAAGCCGCTCCGCGGGGATGCCCCGAAGATTGCCGAGGGACACGACCGCGCTGTAGCGCCGGTCGCCCTCCACCCGGCGGGAAATTTCCAGATTGGTGATCCGCACCTTCTCCGCCCGGAGGCCCTGCAGGATCTCCGTCATCCGGTCGGCCTCGGTATATTCCACATAGATGTTCATTTCCCGCGCCCCGGAGGCCACCCGGTATTCCAGCCGGATCAGCAGCATTTCCGCCGCCATCACCAGCAGCGTGGCAAAAATGGCGCACTCCACATAGCCCGCGCCGCAGGCCAGCCCGATGATCGCCGAGGTCCACATCCCCGCCGCCGTGGTCAGGCCCTTCACTCTCCGCTGGCGGGTGACGACGATGGTGCCCGCGCCGATGAAGCCGATACCCGCGATAACCTGCGCGCCCAGGCGGGCCACATCGGTGTACATCTGCATGGTGAGGTAGAGATACTGGCTGGTGAGGGTGGTCATGGCCGCACCCAGGCAGATGAGGATATGGGTGCGGAAGCCCGCCGGGCGGTGCTTATATTCGCGCTCGAGGCCGATGACGCCGCCGCACAGGAAGGCCAGCAACATCCGCAGTACCACGGAGAGCGTGGTCATCTCCCGCATAAAGTCGAATACGTGCAGCAAGTTCTTCTCCCCCTTTCAGTTTTCTTCAATGCTGACCACGCCGTCCACCGCGGAGAGGCGGGCCAGGAGTTCCGCGTGCTCCTGCTTTTTCTGCAGGCTCACGGTGTAGATGGCGGACAGGCGGCGGGCGCCGCCTTCGCCGCTCTTGTTCAGTTCCAAATCATAGATCGTNCAGCCCTGAGCCTTNANGCCGTGGGTCAGCGCGCCGAGATCGCCGATGCCCGTCAGCTCCACATAGATATTCATGCTGCGGGAGGTGGCATGGATGGCGTTTTCCATGGGGGAAAACAGCACCATGCACAGCAGGATCAGCACCACGCCCGTGATCAGGCAGGTATAAAACCCCACGCCGATGGCCAGGCCCATGCAGGCCGAGGCCCACAGACCCGCCGCCGTGGTCAGCCCCTGGATCTCCTGCCGGTGGGTGACGATGATGGTGCCCGCGCCCAGAAAGCCCACGCCGTTGATCACCTGCGCCCCCAGCCGGGACACATCTGTGGGCACGACGTTTTTTACCAGATGCAGCCAGGGACCTTCCACCATCCAGCTGAGATATTGGGCCAGCAGCATGGTCACCGTGGCGCCCAGCGCCACCAGCATATAGGTGCGAAAGCCCGCCGCGCGGTGTTTTGTCTCGCGTTCCAGTCCGATCAGTCCGCCGGCGGCCACCGCCAGAAGCAGCCGCAGCATCATACTCCAGACCGTCAATTCCTGTACATCGGCCATAGCTGTTCCTCCCCCTGTTACTTTTTTTATATTATACAGTGGGTAAGTCGATTTTTCCACAGAAAAAACAGCGCCCGGATCTCATCCGGGCGCTGTAGAAAAACTCTGGTTTATCTGTTGTGATCTGGATAGTGGATGTGCAGCAGCTCGTGCGCACGGCCGTTAAGCAGCTTGTATATGCCATCCAGCGCCGGGTTCTGTTCGGAACTCCTGAGGGCGCATTCCTTATCGGCCTCAAAGATGCCCTGATAGCGCTCCTCCTTGCGGGCATTGCACGCGGGAGGCTGTCCGCCGCCGCCGATGCAGCCGTCCGGGCAGGCCATGACTTCGATAAAGTCGAAGGCTTCCTCGCCGGACTCCACCTTTTCAATGAGCTTATCCGCGTTTCCNAGNCCGTTNGCCACGGCTATGCGCAGCGTGGTATCGCCCGCCGTGACCTCGAAGGCCTTGATGCCGTCGAGCCCGCGGACGCCGCACTCCGCGACGGAGGCCATGGTGGCGTCGGAGGTATCGCCCAGGACCTTGCGGATGACGGCCTCGGTCACGCCGCCGGTAACACCGAAAATGACGCCGCCGCCGGTGTAGGGGGCAAAAGGTTCATCCGGAGCGGTATCGGGCAGCTTCGCAAAGTCAATGCCGACCTCCCTGATCATCCGGACAATCTCCTGGCTCGTGATCACAAGGTCGATCAGGCGCTCCCCGTCCTTCTCAAGCTCGGGGCGGGCAGCCTCCATCTTTTTCGCGGAGCATGGCATGGCCGCCACGGAATACAGAGGTTCACCCTTATACTGCTGGCGAATCAGCGCGCCGAACATCTCCATCGGGGAGCCGCAGGTGGACACCTGAGGCATGATCTGCGGATAGGTTTTTTCAATATGCTTGATCCAGCCGGGGCAGCANGAGGTNAACATNGGCAGCTTATCCCCGTTCTTGAGCTTCTCAAAGAATTCGGCGGACTCCTCCATGATGGTGAGGTCGGCGGTAAGGGAGGTATCAAACACATAGTCGACTCCCATCATCTTGAGCGCGGTGACAATCTTACCGATAACAGGGGTGCTGGCGGGGATACCAAACTCCTCACCGACGCCGACGCGGACCGCAGGGGCGATCTGGACAGCGACCTTCTTGTTGGGGTCGTAAATCATGTCCCAAAGCTTGCTCACTTCGTTTTTCACGGTGAGGGCACCGGTGGGGCAGACCGCTGCGCACTGGCCGCAGCCGACGCAGTTGCTGTCGGCAAGATTCCGACCGAAGCCGCAGGAAATATAGCTGTCCCTGCCGCGGTGGCACAGGTCGATGGCACTGATGTTCTGAACCTCAGCGCACATGCGGACACATTTGCCGCAGAGGATGCACTTGGACGGGTCGCGGACAATGGAGGGGGAGGACTCGTCGATAGGCACCTTGCAGTAATCGTTGGCAAAGCGCACCTCGTGTACGCCGTAGCGGTTGGCGTATTCCTGCAGCTTGCAGCTGCCGGACTGATCACAGGTGGTGCATTCCACGCGGTGGCTGGCAAGCAGGAGCTCCAGGATCAGTCTCCTGTGCTTGCGGAGCTTCGCGGTATTGGTCCTGATCACCATGCCGTCCCTTGGAATCATGGTGCAGGCCGCTTCCACAGCGCCCTTCTCGTTTTCCACAACGCACATGCGGCAGCCGCCGTAAATGCTGAGGTTCTCGCAATAGCACAGATTTGGGATCTCGATACCGTTGCGCTGCGCCACTTCAAGGATGTTGCGGGCGTTTTCAAATTCACAGCTTATGCCGTCAATGATCATATGTTTCATTGTCTCAGACCTCCTCTATGGCGTGAACAGGGCATCCGGCCTTGCAGGTGCCGCATTTGATGCACTTGTCAACGTCGATATGGTGCGGCTGCTTGAGTGTGCCGGTGATGGCGTCCACCGGGCAGTTGCGGGCGCATTTCGTGCAGCCGATGCACTTGTTGGGATTAATGCGGAAGATGCACAGGTCCTTGCACACACCGGCGGGGCATCTCTTCTCCTGTACATGGGCGATATACTCGTCCTTGAAATACCGCATGGTGGACAGGACCGGGTTCGGGGCAGTCTTGCCGAGGCCGCACAGCGAGCAGGTCTTGATGGTATCCGCCAGCTCCTGCATCATATCCAGGTCTTCCATCTTGCCCTGACCCCTGGTAATGCGCTCCAGTATCGCCTGAATGCGGGGAACACCCTCACGGCAGGTGGTGCACTTGCCGCAGGATTCTTTCTTGGTGAAATTCATGAAGAAGCGGGCAATCTCCACCATGCAGGTGTCGGAGCCCATGACCACAAGACCGCCGGAGCCGATGATGGCGCCCGCCTTTTTGGCGGAATCAAAATCCAGCGGAAGATCGAGATGCTGTTCCGTCAGGCAGCCGCCGGAGGGGCCGCCGATCTGAACGGCCTTGAACTCTCCGTGCTCCACGCCGCCGCCGATGTCGAAAACGATCTCGCGCAGCGTCGTGCCCATGGGGACCTCAATAAGGCCGGTGTGCTTGATGTTGCCGGTGAGGGCAAAAGCTTTGGTGCCGGAATTTCCCTCTGTGCCGATGCTCTTGAACCAGTCCGCGCCTTTGTCGATAATCACGGGGACATTGGCAAAGGTCTCAACATTATTGAGGACCGTCGGCTTGTCAAACACGCCCTTTTCCACCAGCCTGGGCGGCTTCGGACGCGGCGTGCCGCGTTTGCCCTCGACGGAGTTTGCCAGTGCGGAGCCCTCGCCGCAGACAAACGCGCCGGCGCCCTTGGAAATATGCAGGTAAAAGCTCTTGCCGGAGCCGAGAATGCTGTCGCCCAGGATGCCGTACTCCATATCGTCGTCGATGGCCTTCTGGAGGCGCTCCACAGCCAGCGGATATTCGGCGCGGACGTAAATATAGCCCTGGGTTGCCCCCACGGCGATGGCCGCGATAATCATGCCCTCGATCATTCTGTGTGGATCGCCTTCCATGACGGAGCGGTCCATGAACGCGCCGGGGTCGCCCTCGTCGCCGTTGCAGACTATGTATTTGACAGGATCGGCGGGCAGGGCAGCCACCTGCTCCCACTTCTTGCCGGTTGGGAAGCCCGCGCCGCCGCGGCCGCGCAGGTTCGAATCGGAAATTGTCTGAACGATCTCGTCAGGCGTCATTTCAAAGAGTGCCTTCGCAAGGGACTGATATCCGCCCACCGCGATGCATTCCTCCACGGATTCGGCGTTTATATGTCCGCAGTGCTCCAGCGCGACGCGGTACTGCTTTTTGTAAAAGGGGATGTCGGCCTGACGAGGATAGGCCACACCGTTGTCGTGATAGACGAGCCGGTCAATAATTTCATCGCCGACAATGGTCTTTTCCACGATCTCGTCGCAGTCGTCCACTGTGACCTTCGTGTACAGCAGGCCCATGGGCTCTATGCGCATCAGGGGGCCCTGCGCGCAGAAACCGTGGCAGCCGGAATGCTTCAGGCCGATGGATTCCTCATGGCTTTCATGCTGAAGCACGACATCCACGTTGAGTCCGCGCTCTTCCATGATTTCCTTCATGCGGGCCAGAACCTCCCTGGAGCCGCCGGCCACGCAGCCGGAACCGCCGCATATCAATATCTGCTTTTTCTGGCAGCCAAGCGCTTCGCTGTATTGCCGGCGGCACGTATCAAGCATTTCTCTTGACGTTATTTTCATGCTTTCTCAGCCTCCTTGATCTCAGCAATGAGAGCGCGCATTTTTTCCGGGGTCATGGACGGATGTACGACGTCGTCCACGGTACAGACAGGTGCCAGACCGCAGGCGCCGAGACAGGAGACACGCTCGATGGTGAACAGGCCGTCATCGGAAATGTGCTGGTCCGGGGTCATGCCCGTGGACTCCCACAGGGCTTTCTGCACGTCGTCGGACTTTCTGACGTGGCAGGCGGTTCCGTTGCAGCACTTAATAACATACTTGCCTTTCGCGTTAAGCGAAAAGTTCTCATAGAATGTCGCCACGCCGTAGATCTTCGCTTTGCTGATGCCGACCCTGTCGGCGATATGCAGCAGCGCATCCTCCGGCAGATAGCGGTATTCCTTCTGAACGTCCTGCATAATGCCTATGACCTGGGTCTTGTCGCAGCCATGCCGTTCCAGAATGGAATCGATGAGTTTGAAATCAGTCTTCATCTGTACCCTCCTCATAACTTTGTAACTTGCGCTTTTTGTTCATGCAGGTTTGAATAATACTCATAAGACAAGTAAACCACTCCATGCGGAAATTGTAAAGAATCGTTATTTTTTTGCTGAATTATTGTTAATCTTTTATTGAATCTATACACTTGCCCGCACATTTTCTGACATCCGGCTGCTTTTTGTATTTCAGATCGCGCCGAGCGTTGAAGTCCGCCAACGCTTGTTAAATTATTAGCGCATCCCGTAAATTATTATAACGGCATCCCCCGTCAATGTCAAAATATTTTTTAAAAGATGTCGTAACAATTTATGGGATTTGTTTATCTGCTTGGGAAATTCAATCGCCGCTCAAAGCGGTTGACATTTCCCGCTGCGATGGTTAGAGTAATATAGATTAGAAATCGAACGCCGCGAAAGAGACTGTGGAATTATATGAAGAAGCTCGTCATTGGAATACTCGCCCATGTGGACGCGGGAAAAACCACGCTGTCGGAAGGAATGCTCTATCTCACCGGGCAGATTAAAAAGCTGGGCAGGGTGGACCACCGAAACGCTTTCCTGGATACCCATGAGCTGGAGCGGGAACGCGGTATCACCATATTTTCCAAGCAGGCGCTTTTCGAGACGGAGAGCTGCTCCGTCACACTGCTGGACACCCCGGGTCACGCGGATTTTTCCGCCGAGGCGGAACGGGCGGTGCAGGTGCTCGATTACGCCGTCATGGTAATCAGCGGCACTGACGGCATCCAGGCCCACACGGAGACGCTGTGGCGGCTTTTGGGGCGCTATAACGTGCCCGCATTTATTTTTGTGACCAAAATGGACGTGAGCAGCCGGGACAAAGACGGGCTCATGGATGAGCTGCGCTCCCGCTTCGGCGGACAGTGCGTGGACTTCACCGGGTCCGACTGGGAGGAGCTTGCCCTGTGCGGGGACGAGGCGCTGGAGGAATACTCCGCCGCGGGAGCCGTTACCGACGGCACCATCGCCCGACTGACGGCCCAGCGGGCCCTGTTCCCCTGCTTTTTCGGTTCAGGTCTGAAGCTGGACGGCGTGGACGCGCTGATCGACGGCGTCGACCGCTACACGGTACAGCCGGACTATCCGGCGGCGTTTGCCGCCCGGGTTTTTAAGATCGCGCGGGATGAAAAGGGCGGTCGGCTGACCTTTCTGAAAATCACCGGCGGCGTTTTGGGGGTGCGGGACACGCTGCGCTGCATCGGCAGGGACGGCGTGGAAGCGGAGGAAAAGATCAGCCAGCTGCGGCTGTATTCCGGCGCGAAATATACCACGGCGGAGACCGTCTCCGCGGNCCCGGACAGGGACTTGGCGCGGAGGCTGGGGACGTGATCCCCGTACTGGAGCCGGTGCTGCGCTATCGGATACTGCCGCCCGCGGACTGCGACCCCCTCACCCTGCTGCCCAAACTGCGGCAGCTGGAGGAGGAAGATCCCCTGCTGCGCATCGTGTGGGACGCCCGGTCGCGGGAGATCGGCGTGCAGCTCATGGGCACGGTGCAGACCGAGATCCTGCGGCGGCTGGTGAAGGAGCGCTTCGATCTGGATGTGACGGTGGATGCCGGGCGCATTTTGTACCGGGAGACCATCGCCGCCCCGGTGGAGGGTGTGGGCCATTTTGAGCCGCTGCGCCACTATGCCGAGGTGCATCTGCTGCTGACGCCGCTGCCCGGGGGCGGCGGGATTGAACTGGCCGCCGACTGCCCGGAGGGCGTGCTGGACCGAAGCTGGCAGCGGCTGATCCTGACTCATCTGGCGGAGAAGCAGCACCGGGGTGTGCTCACCGGCGCACCGCTTACGGATGTCAGGATCACGCTCATCGCGGGCAGGGCCCACCCCAAGCACACGGAGGGCGGCGATTTCCGGGAGGCCGCCTGTCGGGCCGTGCGGCAGGGACTGATGCGGGCGGAGAGTTTACTGCTGGAGCCCTGGTACGCCTTTCGGCTGGAGGTGCCGCCCGCGGAGCTGGGCCGCGCCATCAGCGACATCCGCGCTATGAACGGCACCTTTTCCTCCCCGGAGGACGCGGGCGAACTGACGGCCCTGTCGGGCCGCGCCCCCGTGGCGGCCCTGCGGGACTATGCCGCTGCCGTGGCGGCCTACACCCACGGGCGGGGCAAATTTTTCTGCCGCCCGGACGGCTATGAGGTCTGCGCCGACGCCGCTGCCGTCGTCGGGGCCGCGAACTACGCCCCCGAAGCCGATCTGGAAAACACGCCTGATTCCGTGTTCTGTGCCCATGGCGCGGGCTTTCCCGTGAAATGGGACAGGGTTCGGGAATACATGCATCTGGACACGGGCCTCGATAGGGATAGGACGGCTGCGGAGCCGCCGCTGCTGCGCGCCCGCTCGCTGGACATTGACGAAAAAGAGCTGGAGGCCATCATGGACCGGGAGTTCGGACCCATCCGGCGGCCCATGTATTCCGCCCGGCAATACAACGCCGCCGCGGAGAGCGCGGAGCGGCAGGCGCCGGCGAAAAAAGAATACCTGCTGGTGGACGGCTACAACGTGATCTTCGCCTGGCCGTCGCTTTCCATCATCGCGCAGGACAATCTGGATCTGGCCCGGCGGCAGCTGGCGGATATTCTGGCCAACTACCGGGGCTATACCAAGTGTGAGCTGGTACTGGTGTTTGACGCCTACCGCGTCCCCGGCGGCGAGGGGAGCCGGGAAGATTACCACGGCATCCATGTGGCCTATACCAAAATGGGCGAGACCGGCGACGCCTATATCGAAAAGCTGGCGGATGATATCGGCAAAAACTACGCCGTCCGGGCGGTGACGTCGGACGCTCTGGTGCAGCTCTCCGCCTTCCGCAGCGGCATTCTGCGCACCGGAGCCCGGGAATTTGAAAACGAGGTGGCCTGGGTGCTGGCGCGCATTGACGAGGCTCTGGGGCAGTTGGACGGTTCCATGCGCGGAGAAAAAATCGGAGACAAGGTGAATTTCAATGGAAAACAACAATGATATCATCCACCGGGCGGAGGATCTGGCCCGGCGCTGCGACAAGACCAACGCCGTGACGCTCTCCGGCTTCCTCTCCCCCGCCGAGCAATACGGCGTTTACAGCTGGGCCCAGCGTTTCCCGCCGCCGTGCAAAATCCTGTATGAGGGCGGCCGGCCCGAATGCGAGCGCAAGGCCGCGTTCTTCCTGCCCTGCTATCAGGCGGAGGACGATTTTTCAGCGGCCGACTATATCCGCGCCGTGAAGGTCACGGCGGGCTACGGTATGCCCGGCCACCGGGACTATATGGGCGCGGTGCTGGGTCTGGGCATCAGGCGCGAGTGGATGGGCGACATCTGGGTGATGGAATCCACCGCATACCTGTTCTGCATGCCCTCGGTGGAAGGTTTTCTGCTGAATAATCTGGATAAGGTGGGCCGCTTCGGCGTCAAGGCCGCGTCCATCGCCCTCGCCGATGTTCCGCCTCCAGAAAAGAAGGTGCTGAAGGTGAGCTTTTCCGTCATGTCCCTGCGGCTGGACGCCGTGACGGCAGGGATGTTCAGTCTGTCCCGCACCGAAGCGGCCAAGCTCATCGCCGAGGGGCGGGTCAGCCTGAACTACGTGGAGACGTTGCGCACCGACGCAGGTGTCAAAGTGGGGGACGTGATCTCTCTGCGGGGTATGGGCAAAGGCGAGATCACCGAGCTGGGCGGTCTGTCCCGCCGGGGAAGGCAATTTGTCGGCGCAGAGATCTTTCAATAACGAAAAAGGAAAGCCTGTCGGCTTTCCTTTTTCATTTTATTTATGATTTCTCTTTTTCAGGCCGGCAAATTTGATAAAGGCCTCCGGTGGCAGCGGCCGGGAGAACAGATAACCCTGGATGTAATCCGTGCCCCAGCTGCGCACCATCTGGGCCTGTTCCATGGTCTCGATGCCCTCGCATACCACCTTGATGCCGTAGCCGTGGAANGGGGCAATCATCCGCCGCACCAGCTTGCCCCGGCGNTCATCCTCCGCCATGGTGACGATGGAGCGGTCGATCTTGACCACGTCGAANGGCAGCGAAATGAGGTTGCTCATGCTGGAATAGCCGGTGCCGTAATCGTCCAGCTGGAAAGCGAAGCCGTTGTGCAGCATCAGCGCCATATTGTCCTCCAGCGCCTCCTCGGAGGCCACGGCAGCGGTCTCGGTGATCTCAAAGTGGACCAGACCGGTTCCGGCGCCGGTCCGCTCCTGCTCGGCGAGAATGGTTTCCATCACGGACTTCTGGGTACACTCCACGGCGGAGAGGTTGACGCTGATATGATCCACGCCGGCGGCGCGGATGTCGTAGTCACCGATGAGCTGCCAGACCTTTTTACGCACGCACCTGCCCAGATCCAGAATCAGGCCGCTCTGCTCGGCAATGGGAATGAATTCCGCGGGCGGGATGGGCCCCAGCTGCATATCCGTGATGCGGGCCAGCGCCTCGGCGGCGGCGACCTCGCCTTCCCCGGCGGTGACGATGGGCTGGAAAAACACGTTCACCCGGTCCTCTCGGATCGCGTCGGTAACGGCGCGGCGCACCAGCTGGCGCCGGTAATATTTGGCCCGCAGTGTGCTGTCTACCACCAGCACGGCCCCGCCGGACGCCTTCTTGGCGTAGCGCAGCGCGAAATCCAGCAGCTCCTGCATCTCGCCGGGGGTCTGGAAGGTCTCGCTGTCCATCACCACCTTGGTGGATTCAAAGGTAACGGTATATTTCTCCGTCGGCCACTCCGCCGGCAGCTTTTCCGCGGCCGCGGCCGCCTCCTCCGGCGTATGGAACCGTGTGGTCAGCACGCAGAATTCCCCGCCGTAAACCCGGGCGGTCTTGCCGCCGTACACCTCGCCNAGGGATTTGACGATGAATTTCAGAAANTCGTTGGCCATGTTCTCGCCGTAGAGATCATTGATGCGCCGCAGCCCCTCCACCGAGTAACCGAAAACGAGGAAATGNTCCCGGTGANTATAGCTGTGNGAGACCAGCGCCGTCATGGCCGAGATGTTGTAGGCGTTGGTGATGGGGTCGGCGATCTCCGCGGAGGGCTGCATGGATATGTACATGATCAGCAGAGAAATGGACGCCGCGAANTCCGTCAGCAGGAGAGAGTGGTTGAAATACTGCATCGCCGCGGCGGGCAGCTGGATGGCCATGAAGGCCAGAATCGCCCACAGCCGGCGGCCTGTCATGTGNTTGCGGGAGCAGAGCNCCACGATCAGGCTGGCCAGAATGTAAACTGCCGCTNCGGCGTAGGCCGTGAAGGCCAGCGGTCCCTGGCTGTAGTGCCGGTTGGAGATATAAAAACCCTGACCGGTGACCGGCGAGGTGATCAGCAGCAGAAACTCTGCCGCGAAAGGCAGCAGGATGAGAACATAGTGGCGCCAGCGCAAATCCCCGCGCTTGCCGACGATCACCAGAATATAGATCAGCAGCAGGCAGGGCAGTCCGTTGAGGCACAGAAGGAAAGCCATATTGAGCATATACAGCGCCGCGTCGGAAAGCAGTCCGTCCAGTAAAACGGCGGCGATATCCAGCGCGGAGGCGGCGAACAGGACAAGCCCCAGCGCGGCGAACATCTTCCCCTGAAGATCGTTCAGCCGCGGGCTGAAGAAGTAATAGCCCATGGTCACAGTGGTGATCACCAGGGAACATATTACAAAATCAATGTTGTACCGCATACCTACCTCTGAAGCCAGTAAACTAAAACGCAGACATGGTTACATAATAGCATTCCGTTTCGCATGCCGCAATAGATTTTATCACGGGAGGGCGAAAAAAGGCCCCTGTTCCCGCCCCCGGCCAGCCATCCGGGGCAAAATGCCTGAATATTCAAAGAATATTGCTTGATTTTGATTCTTTGCTACTTTATTATAGTTGCAATGCTCTGAAAAGAGGGTACCGGAATGAGTTTTATTCAATTTCAGGACGTGCGCAAGGTCTACACCATGGGCGAGGTGCATATCGAGGCTCTGCACGATGTCACCTTCGGCGTGGAAAAGGGCGAGATCTGCGTCATCGTGGGCCCCTCCGGCGCGGGCAAGACCACACTGCTGAACATTCTCGGCGGCATGGATACGCTCTCCTCCGGCGCCGTCACGCTGGACGGCGTGGAGGTCTCCGCTTTCTCCAAGCGGCAGCTCACCAATTACCGCCGGGCCGACGTGGGCTTCGTTTTTCAGTTTTATAACCTGGTGCAGAACCTCACGGCTCTGGAAAACGTGGAACTGGCCAACCAGATCTCCGCAGATCCGCTGGACGCCCGGGAGGTCCTGACCGAAGTGGGGCTGGGAGAGCGGATGATGAACTTCCCCGGGCAGCTCTCCGGCGGCGAGCAGCAGCGGGTGGCTATCGCCCGGGCGCTGGCCAAGCGGCCCAAGCTGCTTCTGTGCGACGAACCCACCGGCGCACTGGACTACAACACCGGCAAGCAGATCCTGGCGCTGCTGCAGGATACCGCCCGCAAAAGCGGCGTCACCGTCATCATCATCACCCATAACAGCGCGCTCACCGCCATGGCGGATCGCGTTGTGACCATCAAAAACGGCACCATCGGCGCCGTATCGCAAAACGCCTCCCCCACTCCGGTGGAGGACATCGAATGGTAATAAATTGATGAAACGCTCCCTCCGCAAAATCACATACCGGGAAATCAGGCGCAGCTTTGGACGGTTCCTGTCCATTCTGTGCATTGTTTTGCTGGGCGCGGGCTTCCTCTACGGTCTGCGGGTCACCGAGGGCGACATGATCCGGACGCTGGACCAGTACGCCGACGAAAACAAGTTTTTCGATTACAAGATTGTGTCCACGCTGGGCCTCACGGCCGACGACGTGGCGGATTTCGCCGCCATGGACGGCGTGGAAGCGGCGGAGGGTACCGTCTCTACCGACGCGATCTTCAACATGACCGACGGCGAAGCCCGCGTCGTGAAGGTGCACTCCATCCCCCAGCGCATCAACGTGCTCAAGCTCCGGGAGGGCCGCATGCCGCAGGCGGATAACGAGTGCGTGGTGGACGCGCTGTTTGCGGCCGACAATGTGCTGGGCAAGACCATCACAATGACCGACAACAACGAGGCCGACACTCTGGGGATGTTCACCTATAAGACCTACCGTGTGGTCGGTCTGGTGAACAGCCCTCTCTACATTAACTTTTCCCGTGGCACCACCACCCTGGGCAACGGCACCGTGAAGGGCTTCGTCTACGTCCTCCCGGCGGCCTTTGATGTGGATTACTACACGGAGGCCTATGTCCGGCTGGAAAAAACCGGCGGGGTCTACACCGATGAATACGCCGCCGCCATCAACGCGTTCCGGGACACCATGGAGACCGAGGCCAAGGCCCGGGCCGAGCTGCGCTATCAGCAGGTGCTGGCCAATGCCAACGGCCAGTATAACAGCGCCGTCAGCAAATACAGCAGCGGCGTGGCCGACTATCAGGCCCAAAAGGCCGCGGCGGAGAAGCATGCCCGTGGCGGGTCTTACGACGGTCGCCTCGCTCCCCGGGCCCATATGCGGTTCTATTCGGGGCGTACTAGAGGGTCCTCCCACATCGGGTCTTGAACTCACGGCCTAAGACCCAACGCGACGAGCAGCATGGACCGCCAAGGTACCACCACCTGGCGTGTGGTTCGCCGCCTATGGTCCTTCCTTCTTTGTCGCCCTTGTGGGCCCGGGTTGGGCCGGTAGGTGTTACGCGCGCAGCAAGAACTTCGACCGCCAATCGGCGCCACAACCACGACGCCAGCTCTTAGTATGTGCCACCCAAGGAGCTCACGGCAACTCGAAAGTGAGAACCGCAACCCTGGTCCTGACGGACGGGCGACCTTTCGACGTAGACCGCCACAAGCTGCTTTGACGCACAGCCCGGAAACCAAGAAAACGCCCGCCTGTATAACGCGCAACGGGGAGGGGACTAGACAAGGTGCCGCCGCCTGTATGGCCGGAGCGGACGAGGTCGGCGGCAAAACCGCAGCTAGACCCGGACCCGCAGCCTCTTTGAACCGGACAAGGGCGGCCGCCCGGTCGAGAGCGGCCGGGGCCGCAGCATTACCCGGACGCGCCCGTAGGTCCGACCCAGAACCACCGAGGTTGACACGTAAGACGTGTTTTTTCTCCTCGAGCCGGCAGACGCGGTGCAAAACAAATATGACGCGTGTTGCGGACTAACATCCCGCGGGTAGACCCACAGGTCGACGTCCGGAACGCCCTAAGGTCGACCCGCGCCCTTTAGCCCGCCAGAACCCCAGAAGCATTCGCCGGGTGAAAGACAAGTCGAGGCGGGAACGGGGGGGCAGAACTCACCCGGGTCGGGGCGGGCCAGGTTGAGCGGGCCCCGCCCCCGGTCGCGCCGGAGCGCGGCGCAAGGTTCCGACCCGGTCTCGCCCTGAGGCGGTCGAACCGACGAAGACGGCGC
>JGI20225J20221_1001802_pt1 | contig 37842 bp, 27 predicted proteins | sample BioMet4_FD_20221 | JGI IMG/M metagenome (IMG submission 20221)
CCCCATCCATCCAAAGCGGTGATAGAAGCAGTAGAGAGTGCCATTGTATGGTTTAAAGCTTCAAAGATAGAAGGGCAACAAAAAGAATACTTCACCAATAGCGAAGGCAAAAAAGATTTTCGTATGGTCAGTTGTACTAATTGCGANCCNTTGTGGGCCCGTTTTTATACTCTTGAAGACAACCGTCCTTTCTTCTCCGATCGTGATGGGGTAAAGAAGTATAATATATCNGAAATTGGNTATGAACGNCGNAATGGCTATAGTTGGTACAACAATAGCGGACTCAAAGTATTGAAGTACTACGATAAATGGAAAAAAGCACTTAATAAGTAATAATAGCCGACAACATCGCGTAAACAATTATTATTTCAGGCACTTATTTCAGCACATCTATGATATCTGCACTCATTAAAAAAACATTATATGGTCCCCACATCGACATGAGAAACCAAAGTTTATCATCTTGATCTTTAAGAGGATGTATATAGGCACCATATAAACCCGGATAATTATCTCCTGTAGCGAGTACCTTAGGTGTCCCCCACTGCGTTATATTTTCTGTATCGCAATAAAGAATGCCATACGTCTTTATTAAAGGGGCTTTGTCATATCTGGGGTCATAATTATAAGTAAGAATCCAACGCTTGAACCTTTTATGCCATATCAGGGATGCCTCACCAACAGGACCACGTAAAATTGGGGTAGCTGCAATTTCATTACCTCGTACCCATTTACCTTTCTTTCCATTCCAATACTCATAAGCCTGCATATTTAAAAGGTCACTTTCTCTAAAACGAGCCAAATATGCAGCATCACCACGTCCCGCCTGTGTACCGATCATATAAACCCATCCATCCCTTTTAGCATAGGCTATTTGAGAAAAATGACTCTCAGAAGAAAAAGTAACCTCCTTACGACTAATCCAGGTGTGGCCTCCGTCAGCCGAGGTATAAATAGACGAAAAATTAGTAAGCCAACGCCCATGAGGCGCCCCCCAATCATAGATATTCATATAATGAACACAATCCAGTTTTCCGGCATGAATTGCACTTGTCGGAATGGAAGTCTGATATATTTCGGGGTTTGCTTTGCCACCGGCACATACCTCCCGGGCTTTTCCTTCCGAATCCGACGACATTGAATCAATTTTCAATCCATCATCCAGATTCGTATCCGTAGAGAAAGCCAGTACATTAGAGCGCCAGTTTTCCCCATTACCTCCATTTTTGTAAATAATGAAACCTTTGCCACTCGTATCACCAAAAAATAATCCGATACGTCGCCCCTCTATCTGCCACATCAATCCTAAATCAGTCCCATAAACGTCAAAATCAACTCCCGTACGATTAGGCAGGTAAAGTTTCTCACCAGGAAGCGAATCTCCGGTGACACGGGCTACCATACGTACATTTTTTATACTAAGTGTTTTCCCACACTCTTCTCTTCCTTTATTGAGGTGATTAGTAGTCCCAGCATATCCCTTTGTGATACAAAATACAAGGCTAAATAAAAAAACATATTTCATGTCATCCAATTCTTTCAAGTATAATTAATCCCAATTCAAATTGATCACCATGATCGTTTTTCCGAACACGGAACGTAACGGAGTTGGTTTGTTCCGTCAGGTTAATTTCCCCTACATAAACCCTCTTTTTATTTATTTCCCGACTCTCTTTGGTTGATATCCAGTCCGATAATTGCTTCTGACGCTGCCAAACCTGGACATCAGCTCCATTAGGTTTTCCAAAGTAGTTGATTAATACCTTATACCGTCCTTCCGGAACATCATTCAACAAAACACGTACCGTCCCCTCATGCTCCGTCTTCACTTGAATTCCCTTGTCAATCGCCACTTGTACTCCTTCGCCAAGCGTTAGTTGCATCAATTGGGGAAAATAAATGTGTTCAGCAGGCAAATAAACCTTCCGCTGTTCATCAGTCGGTTCCATTCTATCCTGTAAGGGTCCATCCGCATAATAAAACGAGATGGAAGTATAATCCACAGGAAAATTATTTTTCACCTCTCCGTGTTCCATTCCATGATAGATCTCCTTCTCAAATGATATCTTGTCAGACAGGAAGAAACGATATCCACCGGTTCTATTCATCGGAAGCGAATAGTCCAGACATCCATGTATAGGAAGGCTTATGCCCCTATCCCAACGATCCAGCAAAGCATACCAACCCCCATTGAAATAATCTTCGGAGCCTGTACCATGCAGCCTCATCTTATTATCAACATAAGTAGTGTCATCACCCTCAAAGAATAAGGTCATTCCGGGACGTAGCCCTTGTGCCTGGAGTATTGTCCCGACATAATGCCCCTTTCCTTTTTGTTCCAGATATTTATGGAATTCTCCAAGAGCTGTATTTTCTCTCCGCCACACCGAATAAAACTTTCCTTCCTCTTTTGCATTACGTACATTATCATTATAATAGACCTTCACACTCACGGATACAGGCGATTGTTGTACTCCTATCCTCTTCTTATAAATCATCTTCATCAAAGCCGATTGATCAAAAGGCATTGGGAAACAGCAATAATTGGAAGTACCCTGTTTACCTAAAATCATACTCCGCATGGCTCCCTTCCCATATGCATATCCGAAGAAATCGGCGACAGGAGAATAAATCGCCTCGATTTTTTCATCATCCCATTTAGCCGAAAGCAGTAAATCCTTATATAACCCCTCAAAAGATGCACCTCCGTCAATAGTCATACCGATAATTCTGCCTCCTTCATTTTTACCGAAGAAAGGGATTTCATCTCCAGGCTTAATGATGAATGTTTTTTCTTCAGTTTTAATTGTCGAAGATTTTCCTTTTGCGTAATTAGATACCTTCGGAAACGTGTCAGCCCATATATTATTCACTTCAGCAAGCAAATCTTCGCTCTGTTGAAAAGAATTGCATGAAAAAGTCTCCACATTTTTATCAGGTAGATTTCGATACTGTATCTGAATAAACTCCAGCTTCGGCCCGTCAAAAACAATCTTACAAGACTTTTTATAGGTTATGGGCAGATAACAATAATAGCCTCCCAATTCATTTCCACAAACCGATCTCAGAAACGGATAAACCTTACCTGAAAACAAATCCGAGAATTTTATCTTTAACCCAGGTTCTTTCCGACCGTCAAAATAGAAATATAGCATGTTATCGGTAGGAGTCGGAGTCCAAATACGATTAATTACTCCGGATCCGTTCATTTCTGCGATTACAAGCCCACCTTTCTCCTTACGGATGAAAGAATACTTCCCGGAAAAACCGTCATCATTACCTCCCGACCTGTCGTAACTGGAAAATTCTTCTACATGAGAGTCTGAACGATATTCCGGCAATCTATCTACTCTTTTCAACAATTCGAGTTCATCCGTCCATTTATAAACACTCTGAGAATTCATCTGCAGACTGAATAGTACAAGAAGCAGTACTGTGACCAAATGAACCATTTTAAAGATTTTCATTATTTTCCGTTTATTGATTAATTTATATTTCCCCTATTGATTTATTTTTGTAAAGTTCGAGAGTATGCCAAAACAGATTTCGCCTGTCATTTTGCTCTTCATGACAAAATGATATATTTATCTGTATTTGGCACACCCTCTTAAACTTTCCATACTCATCAATTCAAAGCCGTTATCATCATCCGTTTAGAGTAATATCCCGCTATAATCCGGGAAATTGATAATTTTCCGGAATGATAATCATCACATTTACTCCAAAGAATTTAGCCCAGTGGGTATTATTAGGACCTGGCCTTAGTTTTATAATAATAGACCCATCATCAGCTGGAGCAATATTGGGAACAATGGCCACTCTATTCCCATTATAATCATTCACTAAACGAGCGGAGCCACTTGTTTTTCCTATGACTTCGTATTCCGTTTCCGTATTATTGTCATTTATATTTCCGTAGAAAATAAAAGTATACTTCCTGTCTTTAGTCAAATAGGACATCTTGAAACTACTTTCCGAAATGGTTATCCCATCACAGAAGAACATATCTTGCGAAGCCGTTTGGGGCAATCCTAAAGAATTTCCCAAACCGCGATCTAACGTACCGGTAAATTTCCCTTGCACTCCAAGTTGAAAAGCTGTGGAATTTCCTTTTTCATCCTTTAGATTTTCCAACATAGGATCGGTCGGGTATCTGTAATTATTAAACGGAGCATCGGAAACAACTGGACCGAAATCGATATATATCGGACAGTCCAATATAAATTCATTAGGACCTTTTTCTTTATAATCCACTAATTCCGTCACAAGTTTAGGATTAAGGACTGCGGTATGTGCGGCCTCCTTAGCCAACCGGGTATCAAAATTAGATAAATTATCCGATTTATAAGAGACTGCAGTCACATCAATGCCAAACAGTGCTTCAGCCCAGGTACACGCCGTTATGAATCTTCCTACATTCATATTTAAATAAGAATCGTCTCTAAGCATGCCTTCACCAATATAACTGGTACGTCCATTCTGAATGGAAGTTCCCGAAGGAACTACGATGTCTATCGCAGCCAATTCTTTAGCGTTCCATGTGGCATCCACGATGGCATTGAACATTTTAATTTGGTCCCTATCATAATCTGTAAAAGCATTCTCAGTAGAATTTTGCGCATAAGCCCATGGTTGATGAATAACATACTTTACATCCGGATTGGTTGCCAGTCCTTTAACATATTGCACTATTTGGGGCAAATAAGTTTGATAACCTTCCAACTTACCGGATAATGGCAATGATTCTTCAAAAGATATATAATCCCAGTTCTCACTTTTGACAATCGATTTCAATGATTGACTATTTTGGGTATTTACGCTTTCATCAACTCCAATGCGGTTATATTGATATACGCTTTGACCTTCGGTAATGTTATTCATGTGATCTTCCAAAGAAGCACCTTCAGTAAATAAATTACCTATAATGAGAGACTTGCCGGCACTTTTTACGATATCTTGCAAATAGCTCGACGTAGCGTCATCAGCTATCCCGCTGCCAATTGTTAATATTTTGAGAGCGTGTTCTCCTCCGGTAACGGTGAGATCGGCGAAATACATCAATCGTTGATCAGCAGTCTCTACTTTTATCACAGTTTTTCCAGCTGCAACCGCTGTTATAATACCTGCATTATCATCTGTATTTTCTACTGTTGCAACCTTTGTGTCCAGCACACTCCAAGTGAGTTTATACGAATCACCTTTCAATGTATCGGCAGAAGCCGTGACTTTATACCTCTCTCCGACTGTCAAAGATAAAGATGATTGATCGATACGCACAAACTTCCGGTTGGAGAGATAAACACTTTCGTCATTATTACAAGACGTTAATGCTAAAATCACCAACACTATTATACAAAAAACGGATTTTATTGTTTTCATAGTCATTTTCTCTTAATTATCCTCTAATATCCAGGGGCTTGTCTCAATTTGGGATTTATATCCATCTGAGCTTGCGGAACAGGCCACAAATACATTCTCTTGTTAAAATAGCGTTCTTTATAGAATTTCCTTTTATAAAAAGCCTTAGGATCATTTACATCATCGCTTTTTACGGATCCATCATGATTCATTCCATACAATTTATTATCCAAATATTTTTCTCCGAGTTTCCAACGGCGAATATCGTTAAAACGTACACCTTCACAATTAAATTCCACACGACGCTCCTGCTGAATTGCCGCACGCATTTGCTCTTTATCCAAACCTGTTTTTAAATCTGGAATACCCGCTCTTTCTCTGATCTTGTTAACATACATATATACTTCGTCAGTCGGTTCATCTAGCGATTCGTTTAATGCCTCGGCATAGCCCAAATAAGCATCTGCCATCCTATAAAGAATTCCCGGTTGATAAGTATATTTATTATCTTTCGGATTTACATCAAGAGAAACTCCTTTTCTAACATTGTATCCATTTTGAGGAGAGTCAAAAGTCATATCGGTATCTTTACCTCCCTGCAAAAATTCAACTCTCCGGTTAGCAACACCTAACCATGCTCCATTAAAAATGACAGATACATAAAAACGAGGCTCCCGGTTGCAATACATATTGTATGTTCCGTCCAAAGTAACAGGGCTCATTCCTGTTGTTTTATTAGCCAGGTCGGTAGATCCTCCTCCCGGCCATTTTGTATGTCTTGACTCTACAGCGGTAGAAAAGCCCTTTTCCACATATCCCGATTCAGGATTTATGATAGGAGAGCCATCTTCGTTATAACCGGTAATCGGATCAATGCCATTCTTCATGAAAAAAGCATCTACTAATTCCTGGGTAGTTCCCATAGCTGCATTTCCTCCAATACCTTTAGGTAAATGGTGAGCTTGCCACCAATTGATATCCGTATTATATGGTCTTCCAAAGATAATCTCTTTATTTCCATCGGAAAAACGCTTCAGAGACACATTATAGCAAGACATAAAAGGATCAATAGTACCATCCGTGTTATACTCATAATATAATCCATATCCAGCCGCTTCAGCAGCAGTAATCAGTTCTTTGTATGCATCTGTCGCTTTTCTCCACTTTTGTGGATCAGCGTTAGCACTGAATAAACTTTCTCCATCGGAGTTTTTCCAGTCCTTAAGATCGGGATTCCCATTAAATAAAGGACTCGCAGCATATAACAAGGTATTTGCGCGGATAGCTAATGCCATAATGGAAGTAGCCCTTCCCCAATCATTGTTACTTGGATAAACCGCAGGCAATTTTGTGGATACCTCTTTTAATTCCTTGTCTATCCAATCTACAATTTCATCATAAGGAACCTGGGGAGTCATTAAATCTGATGTAGGAGCATCAACTGGAAAGATAACTCCCGGAGTGAATGGAATCGGACCATATAATTCTATCAGCAATGAATAATAATATGCGATCAAAAAGCGAGTCTCATTTTTCATCTGCTCTACATAAGCCTCGGTCAACCCGATGTTCGGTATTACTCTGACGTTTTCCAGAAAAACTAATCCCGTACGAATCCTTTTGGGAAGTTCCACCCAATAATCAGGATTCCAACTTGATATAGGACTCCAGTTTGCAGTAGTATAAGCATATACATTTGCCCAGCCATATGGACTCCAATCTTGCGGAATAGTAATATCATCACCCATGATATTATATCCTTCCTCCTTAAAGTATCCCCACATCGGACTCGGAATAGAAGAATATACACTTGCCAGCCAATCTTCCGTTCTGACCTTGTCTGCAAAAACCATTTCCATGGTCAACTGGTCATCCGGTTCTTTATCTAAGAAATCACTGCATCCTGTTGTCAAACTCATGAAAAAGGACAATAATGCTGCCGTAATTATAATATTATATCTTTTCATACTTCGTATCTTTTAATTATTGAAATTGATGCTTAGTCCTATGGATACAGATTTCATTTGCGGATACATTAAGCCATCGGTTGTATCCAATTCCGGATCCCATAGTTTAAACTTGGAAAATGTCAGCAGGTTAGTTCCTCTAACAAATAAACGACAATCACGAACACCAAGCTTATTTATCCACAAATGAGGAAAATTATATCCCAATTCTATGTTCTTCAATCTCATAAAACTCATATCACGTAACCACCAAGTGGAAGCTTGTTCATTATTTGCCACTGCCTTATCTCCCATACGTGGCCAAAAGACATTTTGACTCGGATTTTCAGGAGTCCACCGATCATCGATATTGGAATAAATATTTCCGGCACCGAGAGAAGAACCTGGCAACCACGTTTCTCCTCCTAATATCTGATAGGTTTTTCCAATTCCTTGAAAGAATATCCCGAAATCGACATTCCGATATTTCACCGTTGTTCCGAAACCATAAACAATCTCCGGATTCTCAGTTCCTCCGATAGCCGTCTTATCAACTGCAGTAATTTCTCCGTCCCCATTCAGATCTTTATACTTAATATCTCCCGGACGTAAATTATTAACATCACTGAACTTCTGTACGGGAATGCCTTCTTTCAGCTTTCCATTCTCATCAAAATCATCTTCAGAAAAAAGTCCTTTAGCAACCAATCCGAACAATTGGCCTACAGGTTTACCTGTATTAGAACGATAAGTACCGACAACAGATTCGGGTTCATCCATTTCCATTACCTTATTATGCGCATAGGTATAATTTGCCAAAACAGAAATGAACCAATCTTTATTGAGTTGACGGTTTACATTAAGCGACATATCAATACCTTGATTATCGACCTTTCCAAAGTTTGCCCAAACCGTACGGTTAAAGCCTGCTGAAGCAGGAACATTGGTACGAGACATAAAAATATTTTTTCTTTTCTCTTTAAATATGTCCACGGTATAATTCACACTATTTTGCCAAAATCCCAAATCCAGACCAACATTCATTTTGGTAACCGTTTCCCAAGTTAGGTCATTTACACCTACTTCACCCTCTGCACGTCCTAAATGATAGACGTTAACATCCGTTCCCCAATAATATGACCCAGTATCTGCTATTGTAGAAATGTAGGCGAAACGCCTCCCCTGAATATTACTATTACCGGCTTGTCCCCAAGAAGCTCTGAGTTTCAAGTTAGACAATACTTTTGAAAACGAATTCATAAATTTTTCCTGAGAAATAATCCAACCTAATGCTACAGCCGGAAAGAAACCGAAGCGTTTTCCCGGAGCAAAATTCTCAGAACCGTTATATCCAAAATTAAATTCGGTAATATAACGTCCTTCATAGGTGTACGATAATCTTCCGGCTATGCCTTGGTTACGATACGGAAGAGCTTCTCCGTTATCATAATTTTTTTGATTATATAAAAACATCGCATTTATATCATGCTTTTTACTGAAAATGCGATTATACGAGAGCATGCCCTCAAGATAAAGACTCTGATTTCCCCATTGAGAACCGGTGGAATAGCCCAAAAATTCCTGTCCGTAGGATTGGATATCCGTAACCAATTCACCATTTTCATCACGGGAAGTGGCCGGATTATAATAATCGGGATCTTTACTACGCGTTACCGAATTGGCTGAGAATTTGTCAAAAGAAAAAGAAAACTTTGCTTTTAACCCGGGCGTAACAAACTTCATATCTTGTTCAAGGGACGTCAATGATTGAACATTGATATTATTCACCTTCTCATATCCACGCTGAGTAGCCCAAGCCCATGGGTTCTCTTTATAACGGACACGAGGTATACGTCCATCGGCATATATGGCGGGATGTATATAAGGAGGTACTCTCATGGCTTGATAAAATATTCCAGTATTAGTTTCATCACTTCCTGGAGGGGCGTTTCTCGTTTGCAGGAATGCCCCGATATTTACACGAAAAAGTGTCGTCGGCGTGATGTTTATATCCACATTGGAACGGACTGTATAGCGGCTCACTTTCAAAGAGGAATCCCATGCTTGATTCTTGTCACGTTTGATAATACCATCTTCATTGTAGTATCCGGCAACCAACGAATAGCGCAGAATATCCGTACCCCCATTGACACTGACGTTAGCTATGGTATTATCGGCATGATCTTTTGCCACCACCTTCCACCAATTCACATCCGGATACAATTCCGGATCCGTGTGGTTCTTATAGTTCAACAGGGTAGCATCGCTCACAAACGGATCTCTTCCCGATTCCGTATACATTTCATTAATCAATTCCAAGTATTTTACACTGCCTATATATTCAGGCAGTTGGGTAGGAGCGGTAAAAGAGTGTTCAAAACGGACATCAACCTGAGGTTTACCGATCTTTCCCCGTTTGGTCTCAATCATGACAACGCCGTTAGCACCTCGTACACCATAAACAGCACTGGCAGCAGCATCTTTCAATACGGAGAAGGAAGCGATTTCTTCAGGGTCAATATCATCGAGTGATCTTTCAATGCCATCAACCAGTACCAGAGGTTTTGTATTCCCAGTAAAAGAACTGATACCCCGAATCCAGAAATCGGAATTATTAAACCAGGGATTACCACTTCGCTGAACGGCTATCACACCGGAAACCAGTCCTCCTAAATTATTACTTATAGAACGACTGGGTGTCATTGATAATTTTGCCGGTTCAATATTCGTTATTGCTCCGACCACAGAAGCTTTTTTCTGCGTGCCATAACCAACGACAACAACTTCATCAAGAGCAGCCACATCTTCTTCCATTGAAACGTCGATGATTCCCTTGGAACCGACTTTTATAAGCTTATCCTTAAAACCTATATAGGAAAATTTAAGAGTTACATCATTTGAACTCACAGAAATAGTATAGGTACCATTTATATCAGTCACTACGCCAACAGCTGGCTTATCAATTTCCATTACATTTACTCCGATAAGTAATTCTCCCTGAGCGTCCATTACACGCCCTGTAATTTTCTTCTGCCTTTGAGCAAAAGAAGTACCCGTGTTTCCAATGCATAATAAAATGATCAGAAACCATTTAATAAATTGTTTCTTGGGAATGTTTTTCATAACACAATTTCGATTTTAGTTAAATTAAGGCAACCTATATGGTTTGTATATTTTCAGTATTCTAATAAATAAGGCTTCTCTTTAAATGTCTTCCATAGCAATTCTCCAAATAAAGTATTAGCCCATGCAAACCAATTTCTAGTAAAATTCTGAGGATTATCTTTATGAAAAGATTCATGCATGAAACCTGTTCCTGCGTGTGTACGTTGAAGAACTTTGATACATTGTTGAATTTCTTGATCATTTTTAGAAGTCAATGCTTTCATGATAATGCTCATCGGCCATATCATATCGGTCCCAATATGAGGTCCGCCAATTCCTTCGGCAATCTTCCCTTTAAAGAAGAATGGATTATACTCCGACCAGACAAATTTCCTGGTATTTGCATATATTACATCATCGCTATTCATTGCTCCTAAATAAGGCAGTGATAATAAATTAGGAACATTTGCATCATCGCATAAATAAGATGACCCAAACCCGTCAATTTCATAAGCATATATCTTACCAAATTTGGGATGATCCACAACGGCATACGTTTTTAACGCCTCATGAACCTCATGACTTAGAGCCATCAGTTCAGACACCAACGGATCATCCTTTGTAATATTCACAATCATTTCAGCTGCTTGCCTTAAGCTAACGACTGCAAAAAAATTTGAGGGAACAAGAAATGGGAAAATAGTTGCATCATCACTCGGTCTAAATGTAGAACAAATTAGTCCTATCGGATTCACTTTATACCCAAGACCTCCCATCGGAACTGCATCTATAGCCCATTCCGATGTCCTACGAAAAGAATACTGGCCGTTTCCTTCTTTTCTCTGTTGTTCTCTACAAACTCTCAAGATTGTCTCTATTGCTTTTTTCCATTGAGAATCAAATGGGGCCACATCTCCCGTTTTTTTCCAATAACCGTATGCCAGACGAATGGGATAACAAAGAGAATCCAATTCATACTTACGTTCATGAACACCCGGTTTCATCTCTGTATGGTCAGAAACCCATCTCGTATATTTTTTATCATCATCATAAAAGGCATTGGCATAAGGATCTTTCAGAATAAAGGAAGTCTGACAATTGATAATACCCGCTATCAACATTTGTAGATTCTTGTCTTCCGATACAAAGTCTAAATATGGGTATACTTGAGCAGAGCTATCTCTTAGCCACATAGCATCAATATCGCCAGTAACGACATATGTTATCGGACGGTCATTTTTGAGAGAATATGAAACGGTCGTATCTAATGTGTTAGGAAAACAGTTTTCAAAAAGCCACCCAAGTTCCTTATTTTTCACATTCTGCTTAAAAGTAGAGACTGCATTATCAATTGCTTGGCTTCTAAAAGCTCGCTCTGAAGATGGTTTCCTTACGGTCGGGAATAAAGCCGAAGAGCGATTCGGGGCAGAGGATAAACCTCTTGAATTTGCTAAAACAGTATTTTGGCTAAGGGCATATCCTGCGCTCAAAAACCCTATGTGCTTTATAAAATTCCTTCTATTCATTATATTATCTTTTTAGTACTACAAAGTCACCATTTCGGAATTTCTAATTCATCTTTACTCGGTAAAGAAGGGAATTTTGCATGAGGCTCTGTCTGGTACCAAAATACAGTTGATGCAATGTCAGACTTCTGATTATTATAACGCCCATCATGACGCCATCCCAAATCTTGTATCGTTACTTTCAAATCTTTATCAAAACGTATCGGGTCCAAAATATGCCAACGATAGAGACCAAAAGCAGTAACTGCATGATATAATCCATCAGGGCGAATTACTTGATGCATTCCTGCATATGGTGTAGTAAATTCTTGATATTGATGAGTCTTTTGATTCTCAAAATTATATGATCCACAGAAATAGTCTTCTGTCCCCGTACCACAAATGGTCGGATATTCTTTATCACCATCCATATAGAATTTTATTTCACCTTCACCCCACCAACAATTATCATTTACTCGCCAAGCCAGATAAGTACCAACATACTGACCTTTACCTTTTACTCCATCTATCAATGTGTGTAGTGAACCTTTAGTCGGATTGGAGCGACGGAACTGTGCATGAAAATAGGCCTCATCTTCAAGAACTTGTGTCAAAGTATAATTAACTTGATAATATAAACGCATTTCATCTCTAGTATTGATATTCTCCAATGTTATTCGCGCTTTTTTACGAAAAGGCATCTTCCAGTAGCAGTTGAAAGCACTACCTGGATTTACACAAACGGCCAAAGAAGACAATTGTGCATATTCGTTATATGCGCTACAAAAGAAATCTCCTACGGGACATTCAACAGACGGTTCTTTCTCATCATCCCAATACATCCTGATAATGGAAAAGCGCCAGTTTCCTGTCGGAGTCATCCAAATTTGTTGAATGGCTCCAGGACCTTCAATATTTGCAATCGTTATTGTTTCTCCTGGTTTTACTATGATAAAAGGATTAACCTTCCAACCTTTTCCTAAAGTGGTCGCTGCACCCCATGAGTTAGCAATATTGCGTTTATCCCTGTCAGTAACAGGATCTGCCATACCACCCTTACCCTTTTCACCTGTAAAATTTTCGGAACTGATAGAATAAGTTTTCGCATTGGATAGTCGGGATAAATTTCCCATGTTCATATCCAATCCATTAAATGAATAGTCATGTTGAGCATAAATACCCATGGGAAGAAAATACATAATTGTCAAGATAATAGATTTGATTTTCATGATAAATAGATTAATGGTTTACATAATATTGATAGTTTCAGCGAGCTTTGCTAATTCCATATATTTTCGATACAGTACTTCATAGGTAGCAAATCGACTGGTATCCGGCTGATATTTGGCTTCAATATCCGATCCCATCTGATTTACAGCTTCTGCAATCGTAGAATAGATACCGGCTGCTACAGCAGCGAACATAGCCGCACCCAAGGCGCAAGTTTGTTCAGAACGGATCACCCGAATTGGCAGGCCTAACACATCAGCTAAAGTCTGCATTACAAAAGGAGCTTTCTTACTGATGCCTCCAATGGCATTGATAGAATCAATACGTAACCCTTGTTCTTTCATATGTTCTACAATGCGACGAGAACCGAAAGCTGTAGCCTCAACCAGTGACCTGAATATTTCGGGTGCAATACTTCCCAAAGTAAGTCCAGCAATTATGCCTTTCACACTTTGGTCAGCATTCGGAGTACGACGACCATTCATCCAGTCTAAAGCAACAAGGCTATCTACAGAAGGCTGCAATGCTTGAGCTTCCCGAGTAAGATCGTTTAACATAACATCCAGTATTTTCTGTTTTTCACTCTCGTCAGAAATGTTTTTCAAAGGCCATGCAAGTGTTTTCTTAAACCAAGCATATATATCACCGAAGGCAGATTGGCCGGCTTCAAAACCAATAAAGCCCGGAAGAACGGAACCGTCGACTTGCCCACAGATTCCTTTTATACAACGATCTCCTACTTCATTTTTCTCTGCAATCATTATATCGCAAGTAGAAGTACCGATAATACGAGTCAATACCCCCGGAGCAACGGATGCCCCCACAGCACCCATGTGGGCATCTAAAGCCCCTACAGATACGGCTATACCTTCCGGCAAACCGAGTCTGGCTGCCCATTCAGGAGTTAAAGTACCTGCTTTAACATCACTAGTATATGTTTGAGTGAAAAGATATGGAAGCATTTCCGCTAAGGCCGGATTGAGTTCAGACAAGAATCTTGCAGAAGGAAGTCCCCAACTCTCATGCCACATGGCTTTATGACCGGCGGCACAACGGCTACGTAACATTTTCTCCGGAATCATGTTGCCGGTCACTAAACCAGTCATCCAATCGCAATGTTCCACCCATGAGTAAGCAGCAGCTTTCACTGCTGCATTCGTATTCACAACATGCAGTACTTTCGACCATACCCATTCGGAAGAATAAGTACCACCCTCATAGAGTAGGTAATCAAGATTGCGTTCTTTTACTAATTTATTAATCTGTTCTGCTTCATACACTGCCGTGTGATCTTTCCATAAAATAAACATGGCGTCCGGGTCATCTTCAAACTCAGGCTTCAAAGCCAATGGCAGACCTTGATTGTCCGTTAATGCAGGAGTACTACCAGTCGTATCAAAGCACAAACCTTTAATAGATGCAATCTCCTCAGTAGACAATTGAGCCAAAGCTATATGTACAGCATTTATCATTGACTCTATATAATCTCTAGGGTGTTGACGATAACGATTATTATGCTCATCACAGTAGAGCCCTATTCTCCAACGGGGATAAAAACTCACTCCTAACGACTTTTCATGCCCGTTATTAGCGTCAACAACAAGGACACGGCAAGAATCCGTACCAAAATCGATCCCTAAAACATAATTATTCTGTTTCATTTTCGCCTTTATTTCATTTTTAACTCTTGCTTTCTTGCAACAAAATATGCGTAAAACGCAATGACCGTAAATGCTATGGCCGGAATGATATAGGCGCTCATGATACTACCCGTATGGTCTGAAACAATGCCTTGTACTTGGGTAAGAACTGCAGCACCAGCAATAGACAACACCATTCCCGAACCGCCAATTTTTGTGTCTCCGCCCAATCCTGAAAGCCCGAAGCCATAGATAGTGGGAAACATTAATGACATACAACCGGAAATACATACCAGGCAATAGACTCCAAAAGCACCTTTGCCTACTATTGCTCCTAGACAACACATAACAGCAAGAATAGCAAGGCCGATTAGCAATCTATATGCTTTCACGTATTTCATCAATCCTGTACAAGCGAAACGCATAATGACAAAAAATATAAGTGAGATAATATAATAGGTTGCCGCAGCCTGTTCCGCCGTACGTGGCAACAAATTATAAAGCCCCAATCCTTCACAACAATTATAAAATCCTGCCGCCACTGGTTCCACATGACGTAAAGTTTTTACCACCATTTCAGGAGTTGCGGAATTTCCCAAACTGGCCAAAATACCGTCGAAATTGAATTGCTGCATGGCATAACGGATGGTAAAGGACCAAACTGCCACCTGAGCGCCTACATAAAAGAATTGCGCCACAACCCCCCATATATAATTTTTATTCTTCGCAAGCCGACGAAAAGTTGCAACCAGTTCCAGTTTCTCTCCGTTTTCCCTAAGGTTCGGCATTTTAGTAAGCCGAATGGCAAACAAAAGTATTAACATCACCAATCCCAGGATGACATAAGTGTGGGTTATGGCACTCAACTCTCTACTCTGAATAGCCACTAATTTTTCCACCGGAATCCGGGCACGTTCGGAAGCAGTCATCACATTAAGTTTCGAGAGGATAAATACCTGACTTATAATTCCTCCTGCAATAGCTCCGAACGGATTGAACGATTGGGATAAGTTTAGGCGACGCGTAGCTGTACTTTCGGGACCAATAGCCAGGACATAAGAATTAGTAGACGTCTCCAATACGGAAAGCCCAGCAAATAGTACAAATATGGCTAACAAGTATATGAAAAAACTAAATTTAACATCCACATTTGAGCACAACATGGCTGGGTAGAATAAAATAGCTCCAAATGCATATAATCCCAGTCCTAGCATCACGCCCGATTTATAAGTATATCTTTTGATAAACAATGCCCCGGGAATAGCACAAAATCCGTAGCCTAACAAATAACACACAACCTGTATCCAAGCCGTTTTCGAATCGCTCATACTCATGATACGTTTAAACGCGGCAAGCATGGTATCTGTAAGATTATTCGGAATTGCCCATGCAAAAAACAAGGTCGTCAACAAAATAAAGGGGAAAAGAATCCCTTTTGGTAGTACTCTGTCCGATTTCATATTCGTGTTTATTTTACTCTTAGGTTATTGAAATTTAGATTCAATCACTTTCAAATCAGCATTAAACACAGACTTTACAATAGAAGAAAGTTGCCTTTCAGTACCTTGTATGTGGACGATTTTTTGTGTATGAACTAGCGATGTGCCTGGAGCTAATTCCGCACCCGGAGAAGAAGTCTCAATTTCATAGAACGGCCCCATAATCGAGCCGTCTTCTATCGGACCATCATTGTATGAATTGATAACATCTCCAGCAAATGGATCTTTTTGAGAGCCCCATTGCCCATTTACATAAGAAACAGGAGTTTTAGGAAGACTACACCACAAGATTGTCAATACCCCTTTGGAAGAGTCATAACTACCACATAAGCCCATTGCGCGGTTAGTAGGCAAACCCAATTTTGAACGATATTTGCCGTCTATCTTAAAATAGATAATACCATTCTCTTTTGTGAGTCTATTTGCTGGAATTTTACCGAAATATACGGAATAAACACCGTTGTCGTAGGAGTCGGATTAAACATACCAAGCATCCAAACAGATACGAGACCACTTTTCTCTGTCCATGAGTTCTTTCCAATATTAGTAATCTTATTATCCGTTTTATAGGCTACCATCTTCATTTCATCCGAAAGCGTAATGCCAAAATCAGAAGTAACCTCATCAAAAGTCATCAATGTTACAGTACGGTCAATATTTATATCGAAAACGGTACCGGATGCATTCGTCAAATGCGCTTCTTTTTCAATGTGGATATGTTTCTTATCTTGTGACCTGACATTAAAGCTCTCCGTATCGAATACAGTCGGGACCACCCAATTTTCATATACCTGATTTTCAGGAGATTTAAAATACAGCGAGAAAGGACCACCTTCAGGCCCCAGCCATAGACGTTCTTCACCTCCGACAGGATTAAATTGCTTATTGACTTTACCTTCGCGGATAAAGCGATAATTAATCCACCCATAGCTATCACCTTCATCCCCTGAAGCAGAAGTCGTCATTACTCTTCCCTGCCATGCAGGAATCACCATCACTTTTGAATTTCTATCCTCTGAAACCAGCTCTGTATATTGGATACCATTATCTTTCAGGAATTTGGCATCATATCCGTAACTTCCCATCTTGAATTCTTTTTGCCCGCCGCAGGACATAAGCAAAACTGCTACGCCTACAAGCAGAGGTGTTTTTATAGTTGCCGTTAACATAATTCGCGCGTTTTATCATTTATAGAGTGGCCCGTAATTTTTACAAGCTCTATAATCGCTACCTTCCACATCTTCACCGAAAGCCGACCAAGCACTTGGACGGAAGATCTTTTCTTCATCTACATTGTGCATGGACACAGGTATCCGAAGCATTGAAGCCAAAGTTATCAGGTCGGCACCCACATGCCCGTAACCAATAGCCCCGTGATTAGCTCCCCAATTATTCATAACGGAATAAACATCACGAAAATAACCCTTCCCGGTCAAGCGCGGAGCAAAGAATGTAGATGGCCAAGTACGATCGGTACGTTCATTAATCGCCTTGAACACCCCTGCGTCGAGACCGACTGTCCAACCCTCCGCGATCTGAAGAACGGGGCCTTGTCCTTTCACCAGATTCAAACGGCACATGGTTACAGGCATTTCACCAAGGGTTAGGAATTGTGAAGAATAACCACCCCCACGCATATATTCACGTGATGCAGGATACCATTTGGTTGCTGCCAGGCATTCCTCCATCTCTTTTTCGGTTATTTCCCAGAAAGGCTTCATAACCGGTTTGCCGTTACGTGTTTGACGCCCTGTTCCATCCAACGTACAAGAACCAGAATTGATAAGATGTATGAAACCATCGGCAGCCTTGCCTGTCAATTTATTTCCGGTCACACGTTCTACAGCTTTCGGGCTCCAGTAGCTGCGTACATCTGCAAAAATCTGAGCTGTATTGGTCAATAAGTGGCCGAAAAGCATGGATACGCAATTGAGTGTATCGTTTTCTGTAGCAAAAGTAAATGCCTCACGAATTCCATTCCAATCAAAAGAAGTATTAAGAATAGTTTCCGAAAAGTCACCGTCCGGTTTGTAATCCGTCCATTGGCGTTGTCCCTGGAATCCACCTGCAATCGCATTGTGGCCCATAGCTTCTTCCTCATAACCGATTTCAGCCAATTTCGGATTCCCAATCATCAAATCGCGAAAGATAAGGGTCATCTTCACTACATATTCCCAACGTTCATCCTTTTCTTCACGGGAATATTGAAGACGTGCAGGGTTGAAATCTGTTCCTTCATTGCTCTTACAGTATTTCTCCGCCCATTTCATGGCACGCTTAAACTCTTTGTGGTCGTAAATGCCAAATTGGACACGGCGTTCGATTTCACTTGCATCTACATATTCATTACGCATGCCTAAATATTCCTGGAAGAAATCTGGATTGGGAATGGAACCGGCAATACCCATAGCCACACTACCGATCGAGAGATAAGATTTTCCTTTCAGGGTGGCCACTGCAAGCCCGGCACGAGCAAAACGCAACAGTCTCTCTTCCACATCTTCGGGAATAACCATATTGTCCACCTCCTGCACATCATGACCATAAATTCCGAAAGTAGGAAGCCCCTTCTGAGTGTGTGCCGCTAAAGCAGAAGCCAGATAAACGGCACCTGGACGTTCCGTACCGTTGAATCCCCAAATAGCTTTCGGCATTTCTTCGTCCATGTCAATCGTTTCAAATCCATAGCACCAACAGGGAGTCACTGAAAGAACCACTCCGACACCGTTGTTGCGGAATTTTTCTGCTGCCATAGCAGCTTCAGCAACACCACCGATAGTGGTATCCGCAATTACGCATTCCACGGGAGTCCCATCACTATGACGCAGTGATGAACAATAAAGTTCAGCTACTTTATGAGCCATTGTCATNCATATCTTCCAATGATTCGCGGATTCCTCCACGACGACCGTCGATAATAGGACGGATTCCAATTTTCGGTTTTCCACCGATTAATCTCAAATTACTCATGGTCATTAATAGATTTATAAGTTATATGTTTTCAAAAATAGCTATATCGTTTAAGCAACAAAGAAAAAAAATATTTTAAGGATCATATTTATACCTTACTCCTTCAAATCCATATATTTATTAATCACAAATTCACTCTCAGCTAAAACAGATTGAACAGTGTTGCCATCGGCTATAACATCAATCAAAATCTGGAGAGCCTTATGAACCAGCACTTCTATTGGTTGTTTTACATAAGATACTGGCGGATTAAAAAAATCAAAAGCCGGCGATCCATCAAAACCAACTAATCCTATTGAGCTGGAAAGATCATGATCCATATTTTTAATAGCATACAAACAAGCAAGAGAAATCATATTGGTAGCAAACAGAAATGCATCTGTTCCAGTTTCGATCATTTTAGGAAGAATCTTGTCCGCTGATTTTTGGGGAGTATCATTCCTTAAGTAAGATACATTTATAGAACGCTTTTTACCATAATCTTCCATGGCACTTTTATAACCACGAATACGCTCTTTCATATGAATTAAATTAATATCATACGCAACTATGCCTGGCGATTTATACCCAACATCCAAAAGGTACTTAGTCGCATCATATGCAGCACTATAATTATTGAGTGCAACATAGCTAACATTTATTCCTGAAAAATAACGATCAAATAATACAATAGGAAATTTATTATTTACTAGAGCAGCAATAGATTTTTCCGAATTTTCACAAGGAACAATTATTAATCCATCTACACCCTTGTTTATGAGACTATTTAAAACACGCTCCATCTTATCTACACTCTCATCCGAGCTACCAAAAAACACTGTATAGCCTCGTTTAGCGGCTTCATCTTCTAATACGCGAGCCAATTGTGAAAAGAAAGGGTTAGAAATATCAGACACGACCAAACCGATAGTTTTAGTTCTGCCGCTACGCAAGCTCTTTGCCGCCTGATTTGGCTGATAATTCATTTCACGAGCAATTTCCAGAATACGATCTGCAGTTTCTTCATTTATACGATATTCTTTTCCCTTCCCATTTAATACAAATGATACTAAAGCTGTAGAAACACCTGCAGTTCTGGCAATATCTTTTAGTGAAGTTTTCTTTATTGAGGCCATATTTGGATAGAATATTTTTGCTCTATATTTATATTATATTTATTATGAATCTTTTAATTAAGAGATTATAATAAATTCACGCTGCAAGTTTAATAATAAAAAACTAATAATACAAGTAATTTTGCTAATTCGTTATAGCTTTTTGATAATTTAATAATAAAGCAATGATAAACACCACAATAGGCGCTTTCCCAAAGGTAGAAATATATATCGGAAATTGGTTATGAACGCCGCAATGGCTATAGTTGGTACAACAATAGCGGACTCAAAGTATTGAAGTACTACGATAAATGGAAAAAANCNCTAAGTAAATAGATCACTGTCGCCTATAAAGAGACTTTCCATAGTAATTAAAAGAATAATGCCATGCTATTGGCACAACTTTGCCTCCTTATTGGCAACTTTGTGCCAATAGCATGGCACTGCTTTGCCAACATAAAGGCAAGACTATGGAATCACTTACTTTTCCACCCAATCTTTAAAGGGGACAACCTTCAGTCGGCTTACAATAGGTTTTTCTTCGGACTCTACTTTAAGGTGCAATACAGCTTTCCTGTTAAAATAGGGCTCGAAAGATAGAATATTATTNCGNTTCACAAACATCTGACGGTTAATCCTGTAGAAGAGATCCGGGTCACAAACCGAAGCAATATAATCCAGGTTTTTAAAAACTGGCATTCGCCTACCATCGAATGTATAGATATAAACCGTCTCATATTCTATGGCGAACAAAGCAATATCTTTCATATATACAACGGTCGACTTTTCTTTATGCTGGGTCAGGAAACTTTCCTGATAAGCAGGCTTTGAAGTCGTTTTGTTAATGGTAGACTGAAAGTCGGGCAAAATTTTACGCTGGATCTTGCCAACCAACTTCTTATACTTTTGCAAAGACTTGTGAATTTCCTCATCCATAAAAGGTTTGAGGATATAATCAATGCCATTCTGTTTTATGGCTTGGAGGGTATACTCATCGTAAGCGGTGCAAAACACCACGGGAATATCAATATCAATATGCTTGAATATTTCAAAGCTGTGTCCGTCAGATAAGTTAATATCAAGGAAAAGTAAATCAATGTTTTGATGGTATTTACTTAAATAGCCGACCGTCTCCGCAATAGAATCGAGCATATTAATGACCATAAAGTCTTTGTCCTGTTCAATTATCTCTTTCAATAACTGAGCGGTATGAGGTTCATCTTCAACAACCAATATATTCATGAGTTACATCAATTTTAATTTGACTTCAAAATATTCGGCACTCTGCTCCACTATTATCCCGTCCGTTATGCCCAAAAGTTCATAACGTCGTTTTATATTCTCCAACCCATACCCGGATGTTTCACTCTTCGAGAGCTTAGGTTGCAAGTTGTTCTTTATCGAAATAAACCCGTCTTCAGTGCGAACGCTGATTTCCAAGGGATGGGCAGCTGATGCCTGATTATGCTTGAAGCAGTTCTCCACCACAATCTGTAGACAGAGGGTGGGAATAAGATGCAAACTCCACTTTTCATCAATTGATAGATCTACTTTTAGCTTACCCTCATTACGCATTTGCATTAGGAAAAGGAATGACTTCAACACTTCAACCTCTTCCAGCAGACTGACTGCCGAAGAATGATTCAGCCTTAACGTCTGTCTATAGAAATTTGAAAGATTAATGATAAATTCTTCCGAATGCAAATTACCACTCCTGACCATCGTACGCAAAGTATTCATAGAGTTGAACAAGAAATGCGGATCAATTTTTAACCGTAACTCCTGCAATTGTGCCCGATAGTTTTCTGTTTGAATCTGTTCTTTTTCAAGCTTTAAACGGGCAATATCCCTACTCGCTTTCAGCGCGTATTGAATAATTGAGAAAAGTATGGCAGCAGAAGCAAATTTTCCGAAGAAAACCCATTTGATATGGGTGTTATCCTTAAAAACCATCAATGAGAAAAATAAGTAGATCAGGAATAAAAAAACCGATACTACAGCTATTCGAGAAATGGTCTTATACTTGCCTTCTATTTGAGAGGATGCCAATAGTACATACCACAAAGTATATAGCACTAACGAAGCACACCCCCATTTCCAATAGAATTCAAGAGTATATCCATTGATACTATCCGCAGTGGAAAATAAGTTCAACCACGGAAGAATAAGAGCCAGAGCAGCAGGTAATATGGTGTTAATTTTTATCTTCACGGCAGTTAATCATTATAATTTATCGCGACTAAAATACAAAATTATATCCGATCATACATTTCGCACCGGATACTTTTATCTCGGACACAGGTTTGGCCTTATGCGTAAGGTTGAATGTAAAAATAGTCCAGTTATGCTCATTAGTATCATCATAATAGCCCATTTTCGATTTAAAATTGTATCCAATACCAATATAAAAACGATGGCGCCGCTTCAGCAAATACTCAAAACGGCTCATCGCATTCCAACCGGATAGCTGAATAACCGCGTTATTGAATGACTTTGCATTCAGACGATAGTTTTCAACAGCTCCGGATATCTCATTATTCCAAGTAAAGTACCGACTGATTCTGTACACCAGTCGTGGCTTAATGGGCAACAGGCCTGATAAGGTCAACTTATCGCTTATCCGATATTCCACTGTAAGAAAAGGATTTATTTGATATCCCGTAAATTGACGGGCATAAGCAAAACCAAATCCCATATTCAAACGGTCGGAATATTTTACGCTATAGTTGCTTCCTATAAAGTAAACGAAATCCTTAGCAGATAAATCATTAAAATCAGAAAAGATTCCCACTCTACTTGTGAGCTGAATTTTTGACCTCTCGTTAATCTTTTTCTGCCAAGTAATTTTCATTTCTATGTTCGACAATGAATGATTGAAGTATTCATTTATTCCGCCATAATCATTGCGGACATAAGTTATATTTCCTCCGAGGGCCTGGCTCCCTCCCACCCATATCGGGAAATTGAGAAAAGCTTCAAGTCGCTCATTATGACCCTTGATTTCATTTCCATCGTGAACAGCCGTACTGGTAAATACAGCCCCCGCAAAATCTTTAGTTCGGTCTTGTGCCACCAACATATCCGGTTGGTAAAAGAAAAGAAAGACACCTATTAATAACTTTGACTTCATTTGCACAAAATTATAAGATGATACTTCCATCGGAAAACTCAATGATACGATCACAATTGGCTGCGAACTCATCGTCATGTGTAACAGCTATAATTGTTTGCCCCTGTTCTTTTGCCAATTGCCTGAAGATATCGAAAACCACCTTTGTATTTTTCGAATCCAGATTGCCGGTAGGTTCATCACCCATTATAATGGCCGGATCATTAATCAAAGCCCGTACAATCGCGACACGTTGCTGTTGTCCTCCGGATAGTTTCGAAGCTTGTTTATGTTCATGACCCTTAATATCGAGCAGAGTGAGCAACTCCATGGCCTTAGCTTCAATTTCTTCTTTTGGTTTCTTATTCAGTTTCAATGCAGGCAGCATAACATTATCCAAGACTGTAAATTCCGGCAATAAATAATGAAACTGAAAGACAAAGCCGATATGCTCATTACGAAATCTAGCCAACTCGTTTTGAGAGAGCCCGGTGACTTTAGCATCGTTAATCAAAATTTCACCTTCATAATCGGTATCCATTGTCGATAATAGATAGAGTAAAGTCGACTTCCCCGATCCGGACTTGCCTACAACAGCCACAAATTCTCCTTTATTCACCTCAAATGAAACATCTTTCAGAACCTGAAACTTTTGTGGGTCGTAAAAATATTTATTAATATGTTTTGCAGATAAAGCACTCATAGATAAATAGTATTTAATCAATCATTTATATTCAACCTCGCAGGATGGACACAGGATCAAGTTTAGCAGCTTTCTTTGCGGGCAGATATCCGGCAATAATGGTTATAATGATACCAAAGAGAAAGGCCAGTATATAATCAAATGGCTTATAATCAATGGGGAATGTGGTAAAAGCTGCAATTTTGAAAGGTATTTCATCAATAATCCGTGAAATCACATTTCCTATTATGAGCCCCGCTATTCCCCCTATTATACCGATAATTACAGATTGAGTCAGGAATATCTCCACAATATCATTGCCGTTAAAGCCCATAGCCTTGAGAATTGCTATCTCCCTGATCTTCTCATTCACCGTCATATTCATAATATTGTAAATACCAAAACCGGCAACTACAAGAATGGTCAATGAGATGGTCACGGCAAGCAAATCTCGGATGACATTAGCTGAATCAAGCTGGCTGTTTCCTTCCTGCCATGGTTCTACTTTGTACTGTGTGACACCCGATATTTTCTGGGCAACTTTAACCGCTTTCTCAAAGTCCTTAATATTTATTAGAATATCAGTAGCAAAGCTCTTATTCTCAGAGAACAACTGGCGGGCTGCGTGAATAGATACCATAGCTTTTGCCTTATCAGTTGTTGCGGATCCGGTCTCAAAAACTCCAATAATCTTAAATATCTTTGAGGTTCCATCCGAAGTGAGCACTGTTACATTATCATCCATACCTACTCCAAGGTTTTGTGCCAATCGGCTGCCCAAAATGATACCATCGGAACGTTTCTCAAGATCAAAGTAATTACCCTCAACCATATATTGGGAAGTTTTAAACAAATGATCTTCATTCTCCACATCCACCCCCGACAGGTTGGCACTATATTTTGTTACTCCATTGCGCAAAAATACATTTTCGTTAACCTGTTGCGTAACCCCGGTCACTTCCTTAAATGTGTTAAGGGCTTCAATTATAGGCGTACTATTTTTTATACCTTCCGTATAACGGATATTGCGGGCATTACTGACCATAGCAATCGTATTCGAATCGGCTGGCTTAGGCAATAATACCGGCACTTCGGTGGGCAAATCATTATAAATTTTAATATGTCCCATACTTGAAAAAGTGATTTCGGATTGTGCTGTATTCACACCGGACACAAAACTATTGAGAAATACATACATCGATATACCAAAAGTCACGCTTAATGCCGCGACAAGCAACTGACGGACTTTTGCCGTAAGATGCGTCCATGCTATTTTTTTATTAATACTCATATTCTTCTAACGACTTTTAATAAGAATATCTTTTTCCGTTACTCCGGATACTATTTCAACCCAGTCACTGCTCCGACTTCCCGTTCTGACTTCCTTCTGTGTACCATCCTTGAGTATCACATATCTACCTTTCACCAAATAAGCTGAGGGTATAACCAATACCCCTTTGCGTTTACCGGTTTCAATATTTGCCTGAAGCTGTGTATCGGAGAAAATCGTTGGTGGTAACAAATCAAAGGAAGCTTCGATTACATAAGACTGTTCCTCCTCATTAAATCCAGGCAATATCCGGGTCACTTTGGCCGGAAAAATGTCATTGGGATAAGTATTAAGATGTACGGCTACTTTCTGCCCCACTTTTACCTTCGAAATGTCATCCTCGGATATATACAACTTAATAATATAAGATCCACTCCCTATTTTGGCAAGAGCATCTCCCGGACGAACCACCTCTCCTTTCTTCTTATACACATCGATAACACTGCCCGAACTGCCCGATGATATTGCATAATCATTCAGAAGCGACTGCTGTGCACTGATTTGTATGCGGCTCCTATCCACACTTAGTTCAAGTGAATTACGAACCTCACGACATCTCTTTTGCAGAATTTCCATATTTTCACGAGAGTTATTGTATTGTAATTCAGCTTTATCAAAGTCCAGCTGAGAGACGGAATTCTTCTTTCTCAAATCCTTATATCGTAAATAATTTACCTTATCCAAATCGAGTTGATGCTGGCCTTGGGCAATTTGGGCTTCTATCTGTTTCAATTGAGGAGAATCGGTTGCCGCATTCCTAAGGGCATCATGATAAATTGCACGGGCATCTTCCAATTGGCTATGTTGTAAATCACTCCTTATGGTGGCTATCAAGTCATTTGGCTTCACTTCATCCCCCTCTTTCACAGGCAAAGACTCTATCACGCCACTCACTGTCGCGGAAACAAGATATTCATCATCTTGCTCCAAATGGCCACTTCCAAATACTGCATCCTCTATATCTTTCCTGACAGGTGATACTTTCTCATTGCGCTGGCAAGAGGTAAACATCACCAATGCCGACAGCATCATTAACAGATAACTGAAAAACTTATTCATACTTTATTGTTTAGTTAATAATTGATTTGACGAATATAGACTTTGTATTGAGCCAGTGAAAAATCGCCCAGACTTTGCAGGTAATTGTATTGAGCTGCCAATAAGTCATTATACCGATCCAATCTTTCGTCCAAGCTGATAATACCGGCTTCATACTTATTCTCGGTATAAGTATCATTTTGGCCTTGCAAAGTCAATATCTCTTTTGTTCTATTCAGATTATTATCAGACTGTTGATACTGTAAGCGTAACGTTTCATCTTCCAATGACTTGGTCAGGCGCAAATTGTCGAGTTGCATTTGCTGTATTTGTAGTTCCGACCGAGATTGCCTCACTTTACCTTTTGTTGAAAACCCTGTAAATACAGGAATACTTAGCTTTACGCCCAAATATTGTGAAGGCATTTTATTGGCGGTAGAGAGATGCATAAAATCATTTGTAGCCCAATTATAATTATACTGGTACTGAAAACTCAGTGCGGGATAATATAAAGCTTTGGTCTGCCGCAGAACAGATTTTGAAACTCTAACCTGTGACTCTTGCCAACGTATTTCGGGATTTACCGTATTGAACTCAGTATTTTCGACAAGATGGGGTTCCAAATCACCCGTCGCACAAATTTCTTGATCCGTATTCAGTTGACTCTGAAACTGTTTGTAAAGCTGTTGCAGATTATTCTCGGCAACTTCCCTATTCTTCAAGTTCTGAAGATGTTGTATGGATGCCCGATTCAAATCGCCTTCACTGATAACTCCTTTTGCGTATTTATCCTTGGCGCTTTTCAGTAAAGCCGCCGTAACTTCAACATTGTCCGTATAAATACCCAACGTTTTTTGCATCAACAGAATAGAGTAATAAGTCGAAGCTAACTGATTGTAAGTATTATATTTCACTTTCGCTATATTGAGCCGACCAGCCTCAGCTTGCATTTCAGACGTACGCATCGCAAAAATCTTTTGGAAATTCAAAATATCCCATTGTGCCTGAACCCCGGCATTATAAAGATGTTCTTTACCAAAAGTCATCTCTTCATACGTATCATCCGGTGCATTGGGATTAAATAATTTGGTAGGAACCAATGTGGGTTGTATCGTCAGATTATCAGTATAACCGGAAGATGCAGCAACATTAGGATATAAAAAGGACCTGGCTTGTACCTGTTTAGAACGATCTACCTCCTGCTGTGCCACCGAAGCCTTAATGTTATAGACATGATCATCGGCATAAAGGAGCACTTCTTTCAATGACTTAAACACGACTTGGCCTTGTGCCTGTGCGCCACATAGCATCAGTATGACTAAAATACATTTATTCATATAAACCTCCGTTTATTTTGACTTTACCCAAATTTGGGATTTCGACATTAGCCCGATACCGGCTTTTATTTCAATCTTATCGGCACCGACCATTTTTATGCTACATTTCGCAGTCTTATCTCTTTTGAAAAGATGTAACATACCTTCATCGTACTGATCTTTTCCGGTTAATTTTAATCCGCTAATTTGTCTTTTACCTACTAAAGAAGGATTCTCCGCTTTTCTGATTATGGCATCGAAAACAGCCCCATTTTGAACAAATTCAATAATCCTGCTACCTTCCTCATTTCTCCACATGCCCAAGATCTCATGATTAGCATTGAGAGCAAAAGCATTAAAGGTGATAAACATAAACAATCCCCAAAACATACAAACTAATCTTTTCATTTTCTCTTTGATTATAATTTTTATACAAAAATAGAATGAGCTTCAAGAGCCCGAAAGGCCTTTCACACCCAACTGAATAAAAAAGCAGTTCAACTGAACAAATGAAAAAGTAAATTGAAAAACGAGAATTCCAGATTATAGGCTTAAAAAGGATAGATTATAAACAAGGAATATAAGAAGTGTAGCAGACTATATTTCCTATTGACACGCTAGCGCCAGATATTCTACTGAGAAGAATGTGAAAAGTATAGCGACTATATAGATCACCCCAAAAGGTATAGTAGAGTCTTTTAGTATTTAAACATTGCTTCTAACTCAAACGATAAACTACAGGAAGATAAATCAAAAAAGAGCTGCTTCGGTATATTCCAAAGCAGCTCTTATCTCTATAATTTAAAGCCTCAACAGGCTCAAAATAAGTTCTTAAAGCTTAGCAGCGTGGCTTAAGTTGTTTGAAGAAGTCATTGCCTTTGTCATCCACAAGAATAAATGCAGGGAAATCTTCTACTTCAATTTTCCAAATAGCTTCCATTCCCAATTCAGGATATTCCACACACTCAATGCTCTTAATATTATTCTGTGCTAAGATTGCAGCAGGCCCTCCGATGGAACCAAGATAGAAACCTCCGTACTGTTTACAAGCATCAGTCACTTGCTGGCTACGATTGCCTTTTGCAAGCATCACCATGCTACCGCCATGTTTTTGGAACAGTTCTACGTATGAATCCATACGACCGGCAGTAGTCGGGCCCATGGAGCCACAGGCCATGCCTTCAGGAGTCTTGGCCGGACCGGCATAGTAAATAGGATGGTCTTTTATATATTGAGGTAAGTCTTCGCCACGATCCAGACGTTCCTTCAATTTAGCATGAGCAATATCACGACCTACGATAATCGTACCATTCAATGATAAACGGGTAGATACAGGATATTTAGTCAGCTCTTTAAGGATATCTACCATCGGCTGGTTCAAATTTATTTTTACTACATTTCCTTCACCTGCATGACGCAATTCTGCAGGGATCAACTCACCGGGATTGGAATCAAGCTTCTCAATCCAAACTCCGTCTTTATTGATTTTACATTTGATGTTACGGTCAGCAGAGCAGGAAACACCAAGTCCTACAGGACAAGAAGCACCATGACGGGGCAAACGGATAATGCGTACGTCGTGTGCCAAATATTTCCCACCAAACTGGGCGCCAAGACCAATCTTATATGCTTCTTCCAAAACCTGCTTTTCTAATTCCACATCACGAAAAGCACGTCCGTACTCATTACCTGTAGTAGGCAATTCGTCATAATAATGAGTGGAAGCCAACTTCACTGTCAGCAAGTTTTTCTCAGCAGAAGTACCACCGATAACGAATGCGATATGATAAGGAGGGCAAGCAGCAGTGCCCAAAGTCTTCATTTTTTCAACCAAGAAAGGAACCAATGTCCCGGGATTCAAGATTGCCTTTGTCTCCTGATATAAATAAGTCTTGTTAGCAGAACCACCACCTTTTGTTACACAAAGAAACTTATATTCCATCCCTTCGGTAGCTTCAAGATCAATTTGAGCGGGCAAGTTACACTTAGTGTTAACTTCATCATACATATTCAAAGGAGCATTTTGCGAATAACGCAAGTTCTCTTCGGTATATGTTTTGTAAACACCAAGGGAGAGAGCTTCTTCATCACAATAACCGGTCCATACCTGCTGACCTTTTTCACCGTGTACAATAGCTGTACCGGTGTCTTGACAGAAAGGAAGAATACCTTTTGAAGCCACTTCAGCATTACGTAAGAAAGTCAATGCCACATATTTGTCATTTTCGCTTGCTTCAGGATCACTCAAGATTTTGGCTACCTGCTCGTTGTGCGAACGACGCAACAAGAATGATACATCACGGAAAGCTGCATTCGCCATTGCCGTAAGACCTTCTTTCTCGATCTTCAGTATGGGCTTTCCTTCAAACTCGCTCACAGATACATAGTCCTTTGTAAGCAGATAGTACTCAGTTTTATCTTCACCATGTTCAAACATGGGTTGATACTTGAACGGAGGTGTTGCCATATCAATTAATTATTTAATGTTAGTTAGTTTGATGCAAAAGTACTAATTCTTCAGCAAAGTCTGTTTCACTCTATTGTGAAAAGATGTACATTTGCGAATATATAACCGAAGAATATGCAACCTTTAATTCTTATTATCGAAGACGACGAACGTATGGCTGAACTTATCCGGCGGGGACTGGAGGAAAATGGCTATAACGTAACATTAGCAACTGACGGAGGTGAAGGACTTTCCATCGCTCTTGAAAATCATTTTGATGTGGTTGTAACGGATATCTTGCTGCCGACTAAAAACGGGCTGGAGCTTTGCAAAGAACTAAAAAAAGCAAATGAGAAGTATCCGATCATTATGCTTACGGCTCTTGGCACTACCGATGACAAGATAGACGGATTTGACGCAGGTGCGGATGACTATATGGTAAAACCTTTCGAAATGCGGGAATTAACGGCACGCATCAATGCGCTTATTAAAAGGAGTCGATTGGAAAACACAGAAGAAATCATACGCATTGCCGATCTGGAATTGGACCAACGCACCAAAACTGTGAAGCGCGGGGGTAAAGAGTTAAATCTCACTCCCAAAGAATTCAATCTGTTGGCATATATGATGACCAATAAAGGCAGAGTATTATCAAAAAGCGAGATAGCCGAAAAAGTCTGGGATATGTCTTTTGATACCGGAACAAACTTCATTGAAGTATATATCAGCTACCTCCGCCGCAAAGTGGATAAAGGCTACGATAAGAAACTCATTCACACCAAATCGGGGATGGGGTTCATCCTTAAAGAGGATCATGAAGATTAAATTAAAACTTACGCTCATATTCTCCATCGTCTTCGGAATGGTACTTCTACTTTTCATTGTAGGAGTCTACCGTTTTTACAGCGTCAAATACCACGATGATTTTTTTGAACGCTTACATCTTCGTGGGGCAGTTAAAGTCAACTTAATAGATGGTGAGACGATTGAGCCCGAAATATTGCACTTAATCTATGAGAACTCACTTCAAAAGTACGAGCCTCAAGTCAGTATCTTCAATAAAAACGGAGAGGTGATTTACCGCGATAGACAAAATTCACTACCTGAAGCGGAACAGCGTAGAATGATTAAAGAAATACAAACCGACGGAATCTATAAAGCGTGGTACGGTAAAAACCAAACATTCGGTTTCTTAATTGAAGGTCTTAAAGGTGATTACATTGTCATTGCAACAGGCTATGATGCATTAGGCTATGCCCAATTACGAGTCTTACGACTGGTATTCGGAGTAGCATACCTCATTGTAATGGTATGTATCATTTTCATCCTTCGCCTATTCATTAAACAGGCTTTCAATCCGGTGTCACAGATGATAGACAAAGTACAAGCTATAAATGACTCCAATCATTTGGATATACGCATCGACGAAGGCAATAAAAAGGATGAATTGGCGGAGTTGGCCATAACCTTTAATCGCATGTTGGAACAATTGGAGACTTCTTTCGAAGCACAGAAACAGTTTGTATATAATATCTCCCACGAACTTCGTACACCTCTTTCTGCTATTATCACCGAGCTCGAACTTTCGCGGCAAAAAGACCTAAGTAAAGTGGAATATAGGCAAGTAATAGAGCGTACGTTACAAGATGCCAAGCGATTGGCAAAGCTATCAACTGACCTCCTAGACATTGCTAAAGCTAATTACAATTCAGCACAGATAGCCATGCATAAAGTGCGTTTGGACGAATTACTGATTGAAGTGTGCAATAAAGTTCAGAAATCAAATTCCGAATATACGGTCCAGCTACATTTTGATAAGAACTTCGATGATGAACGGCTAATTTCTCTACTAGGAAACGAATATTTACTAGGAGTCACCTTTAGCAATCTAATAGAAAACGGATGTAAGTTTTCTACGGATAAGACTTGTGAAGTCCACATTTCGTATGAAAACGAGTTTGTCATCATACGCATCATCGATCATGGCATAGGGATTACTCCAGAAGATCAACAACTTATCTTTACGCCATTTTATCGGGGAAATAATAGGAACTTTGCACCAGGAAATGGAATCGGTCTTGCTCTTTCCCGTAAAATTATTGAGATTCACAATGGAAATATTGCATTGGAGTCAAGCCCGGGATTCACAGCATTTGCCGTACAATTAAAAAACTTATTATAGAGCTTTACCATAGCATGACCTCTGTTCTAATTAATTTCTAATATTTTTATAACAGTTTTCTAACTACAACACTGATAAAAAACACTTTATCTTTGTGATGTCCTATTAAAGAAAGGACAATAACAAATGAAATTATTAATTTTAAAAGCGTTACAATCATGAAAAAGATGATGTTCGGTTTTGCACTTGTTGCAGCCATGTTATTGGGAACTTCTGCTTACGCACAAACTCCGGTTAAGAAAGAAGTTAAGAAGGAACAAACTGCTGTTAAGAAAGAAGCTAAGGATGCTAAAACAAAAGCTTGCACAGAAGCTAAGAAAAGCGACAAAGCTGTAAAAGCTACTAAAGCTACTGCTGGCACACCTCGAGTAAAGTTTACGAAACCAACAGTGACTCCTGATAAAGCTGTAAAGAAATAAGTAGCCATTATAACTTATAGAGTAAATAGAGTGCTCCCGTGAAAGGAGCACTCTATTTATTTTCAGAATATTGCTTTATATATGTTTTTAGGAGACAAGAGGCTATATTCTGAAACAAATGACGTGTGGAAAAAGCAAAAGCTCAACTACACACGTCATTCTATCCATTATTTGAAAAGCCAGCCCTTTAGTACTTAAGAGAGTTTCTTCAAGCGGGAAATAAGTTCATCACCCAATGCCGTCTTATCTTCAATATGCTTTAATACAGCCTTAACAAAAGGATTACTTTCAAAGTCACCACGAACTTGTTCAAAATCAAGTTCTTTCTCTACGCGGGAACCATCTGCTCCAAAGCCAGTCATAGAAGCTAAAGAAAACTCTTTTTTTGCATCTTCATACACCATACGATCCAGTCCCACAACAGCTTCTTTCCACTTTTCGACAATAGAACAAATCTGAGATGCAGTTATCTCCTCTGGCTTATAACCGTAGAATTCTTCGATCTTGTCATAAGCCCACGTCCATTCATAGGTATAATAATTTTGATGCATCCGCTCGAATTCAGCATTAATGTGCTTCAAGCGATTAATTTTTCCAGACTCAATATCAGAGATTAAAATATCTACTTCACTTTTAGGGGTTATCAGCCCTGAAATATCCACCCACTCACCTCCCCCAATAGATGTATTAGGACGAAGGCGGGCACGTATGGTCTCATCATTCTCGAAATGTATTCCTTCAAGACGTTTAATGATAGAGTTTCCCAAGAACTTATGAATAGCGATTTCATAGAACTGAATACCTTTCACTAAGGCTGAATTGCGGATCTTTGCACTATGGAAAGAATAGATATCAGATAATTCTCCCGAAGCTTTACGAAGATTCAACAGAGTCTCTCTACCTTTCAGCATTTTTTGCACAGTGTAAGGACTTAATAAATTGTAGTTGATATAATCCAACTTATTTTGATCAGTCCGCCCATCACGTTTCGGCCATTTCTGTGCATCACGGATAGTACCCACGCTGCGCAGATTGACACCGGGAACCAAATAAGTGGTGTTATTCTGCTCAATCAGATAAGAAAAAGGTAAATTGGACGTATCGGAATGATTGACATGTCTTCCCATCACCAATGAAAAAGCTCCAACTCTTGCCGGCCACAGAATATATGAATCGGAAGTTGTTTTGGCACCACGTTCCAGAGTTCCTTGATGAATAGGTCCCAGCTTATACATGTGGTTACTTTGGTTAGACCCGGATCCTGCATTCATGAAGGAGAACATTCCCGCAATAAGTAAAGTTGATTTATGGTGAGTAACCGTGAAAGGGCCCGCAAATATGGCACAAGCTTCTCCATTTTCACCTTGGCAATTACTAAAGAATAAAGAGTCAGAAGCAGAGTAGTTATGCCCTAAGCGACACGCCTGACCAATGAAACATCGAGTCAACATAGCTCCATCATCAATATGTGAGCCGGAAGATATAATAAAATCATCACAGATCACACCATGCCCGACATGAACCGGTGCTTCCGCATTACTATTAATGCTACCATTAGTCAACCGGCAGGTACCACAGATACGGCAGTAATCACCAATCCGTACATTACGGATAGATCCTGTATTCAATATCATTGCATGATTGCCAATAGTCCCGATATCAGAAGAATGCTTACTAGAATAAAAGTCGGTAATGGCCTTCATTCTGTTAATAAGTTCGGGGCGATGCCGATATAGAGCCATAATATATGCTTGATGCGCGGAAAGCTTATCACTAATAAGTACTTCTCTACCGCCTGTTTCATTCAAAACGGAGACCTCCACCCCATTACCAAATTTGCTTAATCCTTCTACGAGAATAATATCCACATTCTCTATAAAAGTATCATGCCCAATTTCATAATTTGCAATGTAGTTCTGGATATTTTCGATACAGCAGTTATTGCCAACCGTTACATTGTGAAGGGTAACATGACGTAGTCCCGAATGCTTCTTAATTCCTCCCGGCAAAATAAACTCGGAAAGGAAAACACCTAAGCGCACTTCCCCAGAGAAGCGAGTGTGATGAATAAAACTTGTAGCAAAATCTTTCGCTACCATAACTTTCCCCCAATCATCAGCCAAACAAAATTGGCTTTTCAACTGAAGAATTTCATCCTCAGTCAGATGTCTGTAATTCATATTCTTTATCGGTTTTATATATTCACCACGGAATTACATGAAGTACTTTGTATCAAAATTATTTCAAGTTCGAGACAAGATACAACAAGTCACACTGTAAACGTCGTACTTAAGAAAACGAACTGGGGAATAATGTCAACCAAGTACTTTCACAAGAGGTTCACACAACCTCACACTACTTCACGTGATAAAAATTCAATCCTCTTCGTCGTAGGTCTGATAAAGGAAATCATTGTAGGGGTACTTTTGCACGTGCAATTCTTTTACATGTTTATAAACCACACTCCTCAGTTCCTCTACATTTATTTTCTCACGCGCAGAAATAAAGAGGCAATTATCTTCCATCTTTGCCATCCACGTATTCATCAGTTCCTCGAGTGTTAAGTTCTCTTTTGTTCGGGGGGTAAGGTCATCAGGCGCCTTTTCCACATAAGTGTAAGCGTCTATTTTATTAAAAACAAGTATTATTGGCTTACCGGCAGCATCAATATCAGCCAATGTTCTATTTACTACTTCAATTTGATCTTCAAAATCCGGATGGGAGATATCCACTACATGTAACAGCAAATCAGCTTCACGAACTTCATCAAGAGTTGACTTGAAAGAATCAACCAGATCAGTGGGTAACTTCCGAATGAACCCCACAGTATCCGATAACAAAAAAGGTAAATTCTCAATGATCACCTTTCGTACAGTGGTGTCTAAAGTCGCAAAAAGTTTATTTTCAGCAAAGACTTCACTTTTGGCCAACAAATTCATCAATGTAGACTTGCCAACATTAGTGTATCCTACTAAAGCCACGCGAATCATACGCCCTCTGTTTTTACGTTGGGTTGATTTCTGTTTATCAATTTCAGATAAACGCTCTTTCAAAAGTGACATACGGTTAAGAATGATACGACGGTCCATTTCCAGCTGAGTCTCACCCGGACCACGGAGTCCCACTGAACCACCTTTACCGCTACCCGATCCACCACCTTGACGCTCTAAGTGAGTCCATAAGCGTTGAAGGCGCGGGAGCATATATTTATATTGCGCCAACTCCACTTGAGTCTTTGCATTTGCCGTTTGTGCACGCATGGCAAAGATATCAAGGATAAGCGACGTACGATCCAGTATCTTTATCTTCAATTCAGCTTCAATATTACGAAGCTGTTTTGGAGAAAGCTCATCATCAAAAATCACCATCCCCACTTCACGCTCTTCCTCAGCCTCATTCTCTATATAAGCCTTAATCTCCTCCAATTTACCTTTCCCCACATACGTCACAGAATGCGCCATATCGAGCTTTTGGGTAAAGTGCTTCACAACGACAGCTCCGGCTGTTTCAGCAAGAAACTCCAGCTCATCAAGGTATTCATTTGTTTTACGCTCATCCTGAGTCTTGGTTATAATTCCGACCAACACTGCTGTTTCTGCCTGTACTTCAGAGATTACAAATTCTTTCATTCGTCACTAATCATTTTTAAACATCGGCAAATATAACAAAAAAAGAGGACAGTATATTATTGCCCTCTTTTTAATATAATCTTCATTTAATATTAAGAGTGAAAAACGGCTTACCTTTGTTAATCGAGTTATATACTAAAACAGTTATACTTCATTTATTCTACCCAAAAATACCACCAGCATGCATATATCCTACTTTGGGATATTTTGAAAACGTTTCTAATTCAAACTATGCTGTGACTTGCAACAGAACTTATGGCTCTATAGGCAGTGAACCAGGTACTGTGGTAAAAACATATCCATCAGGCACGGTTATTGTCTTATTTCCTATTATTTTATAGTCATATGAATATACACTAAACACAAAAGCATCATCTTTACCATCTCTGTTTTGAGTAGCAACCAAATACAAATTTAAATGGTTATCGTTTGTTGTAACATTTATAATAGTACTTCCATTATGCCCTATTGTCCACTGATGTTTGCCAGAAGGAGTGTTTGTAGTATAATAGGAGTAAACGCTTGATGGTTTATATAGGAGTTGCTTTGGAAAAAACTCAGTACCATTAATCTCAACATTTATAGGGTATAATGAATTATGCGCATTAACATCATAAAAACTAAATCCTGACCAGGACCTGTTTAGAATAGCAATATCCCAATTCATAATCGAATTAGGATCAGGGTTCGTTCCAGATGTAGGAGTATTAGGTATCCCAATAGCAGGGAACGAACTTTCATTAACGATCCAGTTAGTATGTCTAAAGCCTAAACAATGCCCAAACTCATGAGTCATAATTAAAACAGCTTGACTAGAAGTATAGTTATAAAAAGAATTAATATCAATCATTATCCCATCAGCAGGTCTTCCCGTACCTGAAGGAAAACCGGAAGACTGAGCAACAGCGCCATTAAGATACTCTCCTGTAACATTAATATCCCCATCCCCATCTGTAACTTCACGCATATAAAGGCCACCTAAAGAATTCCAATTAGAAATAGCTGCTCTAGTTGCATCTTGCCACAAAGGTGGAATATTCTGTGAAATTTTCACTTTAATATCAAACCTGTATCCAACGGAAACGATAAACTCAGATCTAGCTTGTCGAGTTGCCAAATATTCCTTCAATTTATCTTTTCTAAATGCAATATCCCCTTCTACGATATAAAAAGACTTAGTTATTACCACATTAGTGGTATCAAATCCCAACGAGGAGATAATTCTAAGATCAGACTTAACTTCTACTTCATTGTCTTTAGCTGATAGCACATCATTTATAGCGTTATCATTACATGAGGCAATAGAGAGCAATACACATACTCCTAAAAGATTAAATAAATAAA